>Ga0169931_10010668_pt1 | contig 13060 bp, 11 predicted proteins | sample Kivu_15m_20L_FD_129675 | JGI IMG/M metagenome (GOLD analysis project Ga0169931, IMG submission 129675) | Freshwater microbial communities from Lake Kivu, Western Province, Rwanda to study Microbial Dark Matter (Phase II) - Kivu_15m_20L... | ecosystem: Environmental > Aquatic > Freshwater > Lake...
CCGTCTCGTGAGGTCCGCCCTGGCCGCAACACTCGTCGCTGCCTGGTGCGGCCTCGGGGCCGCTCAGGCGGCCCAGGCCGAAGAACCCGAGATCTTCACCCTCGGCATCCTGGCCGATGTGGACTCCGCGAATCCCTTCGTGGGATACAGCGGCACCGCGTACGAGGTGTTCCAGATGGAGTACCTCACCCTGACGCAGTACGGCGCAGACGACTTCGGAATCGTCCCGGGCTTGGCTGAATCGTGGGAGGAATCCCCCGACCAGACATATTGGACCTACAACATCAGACCGGGAATGCTCTGGTCCGATGGCACCCCCATCACGGCGCGAGATGCTGCCTACACCTTCGATCGGATCCTCAACGGCAAGCAGGAGTCCGTCAACTACTACTCCTACACGGAGAACATCACATCGGTGGAAGCGGTCAACGACCTCGCCTTTCGGATCAACGTCAACCAGCCATCGCCCATTATGGAGCGGCTCTACGTGTACATCCTTCCCGAGCACGTGTGGAAGGATGTTGACAAGAAGGCTGTCTCATCCTTCAAGAACGAGGGCACACCGGAGGCACCCATCGTGGGTTCGGGTCCCTATCTGATGATCGAGCGACAGCCTGGGCAATTCCTTCGCTTCGAGGCCAATCCCAACTACTTCCGGGGCGAACCCCAGATTCGCGAAGTGGTCATGCGGATCTTCAAGAATGTGGACGCACTCGGCGAGGCACTCAAGAAGGGTGAGATCGACGCGGCCACCGACCTCACGCCCACCGTGTGGGAGAACCTTCGAGACACGCCGGGCATCACCGCCGTGGCTTCGGTCAACACCTACTTCAATCACATCGCCTTCAACACGGGGGCCGCGCTTGTAGACGGCACCCCGATCGGCGACGGCAACCCCGCGGTCCAGGATCCTCGCGTCCGTCGCGCACTGAGCCTGGCCATTGACCGCCAGGCAATGGTGGATCGCCTTCTCCAGGGATTGGGATCGGCGGGGAGCACCGTCATTCCACCGCTGTACGCTGACCTACACCTCGAGCCCGCCGAAGGTGTCCAGTACGACCCCGTCACGGCAGGCCAACTCCTCGACGAAGCCGGATATCCCCTCGGCCCCGAAGGCGCGCGTGTTGATGCCGAGGGCAACCCGCTCGTTCTGCGCTTTCTTGGCCGGGCCGACGGGGACGGGAATTCTGAAAAGATCCTTGAGTACGTTAAAGACTACTTCGCTGAGGTAGGCGTAACTCTTGAGACGAGCCTGGTGTCCACGGACGTGATCATCTCTAAATACGGCGAAGGCAACTACGACCTGTATGAGTGGGGATGGGGCGTGGAACCTGACCCCAACTACATGCTTTCGGCATTCACCTGCGCCAACCGCTCCTACGAGGACGAGGGTGCCATCTACTCCACGCTCTCCGATTCGTTCTACTGCAACGAGGAGTACGACGCGCTATGGAAGGCGCAGTCAACGGAGACCGACCCTGCGGCGAGGGCAGCCATCGTGCGCTCCATGCAGCAGTTGCTTATCGATGACATGCCCTACCTTGTGCTCTACTACCCCGACCAGCTCTCGGCCTACCGATCGGATCGATTCTCAGGTTTCACACCTCAGCCAAGTGACAACGGTGCCCTCCTCTTCCAGTACGGCACGTGGACCTGGGACAATCTCGGACCGGTGTCGGCGGAGTCCCCCACTTCACCGGGCGCCTCGGCCTCACCCGACGCCTCCTCGGGGGGCACCGATGCGGCCGTCCCCGGCACGACGTCGGGTTCCTCGGCTCTGCCGCTAGTTGCGGTCGGCGTGGGGGGCCTCCTCATCGTGATTGTCCTGTGGCTCTTCTGGCGCAGCCGCACCAGGACGTCAGCGCACCTGCGTGAGTAGCCCCTTAGCGGCCGAGGTGGCTCTCCCCTCGCAGCGGGGGCCGCGCCTGTCCCCGGGACTTGCCTACGCACTCAGGCAGATCGCGACCTCGCTGGGCACCCTGGCCTTCGTCATCGTGTTCAACTTTTTCCTGTTCCGCGTGCTGCCCGGAGACCCCATCGCGCTCTACACGAGAGGACGAGCGATTGATGCGGAGCAGTTGCGTGAACTCAGGGCCCAGCTCTATGCACCCCTGTGGCGGCAGTTCCTCGACTACGTGGTCAATCCCATCTCGGGAAGCGGACCGTCGATCCGCTTCCAGGCGCCAGTCTGGGAAGTGATTGCGCCTCGCCTGCCCGTCACCCTGCTCCTCGTCGGCACCGCGACGATCCTCGCGGCCGTCATCGGCGTGCGGTTGGGAATTCGCGCGGGATGGACCCGGGGCAGCCCTTTCGACAAGGCGACGACCAGCACCACACTTGTGCTCTACTCCATGCCCGAGTTCTGGTTCGGCATGATCGTTCTCATCGTCTTTGCCGTCGGGGTCGGACCGATTCCCGGGCTCTTTCCCACGGGGGGAATCGTCACGCCAGGAGTGGACGTCTCGAGCCCAGAGGGCTGGCTCAACGTTGCCTGGCACCTGACTCTCCCGGTATTCACCCTCACGGTCGTCTACCTCGCTCAGTACACCTTGATCATGCGCTCGTCCATCATCGAAGAGCGCGGCCAGGAGTACGTGCACACGGCACGGGCCAAGGGCTTAGCGGATCGAATGGTGCGCAACAAGCACGCCGTGCCCAATGCGCTCTTGCCCACGGTGACCCTCGTCTTCCTGTCCCTCGGTTTCGTCGTGGGCGGCGCCATCACGATCGAGTACGTCTACTCGATCAACGGCATCGGCTCACTCACGGTCGACGCCCTTCAAGGCCCCGACGTGCCACTGCTCGAGGCCCTGTTCCTGCTGTTTTCCACCGCCGTGATCCTGGCGAACCTAATCGCCAACCTCCTCTACGCCTACCTTGACCCTCGGGTGCGGGCATGACCACCCTCGAGTTCAAGGCCCCTTCCCCCGCCGGCGGATTCCGCGACGGCATGAGACGACTTGTGCGCAGCCGGACAGCTCTCGCAGGCGCCCTCGTGCTCGTCGGTTTCTTGGTCATGGCCCTGACCGCTCCGCTGCTCTTCCCCGAATCCACACTGAGCGTGACCCGGGCAGACGGCCCGCCCTTCTCGCCCCCCTCACTGGCCTATCCCCTCGGGACCGACGAGGACGGTCGCAGTGTGCTCGCCCTCGTGGCGTGGGGCGCGCGAGTGTCACTTCTTGTCGGACTGGGCGCGACGGCCATCTCCATGAGCCTGGGGACAGCCATCGGCATCGCCTCAGGGCACTACCGCGGGTGGATCGGCGCCGCGCTCGATCGCGTCACCGACTGGTTCCTCGTGATTCCGTTCCTCCCTCTGGCGATCGTGCTGGCCACCGTCCTCGGGCCCTCCATCTGGACCATCACCGCAGTCATCGGCCTCACGGCCTGGCCAGGGACTGCTCGCCTTGTTCGCGCTCACACGCTGTCGGTCAGCGCGCGACCCTACCTCGAACGATCCCGCGCACTCGGCGCTCGCAATGCGCACCAGATGATCCACCACATCCTTCCCAACGTGATGCCCCTCGTGCTCGCCAACACGACGCTCGCCATTTCCATCGCCATCCTGTCGGAGACGACATTGTCATTCCTCGGCCTTGGCGACCCCGGGAGCATCTCCTGGGGCTCTATCCTCGACCAGGGGTTCCAAGCGGGCGCAATCTCGGAAGGCGCCTGGTGGTATCTCGGCGCACCGGGCATATGCGTGGTGCTGGTCGTCCTTGCCTTCAATCTCATTGGCCGCAGCATCGAGGCGCTTCTCGACCCATCGACATCGGACAATCCATGAGCCTGGTGTCACTGCGCAATGTTGAGCTTGCCTTCGATTCATCCTCTGGACCCCTGCACATCCTGCGCGGTGTCACCCTGGACGTGCAGGAAGGAGAAGTCGTCGGCATTGCCGGTGAGTCGGGCTGCGGCAAGACCACCCTCGCCTCTACGATCCTGCGACTGCAGCCGCCCACTGCCCGACTCTCCGGCGGCGTCATGGTGAACGGCGTGGACGTCAACCAGATGGCCTGGGGAGACGTCCGCGCCCTGCGATGGGCCGTCGGATCCGTGGTCTTTCAGGGTGCCCTTCATTCGCTCAATCCCGTGCAGACCATCGGCCAGCAGATCATGGAGCCGATGCTTATCCACGGGACCCAGCCCAGCCCATCACTCGCCAGGCACACGGCACAAGAACTGCTCGTCGAGGTCGGGGTGCCGATCACACGTTTCGGCGCTTACCCTCATCAACTCTCGGGTGGCCAGCGCCAGCGTGTGGTGATCGCGATGGCGATGGCGTGCCGGCCCCAACTCGTCATCGCGGACGAACCCACTACCGCGCTTGACGTGATGGTGCAGGCCCAGGTCCTCGAGGTATTGCTCAACCTCGTCCGTAGCCACAACATGTCGATGCTCTTCATCAGCCACGACCTCAGCGTGCTCGCTCAGGTCGCCGACAGGATCGCAGTCATGTACGCCGGACGAATCATCGAGGAGGGCACGACCTCACAGGTCCTCGAACATCCACTCCACCCCTACACTCGAGCCTTGGTCGACGCATTCCCCGTGATCGGGGATCCCCGCCACCGATTCGCCCCCGCAAGCCTGAGCGGAGAGCCACCGGTGCCGGGCCGATACGGCGTCGGCTGCGCCTTCGCGCCGCGGTGCCCGGCGTCAGAGGACCAGTGCACCCAGGCGGAACCCACTCTCCTCGGCACTATGGACCACCGAGTGGCTTGCTTTGTGACAGGGGGAAGGGAGTGACGTCGTCAATCGAGCCGCCAAGAATTCTCGAGGCACGGGACGTCTCGTTGAGTTTCACACATGGACACGGAGGCGCGACAGCTCGCGCCGTGGACGGTGTGAGCCTTTCGCTCGCTCCGGGACGCACACTCGCGCTCGTCGGAGAGAGTGGGTGCGGCAAGTCGACGCTAGCGCGCATCCTGCTCGGTCTCATCACACCGGACAACGGACAGGTCCGTCTGAGAGACACACCCATTGACTACTCGACCGCATCCCTCAAGGAAATGCGTCGTCAAGTGCAGTTGGTTCTCCAAGATCCACTCGGCTCCCTGAATCCACGCCACACCGTCTACGCAGCCGTCGCCGAGGGCCTGCGCATCCACGGCGGAGCCGACGACGAGAGCAGGCGCGTGCACGACGCCCTCGCCTCCGCCGGACTGAGACCTCCTGAAACCTTCTACCGGCGCTACCCACGCCAACTCTCCGGAGGACAACGACAACGCGTGGTGATCGCCGGAGCGCTCGTACTCCAGCCGCAGGTCTTGATCGCCGACGAACCCGTGTCAAGCCTGGATGCCTCCGTGCGCGGAGAGATCCTGTCGCTCCTGGTCTCTCTGCGTCAGGAGAGGCAACTCGCCCTGCTTCTGGTGACCCACGATCTCGGTGCCGCATGGAGCATTGCCGACGACATTGCCGTGATGTACCTCGGGCGCATCGTCGAAACGGGACCGACCGAGGTCGTTGTCCGTGAACCCAAGCACCCCTACACTCGCGCGCTCCTCGCCGTCGCGCGAGCGAGTCGAAGGATCCCCGCCGAGCTCCTTCCAGGGGAGCCACCTGATCCCACCCGGATTCCGTCGGGTTGCCGCTTCCATCCTCGGTGCCCGTTGCTCTCAAGCGGAGAGATCGATGGCACTCCCTGCAAGGAGGAGGATCCGCGCTTGCGCGCGATATCAGTTCAGCACAGTGTCGCGTGTCACTACCCCGAATGACTCGGCACGGCCCAGAGATTGGGCGGCCTGAGCCTGAGCCTCGCTTCTTGCGTAAGCCGCTCTGCTCAGCCAGTCGGGGTTGATCTCCACTCCCCAGCCGGGAGCATCGGGTATCCGCACCCGACCGCCTTCGACCCTGAAGGGGTCGCCGATGAAGAGGTTCTGCTGCCCGGGGTAGTACTCCGGGCCCTCGATGGATAACTCAAGGTACTTGCCCGCGTTGGGAATTGCCCCCAGCACGTGCATCGTGCACACCGTCACAAGCGAGAGATTGGCGCTGTATGGCGTGACAGGGATGCCGGCCTGATGCGCCATGGCCACGAGCCGGTCGGCTTCCGCGGCCGGCGAAATGTCTCGCCGCATGCTCGATGCATAGGCCCGGAGCCAGCCGGGCGACCCTCCCAGCAACTCCACTACAGGCTTGCTCTCGTGACGCCCACGCAGGTCCCACAGAGCCGTGTCCACGCCCGCTAGAGCACGACACCGATAGCTGCCCGGGTACTTGTGCTCTCGTTCCTCGACCGTGCGGATGAGACCCCCCACGTCGTAGGGATCCTCCCCAAGCGCCCAGGGAGCCACTTGGCGATGCAGGACCTGCGCCGTGATGTCGGCGTTGTAGGTCGAGGTCTGGCCCCAACCGATTGCCCCGGAGTCAGTCGTCACCTTCACGAAGCAGACGAACTCGTCCGCAAACGTCTCGAGGGTCGTGATGCGCTCCATGCCTACGCCTCGGGCAGTCGGACCATGACGTGTTTGACCTGGGTGAAATCCTCCAGGGAGTAGATGCTCGGCTCCTTGCCGTAGCCGGACTCCTTGTAGCCACCCCAGGGCATTTCTGCGCTGACCGCACCGTGGTCGTTGACCCACACGGTGCCGAACTTCAAGTCACGAGCCACAGCCATGGCTCGCCCCACGTCGCTCGTGAACACGGAGGCTCCCAGGCCGTACTTCGTGTCATTGGCCATGCGGATTGCCTCGCGCTGGACGATTTCGCTGTCCTGGCGCGGGTTAGCGATGATCGTGGGGGCCACGAAGCAACCACGATCGCCGAGCCGCGTCCCTCCCGAGGCGACTCGGGCACCTGAGCTCCGTGCCCGGTCGATGAACCCCAGGACGCGATCTCGATGCCCCGAGTAGGTGAGCGGCCCCATCTCGATGTCTGCTGATGCGGGATCGCCCACGGCGATGTTGGTGGCCATGCTCACGATCTGCTCGAGCACCTCGTCGTGGATGGACTCCGCCACGATGACTCGCGCGGCGGCGCTGCAATCCTGGCCTGAATTCCAGAAGCTGGCATCGCGAAGCACCCCCGCGACCGACGCGGCATCGGCATCGTCAAGGACGAGCACGGGAGCCTTACCGCCGAGTTCGAGATGCACGCGCTTCATCGTGGCGGCAGCCGCCCGCGCCACCTCCTTGCCCGTCGCCGTGTCTCCCGTGAGAGACACGATCCCCACATCCGGGTGGTCCACGAGCGGCACACCGCACTCCTTGCCGGTGCCCACGATGACGTTGAGGACGCCGGGGGGAAGGATGCCCTCCGCAAGTTGCGCGAGCCGGAGCGCGGTCAGGGGAGTCTGCTCCGACGGCTTGAGCACCACCGCATTCCCCGCGGCGAGCGCGGGGCTCAACTTCGTGATCGCGGTTAGGAGAGGGTAGTTCCACGGCGTGATCAAGGCCGCGGCACCGACAGGCTCCCGCCGGATGAGCGACGTATAACCGGCCGCGTATTCTCCGGCGGCGCGACCCTCAAGCGTCCTGCCCGCTCCTCCGAAGAATCGCAGTCGGTCTGCCGCCGAGGTCACCTCGCCAGCCACCCGGGAGATCGGCTTTCCGCAGTTGCGCGACTCAAGGGCGACCATGGTGTCTAGGTCATCAGTGAGTCGGTCGGCCAATGCGAAGAGAGCCTCAGCCCTCGCTCGCGGTGTCAGCCGACCCCACGCCACGCTTGCCCTCGTGGCAGCCGCCACAGCGAGGTCCACCGACCGCCCCTGCAGAGGCCGACGCCTGAGATTCTGAGCCACTAGCATTCAGGGGTGGTCAACCCCCAGGAGCCTGCATGAGCCCCCGCCCGAGCGTAGAAGCCGAGCGTCGCGAAGAAGTCCTCGCAGCCACGTGTGAAGTCATACGCGAGGTGGGCTTCCGTCACGTCCGGATCGCTGACGTGGCCGAGCGCATCGGGACAAGCACGGGAATCATCCACTACTACTTCCGCACCAAGGATGAACTCCTGCAAGCGGCCTTTCGCTACATGCTCGATAAGGCTCGGGCTCGCAGTCTCGCGGCCCTGGACGGCGTGAGCGACCCTGTCGAACGCCTGTACGCCGTCGTAGACGTCAATCTGCCCACACCGTCGGACTCGCGCGACTGGCCTATCTGGATCAACCTGTGGGCGGAGTCCTTGCGCGATCCAGAGATCCGGAAGCTGAATGGCACGTCATACTCCAGGTGGATCTCGCTCGTGCAGGGAATCGTCGAGGATGGCCAGGATCGGGGTGCCTTCAAGCATCTCGACGCACGTGAATTCAGCACACAACTGCTCGCCATGATCGATGGGCTGGTGATTCAAGCAGTGATTTCAGGACGGCCGGGCTCGGCACGCGCGCTACGCACGATCGTGAGGTCCTACCTCGATCGGTCCATCACACCCGTTGAGTCCAGCCCCCGCGCATCCGTGCGATGACCACGCCCTCCCCGCAACGCGCGATCGTCACTGGCGGAGCGGCCGGGATCGGAGCGGTGATCACTGCAACGCTTCTGCGGAGGGGAAGTCGCGTGGCCATCCTCGATCCCAACTCCACCGCCCTGGAGGCGTGGGCTGGCGTGCCGGGCGCGTTAGCGCTGCCCGTGGATGTGGCAGACCGTGAGGCGGTGACGCAGGCACTTCCCTCACTTCTTGCCGAGTGGGGCGGTGTCGAACTCCTGGTCAACAACGCTGGCATCGCCGGACCCATTGCCTTGGCAGAGCATGCGGACTACGACGACTGGCGCCGATGCCTGGACGTCGGCCTGGCGAGTCACTTCCTCATGTCGCAGCAGGTAATCCCGTTCATGAAGGCACAGCAAGACGGCTGCATCGTGAGTATCGGCTCCACGTCCGGGCAGTATGGAGTCGGTCTGCGCACGGCTTACGCGGCCGCCAAGGCCGGCCTCATCGGTCTCGTCAAGTCGCTGGCCATCGAGTTGGGACCCCACTCGGTCCGAGTCAATGCGGTGTGCCCGGGGTCCGTCCGAGGCCCCAGGTTGGAGCAGGTGACCGCGGCCGAGGCGGCCGAGCGCAGCATCGCAGCGTCCGAGGTTGAGGCGGAGTATGTGGCTGGGCAGTCCATCGCGCGACTCGTGGAGCCCCAGGAGGTCGCCGACCTTGTCGTGTTTCTTGCATCTGTGGAAGCACGGATGATCACGGGCCAGGCGATCGCAATCGACGGGCACACAGAGGCTTTCCACCTGCCGAAGCGGGCAGATTCTCAGTATTGACGCATCCGTCAGTTATGGCTAACGTGCCGCCATGACGGCTCCCTCAGTGATTGCCCGCAACTTCGTCGACAGTGTCGTGCGTCCTCAATTGGCCACCTGGGATGCGAAGGCCCGCTACCCCGCGGAAGCGGTAGGTGCCTCAGGCCTCACGGGAATGTTCGTCGATCCTGCCCAGGGTGGCCTGGGACTGAGTTACGCCGACGCGGTCGATGTCTTCGAAGAACTTGGGCGGGGAGACGGATCGTTGGCGTTCTCCATGTCCATGCACAATGCCGTAGCCGCCGCAGTCAACGGGGCCGCTACCGGAGAGCTCCTGGCCAAGTGGGGAGCGGCGCTCTCGTCAGGAGCAGCACTCGGCTGCTTCAGCATCACTGAGCCACAGTCGGGGTCCGATGCAACCGCCCTGCGCACGCGCGCCGTTGAGGCGAATGGGGAATGGCTCATCACCGGCACCAAGGCGTGGGTGACCCTCGGTGATGTTGCCGATGTCTACGCGGTGGTGGCCAAGACCTCGGACGCGCCCGGACATCAAGACATCGCAATGTTCATCGTCGAACGTGACGACCCCGGGGTGACCTTCACGGCCCCGTATCGCAAGGCCGCCTCGCACTTCCTGCCCATCACCGACATGCACCTCAACGGCGCCAAGGCGTCCCTCCTCGTCCCACCGGGCGTCGGCATGACTGCGGCCCTCGCCGCCATCGATGTGGCCAGGTTTGACATCGCCGCCATAAGCGTGGGCCTGCTGGCTGAGTCCCTCGACGTAGCCGTGAACTACGCCGGACAGCGCATCACCTTTGGCAAGCCGATCATCGAGCACCAAGGCCTCGCCTGGATGATGGCCGACGTTGCAACTGACATCGAGGCTTCACGCTGCCTCACCCGCGCAGCGGCCGCAGCCATCGGCACGCCCCAGGCACGGGTTGCCATCGCACACGCCAAGCGCTTCGCCCCCGACGCGGCGCTTCGGGGTGCCAATGTTTGCAGCGAGGTGCTTGGCGCCTATGGCTGGCTCGAAGATCACCCCCTGGCGCGCATGGCAGCCGTCGCCAAGATGCTCACCGTCGTCGATGGCACCGCAGAGGTCCAGCGGATTGTCATCGCGCGCGATCTCCAGCGCCGTGCTGCCAAGTAGGCCTCTTCGAACGGCTATGACCGACACAGCGCCTGCCGTCACCACGGCACCCGATTCCCCACCTCCGGCGAATTACGCGGCCTCGCATGGGGTCGTACGAGTGAGCGCGAAGCGCCTCGCCCTCTCGCCATGGAACCACCACTACGTCGACGAAAGGACAGTGTTCGGCACGTATGGCGGCCGGCTCTACCCGCTCACGCTCGGAGCCGACCCAGAGGACGACTATTGGCACCTGCGGCGCGTCGCGGGTCTTTTCGACGTCCCCGAGCGACCCATAGAGGTTGCCGGACCAGAGGCCGAGCCCTTCCTCAACCATCTCCTTACTCGCGACATGTCGACGATTCCGGCAGGGCGCGCACGCTACGCCCTTGCATGTGACGGCGGCGGACGGATTCTCATGGACGGGGTACTGATTCGGTGGTCGAGTGACAGGTTTTGGTACGTCCTTGCGGATGGCGACTTCCTCGGGTGGATGAGAGCCCAGGCTTCCGATTACGACGTGCGCATCACGGACCCGGAATCGTGGGTACTGCAGGTACAGGGGCCGAGGGCACTCGACATTTTGGCGGCAGTTTGCGACGTCCCGCTGCCTGACCCATTCCCGTATTTCGCAGCCGAGACCCTTCCGATCGCCGGCCAGAGCGTGCTGGTCACGAGGACAGGGTGGACCGGTGAGTTGGGATTCGAGATCTACACCATGCCGGACACCGATTGCGAGGCCCTATGGGCAGCTGTGAACGTCAAAGGCTCCCCCTTGGGCTTGCGCACTCTGAGTCTTGAGTGCATGGGCATTCGACGCATCGAAGCGGGCATCCTGGACAACGGCACCGACATGGATCCGACCATGACTCCCTACGAGGTGGGGCTGGGGCGTTACGTCGACGAGTCCAAAGAAGAGTTCGTGGGCAAGACCGCTCTCAGCCACGCATCTCGAGAGGTACGGCTCACAGGAATCACAGGTGCGCGCGCCCCTAAGCCTGGCGAGGCCCTCACGATCGATGGTCAGCACGCCGGCCATGTGCGGGCGGGTGCCTGGTCACCGAGTCTGGAGTGCGGGATCGGCTACGCGTTCCTCGACGCTCCCCTACCGGGCAGCGTGAGCCAGCAAAACCCTCAGATCCTCATCGCCACAGGGGACGGCACCGAGTTCATCCCCACCGCCCTGCCGTTTCTCGATCCAGAGAAGCGACTCGCTCGCGGCCTCCCCCTCGACTGACGTACTCGCGCGGGCTCACCTTGCACAACTCATAGGTCAGCCACTCAACGAAAGGAAGATCATGCTGGCAGCGGCAGCAACCTCGGCCAACCCCGCATCGCCCTTGGATGCGCTCACCGTGGGAGAGTTCACCGATACCGAGGTGCCCGAGGGCTGGGCCCGCGTCAACGTCAAGGCGGCGAGCCTGAATCACCACGACCTATGGAGTCTGCGAGGCGTGGGACTGCCGGCGGAACGCCTTCCGATGATCCTGGGCTGCGACGCCGCAGGCGTCACTGACGACGGCCAAGAGGTTGTGGTCCACGCGGTCATCGGAGACCCCGCGGCTGGCGGCGGCGACGAGACACTTGATCCGCGCAGGAGCCTGCTCTCCGAGGTCTACCCCGGCACCCTCGCAGAGCATGTGGCGGTTCCGGCGCGCAACCTCATCCCCAAGCCCGCCTCCTGGTCCTTTGAAGATGCCGCGTGCCTCCCGACGGCGTGGCTTACGGCGTACCGCATGCTCACCTCGCGAGGGCACCTGACGTCCGGCGAGACGGTCCTCGTCCAAGGTGCCGGCGGTGGGGTGTCATCAGCTGCCATCACCTTGGCCAAGTCCATGGGGGCCCGCGTCTGGACAACCAGTCGCGACGAGTCCAAGCGCGCAGCAGCACTGGATCTCGGTGCCGATGCCGCGTTCGAGCCGGGCAGTCGACTTCCGGATCGGGTCGACCTGGTCATCGAGAGCGTGGGCGAAGCGACGTGGTCGCACTCGCTGAAGTCGCTGAAGCCGGGCGGCCGGATCGTGGTGTGTGGATCCACAAGCGGACCCAATCCTCCCTCAGACCTCGCCCGAGTCTTCTTCCTCCAGTTGTCCGTGATCGGCTCCACGATGGGCACCCGGGAGGAGCTCCTCGACCTCGTGGCTCACATGGATGCGACATCTCTGCGACCGAGCATCGCGGCGCGCTTCGCCCTACCCGAGGCGCGGGAAGCCTTCGCGTTGCTCGATAGCGGCGCCGTGGTCGGCAAAATCACGATCGCGGTTGCATGATCCGAACCGCTCAATCTCTCGCGGTGGGACCTGCGGCGACTTACGGGAAGTGCATTGACGCGTCAGTCAACATACGTGAAACTTCCCACATTGACCGGCTTTCTGGGCACGGGTCTGCTGCACGGGTAGGTGACCCCAGCTCGTCTTTCAAAACCCGGAGACATCACTCAACCCCAGGCACACGGTTGCCCAAACAATCGGACGCCCTCTACGCCTGTTCCGGCCCGACATCGAGCGCCGCCAAGTCGAGTCGGCGGTCGCTGCACTCCTCGATGAGGTTCAGTTGCCCAGAACCTTCATCCACCGCTATCCGTCCGAATTGTCCGGCGGGCAAAAGCAGCGGGTCTCGCTGGCCCGAGCGTTCGCCGCCAATCCCTCCCTCCTTCTCTGCGACGAGGTCACCAGTGCCCTTGACGTCTCCGTCCAGGCGACAATCCTGACGCTCATCGACGACCTCGCCCGAAGACACGGCACGGCCG
>Ga0169931_10010669_pt1 | contig 13060 bp, 10 predicted proteins | sample Kivu_15m_20L_FD_129675 | JGI IMG/M metagenome (GOLD analysis project Ga0169931, IMG submission 129675) | Freshwater microbial communities from Lake Kivu, Western Province, Rwanda to study Microbial Dark Matter (Phase II) - Kivu_15m_20L... | ecosystem: Environmental > Aquatic > Freshwater > Lake...
ACGAGCAGTCCAATGTAAAGATCAACCTGCCCGAATAAGATGAAAGTGAGAGGAAAAAAACAGGGCATAGCAACATTAACAAATAACCAAAGATGCCTTTCGAAAAGAGCAATAATGATTCAAGCAACAGACAGCAGAAGCCATCAATTCACTGATTAAACCACATTATCTTCCTTTTTTATCACTTAATCTTATTCAAAAATGGCGAAACGGCATTAAAAACAAAAAGTAGCCGCCTAAGAATGCATAATATTTACTTTTACTGAGGCTTTTACTTGATAAGGTTCTTTTATATTTTTATTCATGTAACTCAAATAATTCTAGGCTCATAGAGACTTCATCTCCGGTGGTCCCCTGGTCACCTCCAAACATCTCGGCAGAAAATACCGAACCCAGGAACGAACAATCCATAAAAGAGCCTCTTTAAAAACATCTACCTTTGATAGTTAGGTTTCTCAAAGCAAAACTGCCAATATAGTAACTCTCGAGTTCGATTAATTTACCACTTACGCCCGTATTAACTCACAAATACCCAGAACCAGTCGCAAAGTCAGTCTGTGGATAGACAAAAAGCCAACTACTAATTACAAGTAGATCAGCCACAAAAAATATCAATCCCTGGCCAGAGACTTAGGCAAATTCCTGAAATCAACGCTTCAGGTATAGAAACACAAAGCCATGGGTGCTATTGACGACGTCGTTGACAATTTTGCCTAGCGAAAACTGATAAATATATAAAAAATATCAGTACCTTCGAGGGATTCTCGCAGATAGCTGTTCGGAAGGTACAGGCAGAAGACCGCTATCTCTCACAAAACACTAGTACGCGACAAGGAAGAAAATTCGTAAAAATAACTGTTCTCAGTGAGTAGAGAAAACTCTTCAATCAGAGAAGTACACATCAAAAGTCAAACTGCCGATCTTTAAATCTGCAGAAAATCACTATAGCATGCGGCATATAACTTTTAAATTCAAACTCCATAGCCTCAGCCTTAGATACAAATCGCAAAGGTGCGGGCAAAACCTGACATTATGGTGAGGCGTCCTGCCAACCGTAAGGATTATTTCGTGTTTGGCATGAGCGACAGGATCAATCAAAGCTAAAGTAAATGTAGAATAAAGCAGATAAAATTTAGTCTTATAGAGATCTATTGTGGAAGGTGAACTACAGCAACGGTCTGTACGTGTAGACGCCCAATCAAATAAGCAATAGCTATAGATGCTACGTGGGACCAGGCAACAACTCCAACCTCATTAAAGGCATTTTGTCCCGCAGGCAGTGGTGGAGCATCACTAGTAACAAAAACTAAGAAAACGTCAGTTTTATGTGGACGCAGCTAAAAAATAATGCATTTTTTACGCAACAAACCATCAAAAACCCCCCAAATAACGAACTTTGTTATGAATAAGCACTAGAAGAGCTAACTTAGATCGCCGATAAAGATAAAGATCCTCATAGAAAGATATTCAATAACTACGACTATTCTTCCTGGCAGAGCCATTTGGCCAAGAACGAAAAAACATAGAAAAAAATATCCTAAAATACATACCAGAAAAGACTCAAACTGTACTAGAAAAAGGAAATCAGAAAGATAAACGATTCACGATAGCTGCGTCTGCACAATCACATGGAGTTCAACTTTTATATTGGCAACAAAAAAGCACTTTTCTACAACATCAAACGATACTTGTAGTGCAAAAAAGAGAGCTCTTAGTCGATCATTCCTTTGACTTTTCACATCAGCAAGGGCACTGAAGACCCTCAGTACCAGGAATTCTTGAAGCACTACAATAGCTTTGAGTAGAGCAAAAAGAACTAAAAAAATATAAAAAACATTTGGATCGTCAAGCCTGGATAAAATACTAATCGGGGCAACGGAATAACAGTGTGCCACTGTCTGGACGACATCATAGTTCGACTCAAGGGCAGGGAAAGGAACTCAGATGGAAAATTCCGCACTTTTATTATCCAAAAATACATATAAAGACCTCTACTTTACAATAAAAGAAAGTTTGACATTAGACACTACGTGCTTATAAGCTGCATCAATGGCTGCATTAAGGCCTACTGGTACGAGTAAGGCTACGTAAGGACATCTTCTTCCGAGTTTCACCTTAAAGCTGGCAAAGACCAATACGTTCATTTGACCAACGACGCTGTTCAGAAATTCAGCGCAGACTACGGAAAATACGAAAAGGGCAATAAACTCAGCTATGCAGATCTGCAAAAGTATCTAGATTCGAGTCAAAAAAGAAAAATCAGCTTTTTTGACGAAATTTTACCCAGAATGAAGCATTTTGCGACTTAAGCTATTAAGGCTACCTTTGCTTTTTTGGATCCGAACAGAAGAAGCCACAATTTTTAGCTCTTGGGTTTAGATTTCATGATAGATGAAGATTTTTAGCCCTACCTGATATAAGCAAACACAAATCCTTGTCTTTAGTTGAGTTCGCCTCTTCTCAGAAGGATCATTCCTAGTGTGATATAGAACATGTTCAAAATATGCGTGGATCCGCTGTTCCCTCCACCCTAGGTATGGCCCAACAACAAAAAGTTCTCTTTCGGAGAGGACTCGATCAGTGATAATAAATTTGAGCTCATTTTCGATGAAAGCGTTGAAGGCAACGATTTACGAAAGCGACTATAGGATTTATCAAAGGGAGACTAAGGAATGAACTGCATCGAATAAGACGATGAAACTTTCGATAACTAAGGGTAGTAGTGGTAAAAGATATAGTGATGCATACTTTTTTATTTATTAAGATTTACTATATGCTAGTAAAAACACTAAAAAACTCGATTTGATTGAATATGTATCACTGTTTGATAGAAAGCAGGAAGTGGCTGATTGAATTAAGCAGTCCTAGGGTTGCCACTGTGCCTCCGACTATTGCTAGTATCTAGACAGCCAGATCATAGAATTGAGGCTAGTGTTTTCTGTAAAGAATGTTGATTGGTTATATTTCTGTAAAGAAAATAAGCGTTTAGGCTGGGTCTCCGTACTCAGGAGGTGCCTGCCCTGCCCTCAACGAGTAACGGTACTTCTGGTAATCAGCCATTCCTTGCGATTTGTTGTCATTGTGTTATATTTTAACTGGAATTATTTTGAGGTGGTTGTAGTAGTCAACTCTCATGCCAGACTTAGTGAAATCCTGAACGAATTACTTAGATTGGTAGTCGCCCTCGAGTTGTTTTATGTAGTTTTATATCTACTTTGACTTCTTAGCAATAGGAAACTCAATCGAGTTGTCGCCCAGTCCGAACTATAAGGAGTCGATGCGATAGTTCATTGAAGTTTTCTAACGAAGACCCTTTTAAAGCGTAAGTAAAAGATTTTAATGGGCGATAGGCGCGAAGATTAGAGTTCCAGGGGTCTAAATTATGTGAAATTGACTTTGGGAAGGGGCAGAATACCATTCAGTCTACACTTTTTTTACATTTTAATGGCCTACATAAGTTTGTTTTGTTCTTATGCATAACTTTCTCTTTTGTATTAAGTCTTTTATCCAGAGGCCACGTCTACATCGTACATGGATAGCTTATTCTCAAGATTCGACTAGGTGAATTCCATTTGATCGCTGAATTCGATGGCGATGGCTGTGTGTGAATGCATATACCACTACAGGGCATGCGATTGAAGGTAATATCAATGCGCATGGGCAGAAAAGTCGAGTTATCGTTGTTTATCACTAGAAACGTATGGTACTGTTCTTGCCAGAAACTGAGCAGAGAGTAGTAGATAAGGAAAGATGCGGTCTGGGTGAATATGGTAGTACGATGATTGCGAAGAGAGTAAGGCAACCGCCAGTGGTTGAAACCAACTACTGATCAGTCTGGATCCTCCGGAATATATCAAAAGGCTTTAACATTATATTATAGCAAAGTTGAAAAACATCAATATTTAATAATTTTTAAGTAAATAAAGAAACAAACTAAAATGAAAAAAAATATTGATTCAACCGCATCATGCATTGAAACCTTACTACCAGACGTTTGTTGCTTCGACTCTGACTCTCCTTCTCCTTTTGAGAGAGTTCTTAGGTGCAACTGTTTAAAAATCTTCGTCTATGAGGGGCGGCAGGATGGCTTCTTCCATATTACCCGACTATTCCGACTAGTCTTTGCTATCTGCAAGTTTCTGGTCAGTCGTGAACAGCTAGTTCATGTCGAATACTCTGTTTTCCTCAATTATAATAGGAACCCTGTCAGCATAATCATCTTTTATGGGTTTTCTTCGTTTTCTTTCCTTCTTCCCCACCACTTTCACTACTTAATTTGACTGTGCGATGGCTAGATGGCTTTTGTTGATGGAATCAAAGTGGCTGTTGATGGCATCTAGATGACTGTTGTTGACTCCATACGAGTCACTGTTATTGGTGGCATCTGCAATACTACTATTTTAATGAGTGTTGTGTATTTTGTTTTACTCTTACTACTTGCGTCTGCGCCATATGCAAAAAAGAATGATGCAACAACAAGATAGAGCTCCTACTATTGGCAATATAATTACCAATAACAGCGTGCTTTAGCTATTATTGCTTTCAATCGATCTGCTTACCCTACATCTGCCTCCAGTAAGGTCTCCGCTGAAACATGACGTACAAACTATCGTGAAATTGCTTTAGTTGCAAGATCTGCAGTCGTTTCCTGCCATATGCTAGCAAGAAAAGCAAGAACTGTTTTGCAGAATGTTAACTGCACTACATGAGCCACACGATATATTGGATGGGCTGTTGCAGGTATGGCAGTCAGAGTGGCAAGCTGGAGCTACGTAGCTTACGTTATCCTAGTAGTAGCCCGGTGCTGGCTAGCAACGAGATGTGTTTGTGTTCATGATTCTGTGGGAAGCTGACCCACAAGTATGGCAAGCAGTCGAGTTTCGACAGGTTTAGCAGTCGAAAAGACAGCTAAGACAGCCAGTATGGTTAGGGTTGGTGTATTGTTGGAAAGCACATACTGAACAATTGCTAGAGTTGGCTACAATAGAGCATATTCCGTTGTATTAGATGATGCATGAGCTAGAACATCCGTCTCCATCGATAGTATTGCCGTCATCACACTCCTCAAAAGTAACTTTTATAATGGCATCGCCGCATAATGCCATGCATATGCTACTTGATGTCGCATAGCCTGTGGAACAGTTGTCGCATACTACAGTTAAATTGGCATTCTAATGGCAGGCTAGACAGCCTTAAATGATACTACAATTAGGCTCACACGTCGAATTGCTAGAACTGAGAATGTATGTGTTTTAGCAAAGACTACAGTAAGCTATTCCAGTGCAGTTAAGACATCTCGGAAAACAACTCGAACAGTTGCTTCTATACGTGAGAGCATTCTGGCAAAAATGTCTGCTTTATATTGCGCAAACAGAGCTACAGCCGTCTCCATTGACATTGTTGCCATCATCGCATCCCTAGGAAAACAACCACAAGCCGTCTCCGCACACACCTACACAGGTAACTGAGTCGTTGAGGACCACTAGACCCAGATCGCACTGACTACAGCCATTAGTGGTGTTGCATACAGTACAGTTGACTATAAGGGTGCAGTCGTATCCAAAATGGCAACTATTGTTGTGCAATCTGTAATTAAGAGCACATTAAGTGCATACTGTATAACTGGCCTAGCACAAAGTGCAGTTTTGACTGCATGCAGAACAAGCGTTAGCTGGGGTGAGTCCTGAACCATTGTTACAGCCAGTGCAAAAAGAAGCAGAATTAGCGCAGGTTCGACAAGATCCACTACAGGACTGAGCCACAGTGTTGTTCGCACCACTATCGAAGTACCCAGGCAGAGGAACACATCTGCCCGCTTGTAGTGTTCTGAAGTCAGTAGCAGAGTTGCAACTAGAGCAGGTGCCATTCGAGTTGCACCTGAGACAGTCATAGGGGCAGCTAGAGCACAGGTAGTCCATATCGTTTTAGTAATGGCGATCAGGACATGTGTCGTAGCATAGAGTCTGAGCGGCCATATAGTAGGGAGTGGTTCCTTGGCAGGCATAGATCTAGAAGGCAATTACTACGATATAGAGGTTGTTGAGAACATAGGTACTCGAGGCTGGGATCGATACTAAGGGATTGAGAGTTGTAGTGAAGGTCAGGAATGGCTGGTTGCCTATCCTGAAACGATATACGCCCCAAAACGTATTGAAGGACTAGCAGTAGCCGGCAAGAGGAGTTGAGGAAAAGCTGTTGATGAAGCTCGATATGAGAGTCATTTCGTAATTGTAGTACCTTTGTATGAGTTTATTTACTTGGCTCTGGCTCTGGGAAAGCCTGAGTTCATATCATTCTAATTGTAGCCGAAGTAGCCAATCTTGAAACTGTTTACTGTCGTAGTGCCAAGCACTTAGGTGTTGACCTTGACTTGTAGTTGTGTCCATGTGAGCATGACCACAGTGACCCGAAAATCGAATAAGTTGGCAGAAGTTGGCGCAACTGCGTTTACTCCATTCAATATTCCAAACTTGATGTATGTGCTACCCAAATTTTGGCTGGGAAGGTTCACTGTAAATTAAACGTGAGTTGTGGTGGTGAGACTGAAGGGTGATAAGGGGGCATAGTTGATGTTTTGTAAATATATTTTGTTGAGTCCTCCGCTAAACAGCATCAGTCGAATAGTGATTCCTTTTAGTTTGCTGAGCGTGCTTGAGTAGAGGCAGACTTGCACGTGTGTGGGCAGGGAAGCGCATGTGTCCACAGTTATGTTGATTCTTTGCGAATCAATATCGTAATCGATTGATTGAATGGCCAGCAAAGATCGGTATGTGGAGTGACTTCTGGAGAAAATGAAGTTGAAGGTATCGACTCCTACACTGTCATAAGCAGTGTTAGAGTAGTAAGTGGATGAATGTATGGTGTGGGAAGCTATATAGGAAAGATAATACCTGTTTGCATGAGTTTATCGTTGAGATGGAAGGCGGGAGAGGCAGTGAGGCAGTGGCAAGTACAGACCAGCAAGGACACAATAAGCCATTTCATAGTTTATTGATACAATTATCATTTGAGATTACAACCTTAAATCTTATTTTGAATATTTTTAATAGTCAAGAGCACTATGCATTAACCCTGATAAGAAACCACTAAAAGTTGTCAAAAAAATGATGTTGCTCTTAAAAATAATCTTTTTAGCTATATAACTACCAAATAATCTTATTTTCATGTGATTATCACTAGTTCATGTCTTCGGTTATGAGTGTCTGTCTTGGCTATTCCTCCTACGATCTTCTCGATTTGTATTTGTTGATCAGTATCCACACGCCTCCTGCCAATCCCACTGCGCCTATAATGCTCAACAGAATGATCAGTATTAGCAGCCATTCTGGGAATGGTGCTCTTCCGTTGAGCAATATTCTTATCTTAGTGATGTTGAAGTCGTTTATCAGGTCTATGTATATGATCTGCGTGTCAAGTAACTAAGTGGTTAAGAGAGTGAGGTTGCGATGAAGAGAAGTCAATTTTAGATGCGAATGCCCATTTTATACTATAGTCAGACCAGTTCGAGGCTAAGCGTGTAGGTCGTTAGGGTCCACTGTCATATTGAAATCAAAAGAATGGTCTTTATCGTCTCTTAGTGGGTATGCCCCGATAAGTCCTCGTTTTTACACTTTTCCACTGCTATTTTGTGTATCTCTGGTGCTGTATACGGTGTATAGTTGTTGAGTCATGTTACCTTCCTGGTACTAAGGTGAAAGCACGTGCCTGATAACGAAAAGATCGTTGTAGTGTTTGACATGGTTGGACACCTAGTAGAATGAATACCTCAGATAAAATCTAACAATTTCTTGAGATACTAACACTGAGTCTTGAAAAGTCAGTCTCAGGTGCAGAGTATGGAATCGACCAGTAGTCACCAGTATATTCTGACTGCCAGAGGTAGAGGGCAGTGTCTATATAGCTTGAAAGGTAGCATCATATGGCAGTGTTTCTCCCATTTTGACCAGCATGCTTCTGAGATCGACAAAAGATATTTGTCTGACAACGATGTCTGACCTGTCCATTCTGTGTTCGAACTACATCATCAGAATACCCCTAGTCATCTCACTCGCATACAATCTGAAGGTTTTGCTCGTGGCATTATAGGATAGAGCTGCGTTGTTGATGAGAATTCTGCCCAGTTAGCGCATTCCGAAGTCCTAGCCTGTGATGTACTACAACTGTACAAGAGTTTAACCTAGTTCAACGTCGGTGTTAAGTTAGAATAAAAATATGCCACCATTGTAGGATTTGCTGTAAGGATTTGGGTCTACATCTACTAGCATGACTAGTTAGTGCTCACTCTGCAATCGAGTGATCGAACGAGCTTATGTCTTGAATGGAAGAAGTGCAAAGGGCTTGCTAGCAACGCAAGAAACAACGTATAGATCGATGCCAGTGTCTGAATTACAGGCAGATACAGTAAAAGACTATCCTTGACCGATTTATATCTGCTCGCATATTTTTTTATCAGCCTAGGGCAAAGGCACATTGTGATCCACACTGCCGTTCAATCTCAAGAGTAATACGTGATTCCTCGTCTGTATAGCACCTCCTTTTGATGAATAGGCGTAATCAGTGAGTCCTTTTACTACTTAGACTGTGCCTTCTTCTTGAATGTGATTGTAAATTTTAACTTTTTAGCCGCAATCTCTACAAGTAGGCCGTATGTAGAGTACGTTACCTTGATACCAGTCTGAATCGTTGATTTCGTTGAGTCTCTGTTAACCTGAGTACAGTAGGGTGCGGGTGTTCATGATGTCGTTGAGGAAGGGGTTGACTGTGATGTAGGTTGGTAGATTGATAATTGTGACATTGATGAGTTCCAGCAGTCCTTTGTTGACCACGTTATAGTAGTTGAGGTAAAACTTGTAATCCCTGTTAGGGTTCGTTATGTGCAGCTCAGGAGTCTAGTACTGCCTGTAGATACGTATTTCCTGATGAGAAAGAACTGTCAGGTAGTCAACACCGTGTCCACTTGCAGCTATCATAACGTCAGCATAGGCGTATAAGTTTATTTGATTGTATAGTGAACCAACAGCTGGATATCCACTTCGATACACAAACACACTGTACTCTCCGCCCTAGTTCATCGTAGTTATGAACGAACAAGCTCCATAGTCTGATAAATCGAAGTCGTAGTTTTTGGGCAGTTTGTAGCCATAGAGCGGGTAGTTCTTTATTAGCGGCACTTAGCCCAGTCTCACTCTGGTCAGGTCGTATTAGTATATGGTAGTGGGAGCTATTACTACTACTAGGTGGTTGGCGTTGACTTCGAAAATGAAGTCGGTGAGGGCGTTGTTGATGGGTCTGACCACAGCTAGTAGTTTAGGCTGGCAACTGGCTCCAGCTATGTTGACCACCACTATTGAGTCTGAAGTTTTAATGAAGAGTATATCTCTGTGGAACTGGCTGGCCCTTACTGCTTTGGGGGCAAAGTATTTCAGTCCCATTTTGAACATTTTCATGTGATTAAGCTTGCACTACGGCTTACACCTGCCCTAGAGACACTCGTCAAGAGGATAAATGTCGATAGTTTTGACGTGTTTGAGCACTACTAGCAATTTGCTGCCAGTGACCCCTATTGATGATATGTTGCCAGGAAAGCCCTCTTAGAGCTGTAGTTATGTTTATAGCTTATCGCCTTGTAGGTCTGCGATTATGAGTTTGTTGTAGCTATCATCGGTTGATAGTATGATCAGATGATGAGTCTGTTGGGTGTAGATTGACTCGAAAAGGGCAGTTTCCCAGTTAGTTATCTTGCCTGGGAGTTGTCTGGTCTACTTGAGAGTGCAGTTGGCTTAGGTGAGTTCGTGGTGAGGCATGCACATAGTGATGGAAGTCAAGTTAGATGCGTTTTGTATGTATACCATGAGTGTGTCTTGAGAAGGTGAGCTGATGGTTTATGTGGTCAGGAAACTGATATTGTTGAGTTATGGCATTTGTTGCCAGTTGATTTTGAGTTGTTCTTGCTGGTACACTTTGGATTTATTAATCACTCCCTTTTATGTTTCCTGGATGTTGTATGTGATATTCGGACCAATCACGTACTAATAGAGCGGAATCATGATTTTCCCGGGGTAGTTGGCGTTGTATACGCTTGGAGGAGCCTATCCCACTGGCCACATCGTTCGATTAAAATCATCCAGTAAAGTAAAATTAACCACTATGTTGCAACTACTGCTTTTTCCTGTAGTGGGCTATAGTGATTGTGCGGTGATGGTAAAGTTAAGTATAGTGTCAAGCAACTACTAGTTGAATTCTAACTGCAATGTCATTATTGCCTCGTCAAATGCCACATTTGCGATCTTGTCTTAGTCTATCAGCATCAAAAAAGTGCTTTCTTCGTTAAGATCGATGAATGTATTAGACGTAGTGTGCTTGAACACAGCAAAAGCTCTCGAGAATGTTCTATCTCCTCGTCGCATGATCCAAGTGTAGTAGTAGTCGATGCCGTTATCAGATGACCTGGCCTGTACAAAAAGGAAGCGACTGTTAATGAATATTTGACTGACAGTTGAGTCAGGCATTAGCGAATATTTATTGAGCAGTCTAGGCTCCTACACGTAAGTCCAGTCTAACTAGTGAACTGAATGGTCGTTGGCTATGATAAGTTGCAGTTATTCGCCCTGAGTGGGTGCAAATAATCCTATTTTAGTGAACCCTCTTGCTTTGTAGAGTCCCTGGTACTATAGGTCTTCCGAGTGAGTAATTTATACTCTAAACAGACCATTTTGTTAGTCAAGCAAGTATATTTTGCCCAAAAGCACCTTAATATCCATTATTCTCAGTTTTTTAACTCCCAGGAAAGACCTGTCGATGATGCCGACTATCCAAGGCTAGAGCGGGCTGTCAATCATCAACACTTACACATAGCTGTTGTCCCTAGTAGAATGACTCATGCCTTTTGCTGAGTAGCTTCTGAGCAAAAATCGATGTTTTCCTGCAGTAGTCGAGTATATCTAAAGTCTTCTTTATTTAATCTACCTGAAAGGAACGAACATTTAAGTAGGTACTTTGCGTATGAAAGTGCCATTATTGATAGAAAAGTAGTAAAAAACGTTGTTGAAGTAGTACCCCCTATCTGACTCGCTGCTTCGTTTCTAGGCACAATCCACAACTACCAAGTTCTATATGGGAAACAGGACTGCATCGTAGCAAGTGGTGTTGGTATTGTTGACCACGTCAATCACGATGTTTATTACTGGCACAGTATCGTTGTCGCTCAACACTCCGATATGCGTCCTCACCCGGTCTCCGTTCTGAGTCAATGCCACGAATCGACCGCCCCAACTGTTACCTCTTTTTTATAGATGATATGATTTGAGTCCAGTCATGGGCATGTCGTATGCGATTTGCTGATTGACTTTGAACTTGTCGCCTAACTTAGTGTATTTTTATATTTCCTTAGGCACATTGAGGGAGAAGTTGAGGTTGTATCCTGTGAAGAGCTGGTCTAGATTTACTATGGTTTTTTCGTGAGCGATGAGTGGTAAAGTGCGGTAGAATGAACCGACCTGGCACTGCGGCAAGTTAATAGAGATGCTCAGTACCACAAGGACAGCCAGAAGCAAGAGTCTGTAGATTTGGTTCGTCATTGGGTTAGTAATCTTGAAAATAGATATAATATTAACTTGAGCCTAAGTTAAGCACTCATGAGAGTAGATTCTTTAAAATTTTTAATATGAATAAGAAAAAACTGAGAAAAAACAAGTTTTGCAAGAAAAAATATTAAAAACTCAACAAACTAGCACATCATTAGTCTTTTTAAGCATTCAGTACTCTTCTTACACATTATTCCATCCCCTTATCGACGTTATCTTCATCTAATAACTCCTTTCTCCGCTGCCCTTCGTTTCAGCCTTCTTTTTTATCTTAGATTTGTCCAGCAGAGGCAGGCTGACATCGCTTAGGGGTGGACCAAGCTGGTAGTTAAACTGTCTTGTTTGTTTGATTACTAGTGCATTTAGCAAATCCTGATGTCTTTCTGTTTTGTGTGGGGGCATGGCCTCGGCAACTGGTTCAGTGTGTGCCTTGAAGATTCTCGATTGCCTGAATCCTCGTGGATTTTTAGCATTTTTATCATATTTTTGTTATTAAATTTCTTCCTTAATAGTATCTTCTTATTCTTAATTACAAAAGGTGAGTCGATTGACGTATCGTTTGAACACGCCGTAGTGAAACAAATTTGTCCTTTTTTATAGCAATTTATCTATGTTTATTGCCAGCTATGGCCTAGACTAAGTTGTTAAAAAGGAACAGTCAAGGTATTGCTATTTGTTGTGCCTGCGTTGAGGTGTTTTGTTTGAATTCGGTGTCACATTTATTGTTGGCGTAGGGTTTATTGTGGGTGAGTAGTGACGATTACTATTGTTTACCCTCCTTGACTTTCTCTAATGCATTTTCGGACTCAACACAGGCTTAGGCGAAAAGTTCGGAGAGACTTGCAACCTCCGTTCCATTTAGATTTTGTTGTGTTGATATACAGATTGGTTTTAACGTTTCTGCAGCTCACGCATTATACTACTTTTAAGCGACAATTCTTTCTGTTTGCGGGCTTGAAGGCAAAGACTAGTGAGACCCAGACTTGCCTTGCCCTTTTACCTGCTCCTAAAAACACTCATCTAATTTTATTATCCAGGATCTATATTATTAAATTAAACGTATGCTTAATCACTGTAATATTCTTGAGCTGCCATTAGGTCTGAACATACTGGTTAGTTCCTAAGGGAAGTTCAGATTTTTCATCACCTAAGCCAAAGACTTTCTCTAGTTGCTCCACTCAATAGAAATAGGACTTTTCCACTCCTTCTACTGTGCCTCACCCTCCCTTCTGCTGTTTACCCCACTTTTCTTAAAAATATTTTGCTGACTTGGACCTAAGTTGATGTTTCTGCGACTACCTTTCGTAGTAATAGTGTCGTTGTGGTCTTTTTGGAGTCTGCCCTGGTCGTAGCTTCTAGTCATGGCTTAGTCGCCCATCGGCATCCTGTTTACAGGTCTATCTTGCTATTTTTACTTATCTTTAAGTTATGGATACAAATTATACTGCCTTGAAGCCATTTTTTCAATAATTTAGACC
>Ga0169931_10010670_pt1 | contig 13058 bp, 10 predicted proteins | sample Kivu_15m_20L_FD_129675 | JGI IMG/M metagenome (GOLD analysis project Ga0169931, IMG submission 129675) | Freshwater microbial communities from Lake Kivu, Western Province, Rwanda to study Microbial Dark Matter (Phase II) - Kivu_15m_20L... | ecosystem: Environmental > Aquatic > Freshwater > Lake...
GCCAGAACCCGCTGTGCGATGTTGTCGGCAGCACGCGCGCGAGTTCATCGCAGAATGCATCGTCGATGAACTCGTCTGCATCGAGGAAGAGCACCCACGGCGTGGTCGGTGGATGTGTCCGCAGAAACCAATTCCGCTTCTTGGGGAATCGCCCGTCCCATTGGAAACTCACAACCCGAACTCCATGTTGACGGGCGAAATCCGGCGTGCCATCCGTCGAGAAAGAGTCGATCACCACGACATGCGGAAAGCGACAGAGCCGCCCAAGAAGACTGGGAAGCGAGTCTCTCTCGTTTCGGACAGGGACGGCAACCGTCACCCAACGTAGTTCCCCGCACTCTCCCTTCAACAGCAACCCTCACGCCCCCGATGACAGCATCGAGCAAAGTCCATTCCTTGCGCAACTGAAGAAGACTTCGCGCCCGCTACGAGTGGCAAAAGTGCCCCCTCTCATGGCGCAGGTCGCGACTCGACCGCTCGGACACTTGCCAGTGCGCTCTGGATAACCTCAGCCGACTTCCGACGCAGGGTGTTGGCGAGATTGGGATCGTCCCAGTTGCGGGGTGAAACCCCCCCCAAGTAGCAGTCGATGAAAAGCTGACGGTTGATTTGTGGTGGATCAGCAACTTTGTCTTTGATGGCACATTGAATGTAGTACGGGAACTGTGTCCAGACAACGAATCCCGCCGCGCCGGATTCGATCCCTGGCTTCACGAAATCGTCCTCAAAGATCGCCTTTGGGATCGGTTCGCCCATGCGCGCCTTGCCGCCCGGCTGCCATATTGGGCAGATAATGGGCACCACGGGACGCCCATTGGCAACACTGACAGCTATGGCCACCTGTTCGCGGCACCACGCTGATGTGGCAGCCCGCCACCTGGCGCCGTCCTCGGGAGGGTATTTTGCCGGATCGTAAAAACCATACAAACTTGGACAGATCCACTGGCACTCAGCCAGCACGGGCGCGCACTGTTCAAGATATCTCGCTCCCGCTTGCGTCCGTACCGCGGGGGATGCCTGGCTCCAACACTCACAATCCCCAGGGCACCCAATATAATACCGCACATAAGGAAGCTGATAGAAGGACCACTTGGTATCCGGATAAGACGCCTTGACGGCCCTAATTGCTTTCACCATTTGGGTTGTTGCCTGTACCCAATTGTCATTACCGGGTCCGTTCTCGATCCATGTCATGAAAGGATTCTCAAAGTCAAGGAGCCCCCACTTTGGAGGCGTCCCGCCCGACACCTTTTGGATGTGACTCAGAAGGCTCCGCACATCAATCTCCCCTGTCGACACACCCGACGGGGGAGCCCCCTCGTAGGCTTCGTAAACGATCAAAATGCGCTCCGCACCCAGTTCGTTGGCTTGCTGGATGTACTTTATGTTATCGAACGTATCACCAACCTCATACAGCAGCGGACGTTGCTGGCCTGCGGCTTGCGACTGCGCGTCGAGGACGAGACACAATACATTCACGAGAAGATGGCTACATATCACGGGTTTGTTGTCCTCCGAAATGAACAAGTTCAGATTCCAATTCCGCGCCGTCCGCTAGCTCGCTGTCCTTTTCCTCGTCGTCGACCATCGAAGGAATCCATGTGAACTGCTTGAACATTATAGCGATACAGAGCCAAAGTGGATAGGCGGACCATATACAATAGCTTTTCAGCCCAACGATCAAATAAAACATCGTAATCGCAAGCCACATCAACAGCGCTATTCGGTCTTCGCTACACACCCCCATACTACGCACGCCTGCTACCATTCGGCGTCCCATCACCACCCAAATCGAGACAAAGAGGGCGAAGGCAATGATGCCTTCCTCAATCAGTATCTCGACCGCGATGTTTTCCACGAACCCAGTGAGACCACCCCCAAGATTGTAAAACGACATGGTGCCAACTCCGATCACCCACGCCAACGGCAAACGAATCCACACCTCGAAGTAACGACCGACGAGGGCAAGGCGGTCTTCTGACCCCATTGCGATGCTCATTAATGACCACCGACCGACATTCTCCGCACTCACGAACACACTCAGAGCGATGCTGATTATCAAAGCACCGAACAAGCCCCCAAGCATCGTACTAATAACTACCCGTGGATTTTTGAGTGGCACGGCAAACGGGAAACAGACAAAGCAAGAAATCGCCACCGCTATCAATTGACCGCGCGACCCACTCAACACGATGAGACCCAACCCAATGACTCCTGCTGAAATGCGAAGCAGCAGGAGAGCCGAACTGCGGACAACGTCGCGGCTCATCAGGGCTAGCACAAACATGGTGCCACCCAGCTCAGCGATTGCCAAAGGATTGCCGCGATTCGCACCGCCCAGCACCACGACCATGCGCGCGCCGTAAAATCGAAAGACTCCGGACGCGACAAGCGCCAATGCGACGGCGATTCCCAACGAGCAGATCCACCATCTCACTTCCCTCAACTGCTGGAAGTTAGTCAGGGTAAGCGGCAAAAGGAAGAACACAACAAACAGATAGGGACCACGATCAGTCACAAACTCAATTGCCTGAGGTCTATCCGCGGACCACACGATAGAAGCGCCCGCAAAAACGACCAGCAACAAGCTCGCCAGGGACCCATAGTTCCAAAGAGATGACACCGGTTCGCCCCGAAAGAGGACCGTCCGTAATGCTGCCAGCCCAACAGCTAGCGCAACCAGTGCATTGACGAGCAGGCTGTTTGACATAAACCAGGTGGACAAGCCCTGCAACACTTGTTCGAGCGGGAACATGACCACCCACGACATCAGTGCCAATGGTGGTCGCAACAACGGAGCAATGATGATCACGCAGAGCAGGCCTATGCTGAGATAGAACGACAACGCCTGCATCTTCTACTCAGCTTATATCAAGATGCAAAGACCACCCCACCGTCAGAGCAGTACGCGATGCCTGCGCCGCTGTGTCAGGCTCCATGCAAAATTCCGTTGTCGTAAAAGAACATTTCAATAGTCTTGTGCCACTCAGCCATCTCGCAGACCATTCGTGCGGGATGCGGAGTAAACTGGTATCCCTCTGCACCAAACGGAGTAGTGATGAAAGCAATCCCAGCGCTCAGCGCATCGCCTGTCTTTACCTTTATACCTCCGCCAAACAGGTCTGGAATCACAAACAATCCGTCGCCCTGAAGCGGCAACCCTTCCCCAGCCCAGAAGCCATACCCAAACACTCCTCGATGCGGAGCGTGAAAGTTTTGAGTGCCATGACCCCAGAGATGCAACTCAACAGATGGATGATTTGCGCGGAGGGCTGGCAGCACTGTCGCGATGAGGTACTTGAGCCCCACGACTTGATGGCTCGCCGTTCCTCCCATGTAAACAAGCCGCGGCCGAGTTGGAAGCCGCACTTCTGCGGCTAGCTCGGTCTCGACGCCCCAGACATCGCACTCACGCTGCGGATACATCAGTTGAAACAGGTCTCGCTCTCGGGGATTGATAAAAATCGGAAATACCAAATCATCATTACAAATGCGCCGCTCGAGGCGCGCCGTAAGGCCCAGCGTCAGGCGGAAGTGGCTGTCCACGGCACCACCGCGCCACCAGTGACGCGCGGCGGCGAGCGCGAAGAAGTTGTGGAATCGGACTGTCATTCGTTTCGACGGAAACATCGCGCGGAGCGCATCGTAAAAGATGACATCGCCACAAAAGATATCAGTGACTGACAGAGCACCGACAAGTCGAGTGAGTTGTGACACTCCTATGTTGGAGAACGGTTTCAATCGGCATAGATTTACCAACTGACGCCACCCGCCTCGACGAGGACGATGCACAATGAGACTTTTTGCAGCGGCAGCTTTTCCTCGCTCCAAGTAAACACAAACGACATCGCCCTGCACTGAACCGAGACGGCGCAAGTCGTCAGATGCAACACGGTTATATCCGCCAGGCGAAACCGGATCGCATGGCAAGCAGATCAATCTCATCGCGCATCCTTGCGGATCATGGATGGTTGCCTGCCTGCCTCAAGAGGAGTGAGTTCGAACGAAAAGTGTGTTGTTGCCATGATTGGACGGATCTGGCAGAAGTCCGAACGAACGGAACTTGGTGAAAACTTCGTTGGGATCACCACCTCGGCGAGCATAGTGCCTTGACTCGATTTCGCAAATGACGATCTCTGCAGACGACCCTATGACCTTCGAGGCACCTTTCAGTACCTCCATCTCCGCCCCTTCCACATCGATCTTCACAAATCGTGTTTCGGCGAGTCGAGGGAAGAGCGGCAAGACGTCGTCAAGACCTACAGCCAACACAGAGGTATCTCCTGCCTCTGAAGAAAGTGCAAGTTGAGACTCCCCTGTCAATCTTCGTCCTGTTTGGTCCACGGTCCGGAACGCCGCAATCCGGACTCGTGAAGAGACGGCGAAGGGAACAATGGTCACATTACGCAACCCCAGCAAGTGACATGTCCAGATGAGGACGGGAGCGTATTCAGGAGAGGGCTCAAACGCATAGACGTGGCCCGTTGGTCCGACTTGCTCCGCAAGAGCGAAGGTCCACTCTCCTCCGTGGGCACCGACATCCACCGCGACTGCCCCGACAGGTACGCGATCCACAACTGCACGAATGTCTTGCTGCCGCCGAATGCGGCCTCTCTGACCACGAATAAGTGTCCGAGCAGTTCGAAGGAAAAACAGCACGGTTTGCATGATCACTTTAAACATGCCCGTGGAAGTGTCGGTTGAAGCCTTCCGCGCTTTGGCGCGATGGCAGCCTCACCAAATCCTGCTTTGATCTCGGATCTAGCTCTGTATGCACACTTCCTTGATGGTACCCTCGCGGCCGGCACAAAGGGATACCCCGAAGATTCTTGTGCTGAGAGTCGATGTCTCTTCAACAAAGTATCCTCGCCTCTACCACAATTGACGGCTCTGCTTGGTCTTCAGTCCAGACCGTCCTCTCTCGACTGTTTGCAGCTGGAACAGGAATTGTTGTGGCGAGGTTTTTGTCACCAAGCAGTTTCGGCGAAGCTGCTGAGGCTGCCGCCGTCGGAACCTCGATGATGGTCCTGATGCCGGGATCACTGGTCGATGTGCTCATTGCACGGTGGGCCCGCTTCCCACGCGATACGAAACTTGCGGGACATGTTGCATTTCGAATTGGACTTTCGATGTGCTTGGTGACTGCTGTTGTCGCGGGCGTGTGGCTGATTCGATCTCCGACCTCGTGGGTTCCTTGGCTCTTGCTGATATACGCCGCCCGCCCCTTGTTCGAGGCGTTTACGGTCGTTCCCCTCTCGCTTCTACGCACCTCCCTGCACTTCAAACACATAGCCATCTCAGATACTGTGACTTCACTCCTTTCCTCCTTCGCAGGAATTGTATTCGCCATCAGCACCCGTAGCCCCCTCGCGCTTGCAATCCCACCAGTTATCCTGATTGCGAGCCGCGCCCTCATATACAAACGATTCGCTCGCTCTCGAGTGGCAACTGAGTCTGACAAGTACTTGATTCCCTCTCACTTGCTCCGGGACTGGCTCCCTGCCACGCTGAGCCAGTACGTCCACACCCTTGTTGTCACTGTCGATTTGCTCTTGGTCGCCGTGTTTGGGACATCGGTCGCCATGGGCTACTACTCCTTTGCCATCTCAGTTGCGCTTCAAGCTCAGTCGATATTCGTCCTGCAGCTCTCAAGCACCCTTCAGCCAGTCCTTTCGACAATGAACGACGAAGTACCACGACAGACTGCTGCCATTGCTCGGACACTGAAGTTCCTCTCCGCAGTTTCCGTTCCTGTTGCCGCATTCCAGATTTGCATCAGCGAGAGTTTGATTCGCGTTGTCTTTGGTAAGGAATGGGTGCCTGCTTGGCCAGTCTTCGCACTGACCTGTGTCACCATGGCAGTCGGGGCTGGCGCAGGTCCCCTCATGGCTCTTCTCAAGGCTCGCGGCTGGTTCGTGAAGATTCTTTGGTGGCAGTTTGGTCATCTTGTCGTCCTCTCGTCGGTTCTCGCTGTCATTGCTGCCAACGCGCCGAACATAGCCGCGAGACTTGACCAGGCTTGGGGACTCGATCTTCTCAACTGTGAGACCTTTTTGCCTTCAGTCATTGCCGCAGTCGTTGGGCTTTCTTGGATAGCGAGTGTGCCGATCGGGCTCATGCTGGCGCTTCGTGTCACCAACCCGTTGTATGCGTTTCGTTTGTTGGGATTGGGGACGCCTGTCGTGGTTTGTCTTCCTCTCGCTGCCCTTGCATTCTGGCTAAGCGCCAGGTTGGCACTGTGGCTCCCGTCGATATCTGCCGACCTGCTCACTATCCTCGTGGTAGGCCCTCTCGTACTTCTTCTGGCAATGGTTGGCACGGCACGGCTTGATTCTGGGGTTCGCGCCGACTTACTACTGTTACTGTCCAAGGCGCGTGATCAGATTGGCAAGCGGCGCAATCCCCCTAGAATCAAGAAGGCAACATAAGAAGTGCGAATCCTGATCCCCTGCCCTTTTTATCGAGGCCACAATCTTTACTTCTGTCGATTGCTTGCAGGCGCTGCAGCGGACCTCAAGTGTCGTGGAGTTGTTCTTTTGCCCCGCGATGCACAAGACACCCCAGAGATTCGGACGCATCTCCTTGAGCCCGACCTTTGTGAGGTCCGGTGCACCTTACCAACGTTCACGCGCGGATCAATCAGGAGTAGTCTGGAATATACGACTGCCCTATGCCAAGCAGTGGTCGAGTACCGCTGCGCATGGATGTGGGTTCATTTCGCCGATGCGATCTCCGTAGCCAACTTGCTTCAAGCCAAACGCGCATTCTCGGTTCCCCATGAGGAACTTTACCTGCGAGGGGCGCATGGATACCAACCATCCTTAAGCCTGCAACAGCGTGCACGGTCAGCCCTATCCCGGCTGGCCATGAAGCAAAGCCGAGCGCTCTCCAAATGGCACTTGGATCCCCTGAGTTATCAGTATTTGCTGAAGAGTGTCGGATCAATTGGCCTCATGCCTGAACCTGTGCCAACTGGCACCATCCTCGACCCCGTTGATGCCAGAGAGTTGCTCGGTATTCCAAATGATAGGGTGGTCATTGGACTTATTGGTTCACTTGACAAACGAAAGGGTGCCCTTGAACTGCTCCAAGCGCTGCACCGTCTGCGATCACCCCACCTCTCCGTAGCAATAATGGGGGCAATGGAGGAAGACATTGCTGCCGAGGTTCATTCGTATGCCAAGGTGGCCCCGAGAGGCTCGGTCATTATCGTTGATCGAACCCTGACAAGTCGCGAGTTTGACGCGGCCTGCCAGGCATGTGACTGGCACTCCCTTCTCTATCAACGGCACATCGGGAGTTCTGGCATTTTGGTGCGGGCGTGCGCGTTCGGGAAGCCAGTGTTGGCATCGAACTACGGATGGATCGGAGAGGCGACCACACGGTTTGACCTTGGGCTGACATGCGACTCGAGCTCGCCAACGAGTATCTGTGAACAACTTGAGCGTATCGCGCAAAACCCAAAACATGTTTTCGCTGAGGCGGTAGCTAGCTTTGTGAAGTTCAACTCAGAAGCCAACTTTTCCGCCCACTGGACTCTGAAGTTACGCCGGCACCTGGGAATGCCAGAGGATTCCAACATGTGTACGCTGCCTTGACAAGGTCGTTCTCATCGGTCGCCGCTTTGAGAGTTCGGCAGGCACCAACTGATGAGCTGAACAGTGACTTGGGGCATCCGTTTGGGTAACCGACACACAATGCACGGCCCATGCAGAAACCGCACCACGAGGTGCGTTGAGTCGGTCTCCGAGCACAGACCGCGAGGGCTTCGGCAGTGCAACGCTATTCAAAACGATGGAACCGCTGCAACCCGAGAAACTGCTCCCTTCGAGTGTGGATCAATCGCATGACGAAGCCGTTTCCGGCGGGCTTTCCGACAAATGATGGGCTCGAATGGGTACCGACGGTCTTGAAGTCGCCCTCGAAGGCATGTCCGCCTCCCGTTCTCTCACGAAGTCGCTTCGCGAGGATCCGAAACTTCTGGCGCGCTATATCAGCGCACCGCTGCGCATCCCCCGAGTCCACTTTCAGCCCACACGATTTCCCGAAGTGCCAACTGATCCCACGCGCTGAATGCAGAACGCGAAAACACGCACTCGAGAAACTATGCGCTCGCGTTCCAGCCCCCCTCGTGGGCGGCACCGCGCAACACCTCAAGGTACTGCGGCCAAACAACTCTCGAGTCCATGCGCTCAACCACAATCTCACGGGCACGCTCCCCGAGCGAGGGGTCGCCAACCCGCCGAACTGCAGACTGCATCTGATCAACCCAAACATCACGCTCGCCATCTCCCATTGGCACGATCCAACCACACTTGCCATGCTCGACAACATCCGTAGATCCCGCAAACTCGCTCACGATGCTCGGCAGACCACTCGCCATTGCTTCGATGAGCGAACTGGGCATGCACTCATTCGTTGACGGGAGCACAAACGCATCGGCAGCGTGGTAAAACACCTTTATGAGGCGATTGAAGCCGTTCCACAACACCCTTTCCTCAAGTCGATGCTTCTGAACTTCTCTCAGGATCGCTCTCCCGTACTCAACGTCTGACATCGGACCAACGAGAGCCAACTGCACATCAAGTCCCCTCTTGACCATGTCCGACAGACACTCAATGAGGAGCAAAGGTCGCTTCCGATGGACTACTTCCCCAACGAACAGAAAAGTGAAGCGCCTTGGCCATCCGAGCCTCTGTTTCCATTCGTGCCTTTCATCGACAGATGCGATCGAGAAGTGCTCCGTATCGCAGTGTTGCGGGATTCTGGCAATACGCCGTTTGTCCACACCTCCGATACTGAGTTCGGCTTCTACAAGTGAACTCTTGGCAATCACCGCATTCATTCTCGAAAGTATCTTGTAGCGGTTGGCGTCGATATCACGCAGCCTTGCATACCACGGTCTCGGTGCAAGGCCCTGAGTCGAGTTCTCGATCCGACAAACCACTGGACATCCCCTTTTGCGCGCAACTTCACCAAGCAAAAGAGAGGAAATCATCGACGAGAGAACGAGCACAACATCGAACGCGTTTGCATTGCTTCTCAGCCACCTCGTGCATGAGTACTGAAACATCAAACGACTTGAGATGCTTTTCCCGAATGGGGCCACGCCGCATCTGACCTGATCATCAAACTCGGGCACAAATGGATGCCCCTTGACTCCGTGCAGGAGCGTGGATTTGACTTCGTCTCTTGTGGCGCATCTCAGGAGCCGCGTCAACGACATACCCGCTCCTCCGTATCGATCTTGACTCGCACCAGTAGGAGAGAGAACCAACAGTCGAACGGGATGGCTCATTCGACATCAAGCGTAGCAGGCAACCCCTCGGTTGGAATCGGGTCCCCCTTCAACGATCCATCGGTAGCGCGGCATCGCAGAGCCCGATGCACGTTGTCGGGGAGCCCATTACACTTCAGCGAATGCGAGTCTGCATCACAGGCGCAACAGGCTTCATTGGCTATCAACTTTTTTCTCGCTTGGTAGCAACCGGCCATCATGTCCGAGGTCTCGACCTCATCCCTCCTGAAGGCGGACAGCGTCTTCCCGACTTTGTCCACGGCGACATACGTGATCCTGCCGCCGTCCGACACGCGTTGGAAGGCGCGGACACCGTGTTTTCTCTGGCAGCCGCGCACCACGACTTTGGCATCGACGAAAGGACCTACTTCGCCGTCAACGAGTACGGATCGCAGGTGCTCTGCGACGAGCTTGATCGACTTGGTATCCGCAAGGTCTGTTGGTATTCGAGTTGTGCGGTATACGGCGCCTGTCCCGCACCCCGCCACGAGGGCGCAACCCCGCGCCCAAACAGTCCGTACGGGGCATCGAAACTCGCAGGGGAGCGCGTGTTCCATGCCTGGACCAAAAAGGGCGACGGACGCTCCGCGCTCATCATCCGACCGACCATCACCTTCGGACCGCAAAATGTTGCAAACATGTACTCACTGATCAGGCAGGTGGCGAGCGGCAGATTTGTGATTGCTGGGAAAGCCTCCAACTACAAGAGTCTCAGCTATGTCGAGAACCTGCTCGACGCCACGCTGTTCCTGTGGCAACGTGGCTTCGAGGGTTCGGAGATCTACAACTTTGTCGAGAAACCAGACCTCACCAGCCGTGAGATTGCCCAGTCCGTCGCCGAAGCACTAGGCAAGCGTAGCGCTGGTCCGACAGTGCCGATGCCTGCGGCGCTTGCTCTCGCCCTTCCCTTTGATGTCTTCACAGCCATAACTGGTCGGGACCTCGGCATCAGTTCAATGCGTATTCGAAAGCTCTTCGCCAACGAAACCAGATTTGAGTCCGACAAGCTTGCCTCGATCGGGTTCCGTAGTTCAGTCTCAGTGCGCGAAGGTATCGCGCGTATGGTTCAGTGGTGGCAGCAATTCGGAGCCAAGGCTGTACCAAAGTGGCGGCAACCCCCTGCTGAGATCAAGTGGCTTTCGCCCTGATCTTGTACAAGCCGGCTGCCTTCATCGCCTCCCCTCGCGCCACACGAATGTCAGGCCGACTGGGTGACTGCACTGCTTGCCGTGGTCCCCGCGAGCGCGAGTTTCATCACGCGCAGATACTCCTGGGCGGCCGCCTTGATTGTGAAGTTGTGCTCCATAGCCTCGCGAGCCGCTCGCCCCATTGCTGACATGCGCACCGAATCCGAGCGCAGTGCTGCGATGTTTGCGACAAGAGCATCTACATCGCCAATCGGCGACCAGAGACCACACGACGTCTCGGTCACCATCCGCTGCAGTTCACTGCCTGGCTCACTGAGCGCAAGCACTGGTTTGCCAACAGCGAGCGATGAGTAGAACTTCGATGGGAAACTGATGCCTTCAACCCCCTCCGCAATGGTGACGAGACTGGCGTCGCAGGAGTTGAGGGAGTCGTTGAGCGCCGAAAACGGCTGGTACTGATGCACATCAATGTTGGTCAGCCCGAGTTCGGCGATCCTTTGCCCAATGTACGCCTTGCGGCCCCCAGCCCCGACGAACACAAACTTGATGGTTGCATCATTGCGAAGTCGGTCTGCCGCTCTAATCAATGTCTCAAAGTCATAGTAGAGACCCAGATTGCCCGAGTAGAGCAGGGTGAACTTCTTGTCGTATCCATGCTGGCGCGCGAAGTGGCACTGTTCCTTTGGACAGGGTCGGAGCGTGTTCGGGTCGGCCCAGTTGTGAATCACCTGAACTCGATCAGGCGACACTCCATACTCGTGAACAATGAGTTCCTTCGCCTTATCGCAAAGAACGATCGTCTGGCGCGCCCTTCGGTAGATTTGCCCATTCACCAAGTGCCACATGCGCTCGATCCACGAACCACGCCTCATCCTCCCGATGAGTACCGCGATGTGTGGATAGCTGTCGTGCAGGAGCACGATGTACTTGTGCCTGCGAACGATGGAGACTAACGCCCCGATGACCCCGAGGAACGGGGGGTTACTCGTATACATGAAGACACGGTCTCTCGACCGAGAGAAGAACATTCGAACCGCAAGCGGAAACAGAAACGATAGCGAGTCGGAGATGCGACCAAATGACGTATCCTTCCCGAACCTCGTTGTGCGGATCCGACGAACAGAAACGCCGTCCCTAACCTCAACGGCGCAGCATGGCTGCCATGTCTCTTTCGGTCCATAGCACGGAAAGCAGGTCATGACCGCCACAGCCGTGCCGCAACATGCGATCTCTTGCGCGAGTTCTGCAACCAGATGACCCGTGCTTGCGACATCGGGCAAGTAGTACTGATTCAAGATCACGAGCTCGACACGCCTCGTGCCGCCAGTTTGACCAAGTCCTCCCCTCACTGATCATGCCCGCTCGAATCCGGGATGTCATGCCCTGCGTCGCGCAGTGTCTTCTCGCGTCGCGCAAGTTCAAGGTCGTGGTCGACCATCATGATGGCCAGCCCCTTGACGTCGACCCTTGGCTTCCAACCGAGTTTCTTCTGTGCCTTCGAGCAATCGCCGAGCAATTGCTCAACCTCGGCCGGGCGGAAGTAGCGCGGGTCAATCTCGACAAAGTCCTTATAGTTCAAGCCGACATGCCCAAATGCCAACTCGCAGAACTCTCGCACGCTAATCATCCTGCCTGTTGAGATCACGTAGTCATCAGGCTCGGGCTGCTGCAGCATCAGCCACATCGCCTCGACGTAGTCGCCTGCAAAGCCCCAGTCACGAAGCGAGTCAATGTTGCCAAGATACAACTTGTTTTGCATACCGAGCTTGATGCGTCCGACCGCGCGCGTGATCTTGCGCGTGACAAAGGTCTCGCCGCGGCGCGGGCTCTCATGATTAAACAGAATGCCGCAGGAGGCATGCATGCCATAGCTCTCGCGGTAGTTCACGGTGATCCAGTGACCGAACACCTTGGCACACCCATACGGCGAGCGGGGCCAAAACGGCGTGGTTTCCTTCTGCGGAACCTCCTGCACCTTGCCAAACATTTCGCTGCTCGAGGCTTGGTAGTAGCGCACCTTATGGCCGCTTTGAGCCTCAAAGACGCGCACCGCCTCGATGAGTTTCAGCGCGCCGAGCGCATCGGTATCCACCGTGTAAATGGGCATATCGAAGCTCACGCGCACGTGGCTCTGAGCGCCCAAGTTGTAAACCTCATCAGGCGCGGTCATGCGAAGAATGTTCCCCAGATTATTGCCATCATTGAGATCCCCGTAGTGCAACTTTAAGCGAGCTCCCGAGAGGTGGGGATCTTGATAGATGTGATCAAGACGCCCTGTATTGAAACTGGCGCTTCGGCGCACGACTCCGTGCACCTCGTAGCCCTTCGATAGGAGCAGTTCGGCGAGATAGCTGCCATCCTGCCCAGTGATGCCGGAGATGAGTGCCTTTCGAGGTGACGCCATAGTGAAACGGATACTAGCGCATCACATCGGACTCGCTCTGCGTTACCCTGCCCCGATGCAACAGACAGCACGCTCGCCTCTGGAGAACCGCCGCATCGTGGTCACGGGGGGCGCTGGCTTCCTCGGGCGAGTTGTGGTTGAACGCCTGCGTGCGATCGGCGCAGCGGATGTGCTCGTGCCCCGTCGCGCATCGTTCGATCTGACGCGC
>Ga0169931_10010671_pt1 | contig 13055 bp, 8 predicted proteins | sample Kivu_15m_20L_FD_129675 | JGI IMG/M metagenome (GOLD analysis project Ga0169931, IMG submission 129675) | Freshwater microbial communities from Lake Kivu, Western Province, Rwanda to study Microbial Dark Matter (Phase II) - Kivu_15m_20L... | ecosystem: Environmental > Aquatic > Freshwater > Lake ...
ATAAACATGACCACGCACAACGCACTCATCGGCCACGATCAACCGCCCCGCTTCAGCCAGTTCGCAACGGGCGACGTGGTGCCGACCATTCGTCGACTCATCGCCGAGCAGGACGCCGGGCTCACCGAACTGGAGAAGAACTGCGAACCAACGTGGGAATCGCTGGTCCTGCGGCTCAACGCGATCGCGGAGCCACTTTCCTACGCATGGCATACGGTTCACCACCTGCTTGGCGTAAAAAACGAACCCGCCTTGCGCGAGGCCGAGGAAGAAGTGCAGGGAGAGGTCATCGCCGCAGGCCTGCGGATCGCAGCCAGCAAGCCCATTTACAAGGGCATGCGCGCCATGCGCGACGGTGCGGTCTGGGCAACACTGGATCCGGTTCAACAACGCATCATCGACAGCGCGATTCGCTCTGCGGAGCAGGCGGGCGTGGGGCTCGAGGGAACCGAACGCGAGCGATTCCTCGCGATTGAAACTGCCCTTGGCGAGGCAGGCTCACAATTTTCGAATCATCTGCTGGACGCGACGAAGGCCTACGAGCTCTTGCTGACCGAGACTGCCGAAGTCGACGGCCTCCCGCCTAGCCTGCTTGCTGCTGCGGCGCAGTCGGCGCGCATGGCGAGCAGCGAAGGACGTGAACCCGGCCTCGCGGCACGCATGAAAGAAGCCACGCCGGAACTCGGGCCCTGGCGCATGACGCTGGATGCGCCGATCCTGGTGCCCTTTCTCGAGCACAGCACGCGAGGCGATCTGCGCGAGAAGCTGTTCCGCGCGCAGATAACCCGCGCCACGAGCGGCGAGCTCGACAATCAACCAGTCATCGATCAAATCCTGGCGCTCCGTCTCGAGAAGGCCAAGCTGCTTGGATATGCCGACTACGCGGCGCTTTCGCTCAGTCGAAAGATGGCCGGGAGCGCTGCGACGGCGCAGCAGCTGCTCGACGGCTTGCGAAAGTCCTCCCGCCCGGCGGCAGAGCGCGAGCACGAAGACTTGCTCGCCTATGCGCGCAAGACCTCGGGCGATTCCAGCCTGCAGCTCAAGAACTGGGATGTGGGCTACTGGGCCGAGAAGCTGCGCCAACACCAGTTCGACTTCGACGACGAGGCGCTGCGACCTTATTTCTCGCTCGAGACCGTGCTTGAAGGCCTCTTCGGCGTGGCAGAGCGTCTGTTCGATGTTCGGGTCGTCGCCGCCCCGGGTGCATTTGAAACCTGGCACCCGGACGTACGGACCTTCCGCATCGTGGATGCGCAGGACAAACCGATCGCGGCGTTTTTCCTGGATCCCTTCGCGCGGCCAGAAAACAAGCGCGGTGGGGCATGGATGGACACCTGCCTCGATCGCAAGCGCAACCCAGACGGCACCGTGCGGTTGCCCATTGCGTATCTCGTGTGCAACCAATCCCCACCCGTCGATGGCAAGCCATCGCTCATGACCTTCGACGAGGTGGAGACGCTGTTCCACGAGTTCGGCCACGGCTTGCAGCACATGCTGACGCGCGTGGATCACGTCGACGCGGCCGGCATCAACAACATCGAATGGGATGCGGTCGAACTTCCAAGTCAGTTCATGGAGAACTGGTGTTACCACCGTCCCACGCTGCAGGGATTTGCACGACACCACGAAACCGGCGAGCCCCTGCCCGTTGATCTTTTCGAGAAGATCCTCGCCGCGCGCACCTACCGCGCTGGCAGTCAGTTCTTGCGACAGATCTACTTCGCGACCCTGGACCTGGCGCTGCACCACGGCTTTGTGCCTGGCGGAAGCGAGACACCCGAGGACGTGAAGCGACGGATCGCGCTGGAAAATACGGTTGTTCCCCCGCTCCCCGAAGATCGTTTTCTGGCCGGCTTCAGCCACATCTTCGCGGGCGGTTACGCCGCCGGCTACTACAGCTACAAGTGGGCGGAGGTACTGGCGGCCGATGCCTTCTCGGCCTTCGAGGAGGTCGGCCTCGACAAGCCCCTCCGCCTGGCCGAGGTGGGCCGCCGATTCCGTGATACGGTTCTCTCGATGGGCGGCGGGCAACACCCGGCCGCCGTGTTCAAGAACTTCCGCGGTCGCGATCCGGATCCCGCGGCGCTCTTGCGTTCCTACGGGCTCGCGGCCTGAGCGCGCAAGAGCGGCAGATCCTTGTACGAGATCAACTGAACCTTGCGCCGGGCGACGGCCTCCTTGACCCGAGGATCGGTCCACATTGAGACCACGCCCGAGCGATCCACGGCGACGTTTTCGTAGCCGATGTGGTGAATGGCGCGCATCTCTGGATCATCGGTCGCCGGATGCTCGACAAACAGATAGTCGCCCGGTGTCAGGGCGTCGATGGCCCGCGCAAACAGCTCGGCGCGCTGCTCACCCGTCAAGGCCGTACGGGCATCCTTGTCCTTGGGCCATTCGATCGGAATGCGTTTGAGGCCCGAGGTGTCGCGAGCAATGCCGTACTCGACGAGCAGGCGATCGATGATGGCCTGAACCTCGGGGTCTGCACTGCCGCAGCCCATGTGGCAACCGCCGTGGGACAGGCTGGGAATGTGACGCTTGAGCAGCTCAATTTGCGCCCGCAGCTCCGCCTCGATCTCCTTCAGATCGAACTTCGCCTCGCGCAACGCCTTCGACTTGGGATAGTTGTCGTTGGCCCAGACCATCGGAAAGAAGTACCCGTCCTCGTCGACGATGCTCGGCGCCGCGGTCAGCGGCCGCCACTTCACGTTGGTCCATTCGCTCGTGAGCGCGAGGTGGATGCCAACGTCGATGCCGGGATTCTCCTTCAGCAGCTTGAGCGTCTCGGGCAACCATGGCCCCGGCACGATCACCTCGGCCGATCGCATGATGCCATTTTGATAAGCCTCGATATGACCGATGTTGATCCCGTGCGCGGCAGCCATGTCATCACCGCGAACCAACAACCGTATCACCGGCTCGACCGGGGCGGGGCTCGGCGGCTCGGGCGCACGCTGAGGTGCGCTGCACGCCACTGCCGTCACGCCCAGCAGGAAGAATCTCGAGAAAAAACGCCGCGAAAGGCCGGTGACCATGGCGCGCATCATGCCATGGCCGACGGCCTGGTTGGTCGAAGATTTAGCCGGCGACGGATTCCCAGCGCTCTTGCCGGGCCGAACTGATAACCGCGTCACAGATCTTCTGCGTTTCGAGTGCGTCCCGGAAGGTGGGCCGACAGGGTTCGCCACGACCGATCGCGGCGAGGAAATCGGCCACGTGGTGAATGAAGGTGTGTTCGTAACCGATTTGGAGACCGGGGACCCACCATTTGTCCATGTACGGGTGATCACCGCCGTGATCCGAGACGTGAACCGAGTGCCAACCGCGAATGATCGCCGAGTCGCGGTTGTCGAAGACTTCGAGGCGATGCAGGTTGCCCAGATCCCAGCGCAACGACATGTTGGCGCCGTTGATCTCGAACCCGTAGGCCGCCTTGTGTCCGCGTGCGTAACGGGTCGACTCGAAGAGCCCGAGTGAGCCGTTGCTGAATCGCGCGAGGAAGGCACAGGCGTCGTCGATGGTCACCGGAGAGACCGCCCCGGTTTCCTGATGTTTGCGCGACTTGATGAAGGTCTCCGTCATGGCGCTCACCCGATCGATGGCGCCGTTGAGCCACAACGCCGTGTCAATGCAATGGGCCAGCAGATCGCCGGTCACGCCCGAGCCCGCTGCGGCGGCATCAAGACGCCAGAGCGCAGCGCCTCCCTGCGGGAGCTCTTCGGAGATGGTCCAGTCCTGCAAGAACGAGGCACGGTAGTGAAAGATCCGACCGAGCCGTCCTTCCTGAATCAGCTTGTGCGCCAGCGTCACGGCCGGCACGCGGCGGTAATTGTACCACACCGTGTTCACGACACCGGCCTTCTCGACGGCCTCCACCATCCGCTCGCCCTCGGCGACGTTCATCGCCAGGGGCTTTTCACAAAGAATCGCCTTGCCTGCGCGTGCAGCTGCGATCGCGATCTCGCCATGCTTGTCGTTGGGCACGCAGATATCGACCGCATCAATGTCATTGCGATCGATAACCGCACGCCAGTCGGTCTCGAAGGAGGCGTAGCCCCAGTTCTGCGAAAAAGCCTCGGTCTTGGCCCGATCCCGACCACACACCGCTTGCAACACCGGCCTTATCGGAAGGTCGAAAAACTGCGAGACCTGCCGGTACGCATTCGAATGGGTTCTTCCCATGAACCCATAGCCGATGAGACCGATGCGAAGCGCTTCTTTGTGTTTTGGAATCATCGGCTCGTTGACCCTAGCGACTCTTGCGGTGGTCGCCGACATTGGGGGCGTCGGCGAATCGCTCGGGACCGAAGTATCGCAACATCACGAGCGGCTCGGTGGGCGACAGATTCGTAAACGTGACACCGGCGCGAGCCGCCGATTCCGAGCAGAATACCTCGTCCTCGGTGACCTGGTGAAAGCCGATCATCTTGGGGCTGTCGATCACCATGTCGTTCATCTTGCCGTGACCCTGCACGGTGATGAGTCCGTAAGCACCGCCATCCTTGATGGTGCAGGATGCGCCCGGCAACACGGTGAGCTCCTTGGCCGAGAACCACTGACGACCCTCGATGCGTCCGTAGACGATCCAGCGATCCACCCAGGTGTCGTGTTCGCACTTCGAGGCAACGATGGGCTCAAGGTAGGTCTTGGCCTTGAAGGCCGGATCAACGTTGCGGGCCCAGTCGAGCTGATCGACGATGTAGTCGAGATCCTGGTGCTTGTCCTTGGGAACGTCCTTGGTCAGCATGTCCCAGCCGCCAGCACGACCCTCGACGAGGTTCTGGTACATGCCAAAAACGTCGCTGCCCCACTGCGGTTCGTAGGTACAGAGCGAGCCCGGTGCGTGCAACACGCAGGGTGGAACCAGCCAGCCGGTTCCTGGCTTCAATCGATAGGCCTGCGAGATGTCGAGGATGCCGTTGTCGCCGCGGTTCCAGTTCTCAAGGCAACGACGCACATCGGCCTTGGTGGCCTCCGGATTCAAGCCAAAGAAGGTGTAGGGGAAGTTGTTGCCCACGGCATTGTGCTGAGGTGGGAAGTAGTACCCTTCGGGCTTTCCTTCCTGTCCCACCTTGGCAGCCTGTTCAAAGCTTTGGTGCATGTGGTGCGGAATCGGGCCCATGTTGTCGAAGAACTTCGAATACACCGGCCAGCGCTTGTGCTTCTGCCAGATATCGGGACCCACGGCGGCGTCGCCGAGCTCTGCCACCACGTCGCGAAGCGTGGCACGCTCGTTGCCGAAGCCGACGTAGCTCAGGCCTTCGTCATGAACGCGATTGTCGTTCATCGCCTCGGTGGTCGACGCAAACCAGCGCTCGTCGATACCACCACGATCGAGACCGAAGGCGTATGTGTCCTTCGGGTCGAGCTTCAGGCGCAAGCCGGGTTGCAAGAACACACGCGGCACCCAGCAAGGAAGCAATCGAAGGAGACCCTTGCCCTTGTCGAGGGCGGCCTCGGCGAAGCCTTTGACGGCGCTGCCGGTGAGGGTTTTCATTTCACTTGTATGGGTGATGGTCTTGCTCATGGTTTTGCTCCGCAACGGGAGCCGCAGACTACCATCCATACAAAAGGAGATGGAACCCCGAAAACGAGAAAACGCTGTTTTCCCGGCAAAACCTCGGTATTTACTTGAATCCCTTGCTGCAGGGATTCAAGTCACTGCCGAAATTCTACAAATTTCCTCCGAGGCCCCCACCGGGCCTAGTCGACGCCGATCCACTTGCAGGTGGTCCGATCGCAGCCGACCTGTCCGTCACACGTTTCGCCCTTGCTCGCGGCAATGCGACCATCGCCGCAGTACGGCGCATCCGTACACTGCTTCGTGCAAAGACCCTTGCCGTAGGGATCCAGGCTGTTGAGCATGCCCAGATCGCACTCCTCCGGGCCTGCCTTGTTCCCGTCGCCACAGTACGGCGCGAACTTACACTCACTGGTGCAGGTCCCGTAGGTGCCGTCGTTCTTGCCGTCATCACACTGCTCGCCACCGTCAACGAAGCCGTTGCCACACTTCAGGCGACAACGTCCGTTTCAGGTGCTCGCCGCCGAGCCGTTGACGCCTGAGCCCGCATCGCACTGTTCGCCGGGATCCTTCTTTCCGTCACCGCAGGTCGGCAACGCCACCCACGACTTGCAGTCCGTCGTACACGAGCCCGCGAGGCCGCTGTTGACGCCGTCATCGCATCCTTCGCCCTGAGCGACATCGACAGACTTGTTTCCGCAGAACGGTGCCAGACGACACTGCGTGGTGCAGAGGTTCCGACCGTAGGCGCTCGAGCTGTTCGCAGCGCCCATGTCGCAGAGCTCGCCCGCCGGGGCCTGCACCACCATGTCGCCACAGCGTGGACCCAGCACACAGCCCGGAGCACAGGTGCCGTAGCTGCCATCGTTCTTGCCGTCGTCACACATTTCATTGTTCTGTGGCTGCGGAACGCCGTCGCCGCAGCGTGGGCCAAAGGTGCAATCCGCCTTGCACTTTCCGTAGCCGCCCGTGTTCATCGCAGCGCCGTTGTCGCATTGCTCGCCACCATCCAGCGTTCCGTTGCCGCACCGCCGGTTCCCCCCATGTCTGACGCGCCTCGAGAGCCCCCGCGCCCCGTATCATCCGGACGTTCGGAACATCCGGAGATCAGCATCAAGACGCTACAGATCTGAAAGCAACGACGCGCAGAAGTAGCCAAGTTGCGATTTTACACGCGATTGGATGTCTCCTGACACCGCCGATTCGCCTATTTACCGTACTCGGCGATGCGCTTTTTCAGCTCGGCCTTTCGTTGCACACGCACACCTCCCACATCGAACCACACAACGAACTTGCAGCCCTCTTTCCACCTCTGGCAGCCCCAGCCACGGTTACCGGCGATGAGGTGTCCCTGTTTGCAGGCCGGACAAATGAGATCGTCCACCTTGAACTTGGGTCCCCCCGCTGCAGCCGCAGGCTTCTTCGCGGTCTTCACTGGCTTTGCGGCCGGCGTCGCGTGCTTTGCGGGCGCTGACGTTGGTTTGACCGTCCGGCTTGGCGCCGCCTCGGCGGTTGGCCTGGCCTGCGCCATCACCCGATTCCGCGGCGCCGTACGTATCGCACGAACCGATTCTCCGACAAAGTCGCGAATGTCCTTCATGAAGGCCGTGCGCGTCTCCAGTCCGCGTGCGATGCGCGTCAACCGCGCTTCCCAGCTCCCCGTCAATTCAGGTGAGGCGAGGCTCGCCACAGGCAACGCCTCGATGAGCGCCATCCCTGTCTCCGTCGCCTGCAAAACTTTCTTGTCGCGTCGAATGAAGTCGCGGTGGATGAGGGTTTCGATGATGCTTGCGCGCGTGGCCGGCGTGCCAAGGCCGCTGTCCTTCATCGCGGCGCGAAGCGATTCGTCCTCGATTTCGCGGCCGGCAGTCTCCATCGCAGCGAGCAACGAGGCCTCGCTGTGGCGCGGCGGTGGTCGTGTCTTTTTCGCCTGCGGCTCGAACGCCGCAGTCAAACGATCGCCCTCCTTCATCACGGGAAGCTCGGCCGCGTCATCACCGCCCTCTTTCCCGTCACCAAAGCCGGCCACCGCTTGCCAGCCTGCCTCGACACGAATGCGACCACGTGCGACGAATCGATCGGGCGCCGGCGGCAAGGCATCGAAGCTCTTCTCGTCGGCCTCGCCATCGGCCTCGCCGGCCTTCTTCGTCTCCGCGCGAATTGCCTTCGGCGGAGGCCCACCCTCTCCCACCCGGATGACCGCCTCGGTCACCGCAAACACCGCATCGGGATAGAACACCCCAAGAAAACGGCGGGCAACCAGATCGAAGATCCGTGCCTCGTCCTTGTCGAGTCCGCCATCGCGGGTCGTCTTCCCGGTCGGAACGATCGCATGGTGATCGCTCACCTTGCTGTCATCGAATACCCGCTTGCCGGGATTGGGTGGTGTTTGCAAGAGCGGCGTCGCGAAGGCCGCGTACTCCTTCATCGAGGCGAGTGAGCGAAAAAGCCCCGGCATCGAGGACTTCATATCCGAGGGCAAGTGGCGGGCATCGGTACGCGGATAGGTCAGCACCTTGTGGCGTTCGTAGAGCGCCTGCGCAATTTGCAACGTCCGCTCTGCGCTGAGGCCGAACCTGCGGTTGGCGGTTCGTTGCAAGGTGGTGAGGTCGAACAGAGCCGGCGGGGACTCTGTGATACGCTTCTTCTTGAGCTTCTCGACCACGCCGCCCGCCGGGGTCACGCTGCGCGTCCGCGTCGCAAGCGCATCGGCCAGCGCCGCGGTCGCCAGTCGACGGCGGCCTTCATACGACCAGGGCGCGGTGAACTTGTGGCCGTCCTTCTGATCGGGCGCCTGGAAAACACCCTGAAGCTCCCAGTAATCGCGCGGGACAAAGTTGGTCACCGCGCGTTCACGCTCGACCAGGATCGCAAGCGTCGGCGTCTGCACGCGGCCGATCGAATAAAGCGGCGAGTTCTTCGAGCCATCGCGATGGCGAACGGTGACGGCCCGCGTGGCGTTCAGACCCACCAGCCAGTCGGCCTCGGAGCGACAACGGGCGGCATCGGCCAGCGGCTCGTAATCGACGCCCGATTTGAGATTGGCAAACCCGGCGGAGACGGCCTCGTCGGTCATCGACGATATCCAGAGTCGCCGAATGGGCAGCTTGCAACCTGCGAGATCGTAAACGTAGCGGAAGATGAGCTCGCCCTCGCGGCCGGCGTCGCAGGCGTTGATGACCTCGGTGAACCGCCTGTCGGTCAAGAGGCGCTGCACCACGTTGTACTGATCGCGGGCGGTGGACGTGGGCCTCAGCTTGAACTGCTCGGGCAACATCGGCAGCGATTCCATGCGCCAGGCTTTCCAGCGCGCGTCGTAAGACGCTGGCTCGTCAAGCTCGACCAGATGCCCCACGCACCAGGTGATCACCCGCTCGCGCGATTCGAGAGCGCCCTGCGCCTGACTGCGCACACCGAGCACCCGGGCGATGTCCCGGGCGACCGAGGGTTTCTCTGCGACGATGAGCTGCATGGGCGACGCGAGCGATTGCTCGCGCCACCGTTATCGACCAACAACCGCTGCGGTTGCAAGGCAACTTGCGTTGCGTGCGAAAAACAACCGGAACTATTCGACGATGGGCGGCGGCTCGGGGAGCTTCTGTGGGCAACCGAAGGTGATCTTCGTCTTCTTGAAATCGCCCGCCTTCAAACGGGAGCATGCGGTGCCGTTGAAGATGATGGAATTCCGTCCTGGGCCGAAGCTCCAGCCATCCTGCGGGTTGTTCGGCAAGGTTCGCTCGTCAACGGTCACGAAGGCGACTGCATCATCAGCTGGCGGGTCTTCAAGCGCAAAGGTGCAGCTCACCGTGGATGCAGCGATTTCGCTCAGCGCCTTCATCAAGGATGCCTGATCGTCGGCATCGTAATATTGGTACTGGCCTGCGCCTGCGAAAGGCCTACCGCCGGCCATTGCCATTCGGTTCAAGGTCAAGTGAGCCAGGTTCGTGGCACTCGGATCCGGGATAGCGAACCCCAGCACGAAAACTGGAATGCCCGCAGCGACCGCAGCTTGTATCTCGCTCACGCTGTTGTCACCAGTGTCGCAGCCTTGAATTCGATCACACGGAGCGTTTGCAGCGCAGAAGGACTGGTTCGTTACCGGGCTGACCTCCGTGCAACGGTTCGGGGATGGGAGCGCAAAATTGCACTGAGTTGACCCACACATCGTGCAACCAGATTGATTGAAGTCAACCTTGCAATTCGACCCCGTGTAGACCCCACAATTGGGACCTCCATCGGTCACCAGCAGAATGAACTTGGGTCGGTTATCCTTTATCCCTCGCAACGTCGCGACAGCTGACTTGATCCCAAGAGCGGTTGGCGTCGCGCCCGAATCAATAACCGGCCTCGCTGCGGCAAGCGCCGCCTGGATGGCGCTGGATCTCCCAAGTGCGGGAAGGGTTTCCATTCCGTCGATCGCGCACGGATTGTGATTGCCATCGCCGTCGTTGCAACGCCACGGGTGCTTTCCCGCTCCGGGATTTCGACATGTGGGAAACATCTTCATTCCCCAGGAGATATCCGCCTGAGTCGATGAGGTAATGGTGTTGATGGCCGTTTCGGCGATGAACCAACGACTCATCGCAGGATCCGCAGACACGTTACCAGACACGTTACGCATCATCGATCCCGAGCGATCGAGGACAACGAGAACGTTCGGCGGGATGCGCTCGACATTGAACGAGTCGAATCCGCAATCAATAAGCGTGTCCTGCGGGTTTTCACCACCGGGGCCCCCTTGCGTCATGGCATCCGAGGGGATTCCGGCGTCGTCGAAGAGAGGACTGAACCCGCCACCAGAGCCACCAAGCTCACCCGTGCCGTTCCCACCCTTGCCGCCATTCGTACCACTGCTGCCGCCACCGCCCTTCCCGTTGCCATTCACATCACCGTCACCGACCGTCGCCGGACTGCAGGTGGCGAAAAAAAGTCCGACCGAGCCCAGAAAAACTAAAACGTACGACGCTTTTCTAAACATTGGGACCCACTTTATTCTCGAACACGGACCGCTTTACCCCCCAGGAAGCTGCTTGCGGTACGCAAATCGAGCAGCAGCGCTCGAACACGCGACTTATAGTTCAATCCTGCCATAGATGAACACTGGAAGATGCATCTTCAGAGCATTTTTAGAGCACATCGGCTTGCATGCACCTACATGTGGTCAGGCGTGCGAATTGTCGCCCATGCCCTATAGAAAACCGTGTTTCTGCCGAATGTGGTACCGTGTCCGCCCCGGCGGGTAACAGGACAGGAAGCGTGACGGTGGACAAGAGAACGGTTCTTCTGGTGGACGACGATCCCATGGTTCGGGCAGCGATGACTGCGATGTTGTCGCAACCCGGGACCACTGTCGTACAGGCAGAAGATGGCGCCTCCGGCATCGCCGCCGCGCGCAAGATTCAGCCCGACATCGTCCTGCTTGATCTCAACATGCCGGGCATGCCGGGAATCGAAGTCCTCCCCGTGCTGGTCGGCGAGTTTCCGTCCATGCCCGTCGTCGTCGTCTCGGGCCAAAGTTCGATGGAAGACGCCATCGAAGCGCTGCGTCGAGGCGCCTGGGACTACATCATCAAGCCGGTCTTCAACACCGAGATACTTTCGCACGTCATGAACCGTGCGCTGGAGAAAGCCGCGCTTCGCAAGAAAAACGAAGAATATCGCCGAGATCTGGAGAACACCAACAGCCGCCTCTCGGAAGCGCTGGCCGAGCTGCGGGACGATCAAGCCGCCGGGCGAGCCCTGCAATTTCAGCTCATGCCTCCGGACGACGTTCAGATCGGACCCTGCCATTTTTCGCGGCGCCTTCACCCGTCACGATTGCTCAGCGGCGACTTCATCGACTATTTCCCGCTTGGACCCCGTCACGCAGGCTTCTTCCTCGCTGACGTTGCAGGGCACGGCGCCGCCTCGGCGCTCATCACCGGCATCGTCAGCACCCTGATTGGGAAATACCGATCGACGCTGAGCCGCGGCGACGACACGATCTTGCACCCCGACCGCCTGTTGACCCTGCTTGATCGCGACATCGATGCCCTTGGCATGGACCGCCACGTCACCCTCATCTACGGCGTGTTCGATTTCGAGCAACCGCGACTGGTTATGTCCAACGCATCCATGTTCCCCTATCCCGTGCTGTCCGACCGGCAGGGCTCCCGCTTTGTCGATTGCCCTGGCCGCGCGCTGGGACTGTTCGGCGACGGCCGACATGGGCGCTGCGAGGTACCGATACATTCCTCTGGCACGCTCGTGCTCGCGACCGACGGTATCTACGAACGCATCGATGGCACCTTCGAGACAAAACAGATGACCTTCCTGGCGCTCGGGGAAACCTGCGCGAATCTCGATGCCATGGAAGAAAAGCTTGGATTGGGGGATGGTGTCGCCTTGCGCGACGACATCGCGCTGTTGAAGATTCGGTGGGGAGGGCGTCATGCGTAAGGCACAGGTATTTCATTCGCAACACAACACCGTGCACGTCGTGCGGTACATCGGGTGGGTGAACTACTCGATCGCGCCTTCGCTGCGGCAGTTCTTCGAGGTTTTGCTCGGCAAGCCGCAGGTCACCGGGATCGTGTTCGACCTGACGCGCGTCCTCGCCATCGACAGCACCAATCTGGGATTGCTCGCGCGCACCGCCGTTCGCTTTCGGGAACGCCACGCGACCTGCCCCGTCCTCGTCACCATCAACGAGGAGCTGCGCGCCTTTCTTCGCAGCATGAGCTTTCAGGATATTTTCCAGCTGGCCGACGAGAATGCGCTGTCGGCCGAAGGGGAAGATGTTGGCCTCGAGATCGCCTCTCGGGGAAACATGCTCAACACCATGCTGGAGGCCCATCGCGCCCTGGCCGACATCAGCGACGACAACCGGGAGCGATTCGCCGAGGTTGTGATGTGGCTTGAGTCCGAGGAAGAAAAGCGGCTGCCGTCCTGACCCGGGGGCGCTAGAACGTTCGCCGTCGTGCCCAATTCACCCCGAATCTTCTACATCGCCCGCCACGGCGAGACCGACTGGAACAGGCAGGGCCGCTGGCAGGGCCAGACGGATATTCCGCTCAACGAGGCGGGCCGGGAACAGGCGCGCAACCTGGGCCGGCGCCTCGGGGACCTCGGCATCACCCACGTTCACGCGAGCGATCTGTCGCGGGCGCGGGAGACCGCCGAAATCCTCGCCGCGGGCCTGGGCGCCCGGTTCGCGGGCTCGCACCCTGGACTGCGCGAGCGCAACTTCGGCGTCCTCGAGGGCGTCTCGCGGGAAGAGATGGCCGAGCGCTTCCCGGCGCTGTGGCACGCCTACCATACCGAGGGGAAAATGATGCCCGACGGGGCCGAGCCTCACGCAGAGGTCATCAACCGCATGCACAGCACCTCGGTCGCGTTGGTCGCGAATCTCGCGGCGCACGAGTCCACCGTCATCATCTCGCACGGTGGTGCCATTCGCGTCTGGCTATCCCATCACACGGGGCGCGAAATCCCGCCGCTCGGGAACACCGCTGTATTCCGCGTCGAGCTGGTAAACGACCGAATCGTTGCC
>Ga0169931_10010672_pt1 | contig 13055 bp, 23 predicted proteins | sample Kivu_15m_20L_FD_129675 | JGI IMG/M metagenome (GOLD analysis project Ga0169931, IMG submission 129675) | Freshwater microbial communities from Lake Kivu, Western Province, Rwanda to study Microbial Dark Matter (Phase II) - Kivu_15m_20L... | ecosystem: Environmental > Aquatic > Freshwater > Lake...
CATAGTGCCAGGAAACATAGACGGAACATATCCCGTGGCGGGGCAGGACAACAGCTCGCAGGGATTCAGGGACAATTTTTCAGCGATCAAGAACAACTTCACCGAGGCCAAGTCAGAGATAGAAGACCTGCAGGACAACAAGGCCAGCACCGACGCCAACACCAGCTTCAATGACTACGTGGTCACCAGGGCCACCTTGAAAGACTGCGCGGAGACTGTGTATGGGCATGGCACCACAAGCGGTTCCATCACGCTGAATCATGAAAATGGCCATTACCAAACTTTGACCACCAGCGGTTCTGTGTCATTGGCCTTCACTAATTTTCCATCAGCGGCACTGGGCAGGATCATCTTGGACATCACCTATGCCAGCACAGCACACACACTGACAGTGACCACTGCCACATTGGCGGCGGACAACGTGACCGGATTCACAGCGGGCACGGACACTGTGACAGCGCCCACGGCGGGCAGATATCTATACGAGTTCGTTACACCAGATGGGGGCACCACGGTGCTGATGCACCAGCTTGGTAAATTATATACCAGCACATAATAAAAAATGTATTTCCATCCGCTACAAGAAGAGATCGGCAACATGCCCGAGGCTGAGATCAGCAAGAGAATTCGCGAGCTGACCAAGAAACTGGCCACCGCCAGGCGCTGGTTGAGGAATCCCGAGATGATAGCCCAGCTGCAGAACGCACTGCTCAGCTACCAGGAGGAGATGCGCCGGCGCAGGCTGAAGCACTGGCAGGACGAATACAAGAAGGCCCGCGGCGAGCCAGATATGGGCGACCTGATCAACATCGAATAATAACTACAGGATGAAGAGCAAAAGTTTCTCATGGAAGACCGATTTCCGCACAGTGTTGATAGTGGGCGACGAGCTTTTCCACAACCAATATGACGTCACCTGCCACATTTCACCCATAACTCCTGACCTCGCCCAGCAGAGCGAGTACTTTGAAAGGCTGAAGAATCTTTACCAGCTGGTGTTCGCCAACACCATAATAACCTATAGAGAAGAAGAACTTTACCAACTGTTGAAACTCAACAGCGACAACAGATTCATTGAGCTGCCCCGACCACCCTATGATCAGGTCATGGCAGCGGCCTGTTTTGCCAAGAGCAATGCCATATTAGAAGGCAAAATAGTGGTCACAAGATTGGAGCTGGGCAGCTATCAAGGTGATGGCATAGTGTACTCTATAGAGAAAGATGGTCCAGAACTAGAGCTATTAGACGTTGACAATTGGTTCAGTGCCAAGTACAATAAGATGGATCCATGGTGGTTAAGACCCGACACGGCAACTTATGATGAAGAATTGGAAAAAGGCATATACACAGGACATTTCAGCTGGAACAAAGAGATCGCTGAGGTTGACGAACACAAAGAAAATGCTAAAATATTTGAATTCAATCCAAAGGTTTTAGATGGTGGCAAGGGCAAGAAGAAATGATCACGGTGACTGCGTGTATGACGAGCAGAGCATAATCGAACATCTCTATCAACACCCCTCAGCTGACATCAGTCAATTCTATATAGAAGATACCAAACAATATCTCACAGCACTGCAGGAGTTGGGCATAGATCTACCCGCGATACAGGGAGAACCCAAACACAATGAGAAACCCGCAGATTTTGATCAGAGGTTACAATCTCAGTGGCACATGCCCGATAGCTACAAGCAGATAGATGTTTTGCAATATCTTTTAGATCGCTGCCAATCAGATCAGGAACGAGAGCGAGTTAAAACCGAATATGAGCTTTTCCAAAAAAAGAATTTTACCAAAGTTCTACAATTTTTGATCTATTTCGTGGACACGCTCAGGGCCAACAACGTGGTATGGGGTGTGGGCAGGGGCAGCTCTGTGGCCAGTTTCTGCCTGTTCCTGATAGGTGTCCACAAGATTAATCCCTTGCTGTACGATTTGGATCACCGTGAATTCCTGCGATTGCAAATGCAAAAATAAATATAAATTAAAAAATGAAAAATTGGTTTGAATTTCAGGAAAAATTTCATAAAAGCAAACTTTCAGAATCTAAAGTTACCGACGGAAAAAATTCTAAAAATTTTATACTTTTTAATATACCCCATGAGACAATTCAACCAATATTGCAAATTGCAAAATTTTTATTAAGCAAGGGGAAGACAGATGAAAGAATGATGTTTGAAACAAAAAAATATGTCGAAGAAATAAAAGTTTCTTATAAAAATCTTATAGAAATAGACCAAAAAAAATTACATGAATGGATAGATGATCCCAAATTTGATAATTTAATGAAAGTTACGGGTAAACAACTGATACTGGGGGAAGTTGAATATAATCAATTAAAAAAAATAATTTTACCAAACGTTTCCAAATATTTTTCAATCAATTGGGATAAAGCACATTTAGCATTATGTGCACAGATGCCAGGCCAAATGTTTCCCTGGCATTATGATATATTTAAATCTAATGTATTTACAGGAGTTCATGACAAAGAATACAAAGTCAAGCGTTGGTTAATAATGTTGGATGATCAAAAACCAGGACAGGTTTTTTTGATGGGGGACCAGTATATAGAATGGAAAAAAGGTGATGTAATTGCATGGAAAAATGTTGAATTACCACACGGCAGTGGTAATTTTGGCTACTGGCCTAGATTCTCTTTGAGAATTACTGGAGAGATTTTAGAATGAAAAAATGGTTTGAGTTTCAAGAATCAATTCAAAAAAATTTACAAAACGAGACAACAAGTTTTATAGAACAAAATATTGCTCATGAAATGGATTATTTTAATAAATGGGTATATTCAAATAAAGAAAATTGGAAATTGAAACCTTGTTTTGGTTCTGATGCATATGTAGATCACATATTAGCATCTTACGATCACAAGGATTTAGATAAGGATACATTGACAGAATGGATCAAAGATCCAGAATATAATTTTATTATGAGAGTCAGTGGCCGAGAATATGAAATAAAACTTAATGAAAATGAAGAAAAATTTAAAAATATTTTGAAGCCATATTTTAAAATTGACTGGGAAACTGCATCTATGGAAATTTTTGTACAGGCTCCTGGGCAATGCTTTCCTCTGCATTATGATATCTACAAAAAAAATATGTTTAAAATTGAGGAGGAGAAGGTTCATCGTTATATTATAATGTTGGATGATCAAAAACCAGGACAGGTTTTTTTGATGGGGGACCAGTATATAGAATGGAAAAAAGGTGATGTCATAGCGTGGAAACAAACCACATTACTAAATGGCACTGCAAATTTTGGATATTGGGATAGAGCCAAAATAAGAATTACTGCAAGATCACTGTAAATTAGTTCTTTAAAAACTAAATGTATTCATGTTGAATTACCATGGTAATTTAGTAATTGGTCAATGTTCACTTTCATATTCACTGTAGAGATTATAGGATAAATATTTGTATGGCACAACCTACCAGAAGAAAGATGTACAGGACCATGCAGGGTCGCATGGTGGATATTGAAAAATTAAGGGCATCCAATGAAGGCGTCAGAGCCGTGGGCAACATGAATGTGAACGCCCGTGGCGACGTCATAGGAGCCGGTGGTCAGATAGTTAAGACCAAGGAAGAACAGATGAAGGAATACTATGAAGCTCCCAAAGGCCAGGCCAGTGACGCCAGAGTGGCCAGAGTGAGAGAATCAAAACCACAACCGATACCTCAGCCAAGAGTGGTGGAGACACAGGTGTTGAATCCGCAGGCCTCAAAACCCGCTGCGCAGGGCAAAAAGACAGACATGTTCAAGCCCAAAAAAGGCATCGATGCTGCTCTTGATGGCATAGAATAAAAATCATATAATAATATCACCATGGTGGACATATTGGAATCTCAGAAAAAAGGATTCGGTTCTCACGGAGGACTGCAGCATCGCGTCACTGACAGAGATATACGGCCGCTGGGCAGCAGAGTGTTAGTTTGCAAAATGAGATTTGGTGACATCAAGACCCGGGGCGGGCTCATACTGCTGGACGACGACGGCACCGAGCAGGGAATACACCCCAGGTGGTGCCAGGCCTACGCCGTTGGCCCCAAGCAACAGGACGTTAAGGTGGGCCAGTGGCTGCTGGTGGCGCACGGTCGCTGGACCAGGGCCATGATCGTGGAGCGGGACGGCGACAAGCAAGAGGTCAGGATGGTGGACGAGAACGACATACTGCTGATCTCCGACAGCGAGCCCGGCATGGATGTGGACAAAAAGGCCGGCTACGTCAACACGGGCGGTTACCAGCAGATGACGTCATTGCCTGGTAATGACTGACCACAATACCAGTTGATTTTTTCAACGCTGAATGTTATAATACCTGCATGACACAGCAGAACAAGGAAGGACCATTCTATGCAGCCTTCCAAGGCGACACTACGGGAGTTATCAAACAGGAACTGATCACCTACAGGATAAGAGGTGGAGTCTTGGTCAAGGAGACAGTGTGCAGAGATTACGCCGAGGGTGACTACCAGGACAGCACCACAGTGACGCCACTGGCGGAAGTCAAAGAATGAAAATACGAGACAAGGATCCACGGGCGGGACACTTCAGGGTGTCGCTGATCAAGAGCGTGGTCAGGATACTGGCCGGCTTGTGCCTGTGCCTCGTGGACAACACGCTGGCCAACATGGCGGGAGTGCTGTTGATAATAGCAGAAATTTTAGGCATCGTTGAAGAGATAGTATGAAAGAGCTTTGGACGGAAAAATATAGACCCACTACATTGAAAGATTACGTGGTCAGGGATCAGCGCCAGCGAGAGCAGATAGAGAGCTGGATCAAGAGCGGAGCAATACCTCACTTATTATTTTCAGGTGCGCCGGGCGTGGGCAAGACCACACTGGCCAAGATACTGTTCAATGAATTGAAAGTGGACCCATATGACATCCTGGAGATCAACGCATCCAGGGAGAACTCCGTGGACACGGTCAGAGACAAGATCATCAACTTCGTGCAGATAATGCCGTTCGGCGCATTCAAGTATGTGCTATTGGATGAGGCGGATTACATCACTCCCAACGGTCAGGCAGCGCTGCGTGGAGTGATGGAGACATATCACACGTCAGCGAGATTCATATTGACCTGCAACTATCCCAACAGAGTGATCCCGGCATTACACAGCAGATGCCAGGGATTTCACATAGAGACCATAGACAAGAATGAGTTCACGGCCAGGGTGGCACAGATAATGATTAATGAAAAAGTGGAGCCAGATATTGATGTACTGGACACCTATGTCAAAGCCACATATCCAGATCTGAGAAAATGCATAAACATGGTGCAACAGAACTGCCGAGATGGCAGACTACACGCGCCAGACAAGGCTGACCGCGGCCAGCAGGACTACAGGTTGGAGATGGTGGACCTGTTCAAGAAGGGCAAGATATTGGAAGCGAGGAAACTGGTGTGCTCTCAGGCCAGGCCCGAGGAAGTGGAAGACATATTCCGCTGGCTGTATGACAATTTAGAACTGATTTCCAAAGATGATGAGCAACAGGACAAGGCCATATTGGCCATCAAACAGGGATTGGTTGACCACTCGTTCGTGGCCGACCCGGAGATCAACCTTGCGGCCACGATGATAAAATTAGGAAGAATAGCAGATGGGAAGTAAGCACGAGAAGAAGAGATATTTCATAGTGAAATACAACATCAAGCCCGATGGCAAGTTTGATGAGTTCGTGGAGCTCAGCAAGAAGAAAATCGGATCTGGCAAGATCGCCGAGGCCAAAGTGATATTGGATCTGGTGGAGCAGACAGTGGTCAAGGTTGACCTGCCCAACGTGCCCAAGGACTTTCCATTCGATGCCCTGTACAAACACTATCGCAAGTGGTACGCAGATGCCATCGACGAGTTCCTGAAGTAGTTATTCCCCGTAGATGCCCAGCACCTCTGCCACAGCAGGATGCCTCTGTATGTCCGCGTTGCCCAATTCCACGAACCTCACGTATTCGGCATTGAAGTAGTTCTCATACTGCCGCTTGAAATCCACCAGGCCATTGCCCACCATCCTGTCCGACTGGCGTGTGTCACCCGTGATCACCATCTGCGATCCCCGGCCCAGGCGTGTCATCAGCATCTTCATCTGAGAAGGTGTGCTGTTCTGCATCTCGTCACCGATGATGAATGCGTCCTTGAACGTCCTTCCTCGCATGAATGCCAGTGGCGCGATCTCTATGGTTCCCCTCTTCATCATCTCATCCACCGTGGGTGGCATGTAGTGGCTCTCGAAAACGTCCAGTATGGGCTTCATCCATGGCTCCATCTTGCGATTGATGTCGCCGGGCAGGAAGCCGATCTCTTCGTCCACGGAACTGGCGGGGCGTGTGACTACCACTCGATCGATCTCGCCCTTCTGCAATCGCTCTATGGCACGCTCGGTGGCCAGCATGGTTTTGCCCGTTCCGGCTGGTCCCAGTGCCACCACGATCTTGTATTGGTAGTTGTTGAGCACGTCTAAATACTGCTGCTGGCCCGGTGTCCTGGCCATGGGCCTGGCCGCTTGTTTCTTTTCGGTGAGATAATTCATAAAGTTGATGATGTTGGATTGTTGTTTTTGGCGTCTGTGTTTGCGAGACATTGCGTAAAATTACTTACCATTTTACCAGGAGAGATATGTGAGCATAAATCGCAATCAGCAAAAGCAGCATAAATACACAACCATGCATGACGTGTTAGACATAATCCGCAACGTACAGAATCTCTATTCCTTGAGCCCAACACTGGGCATACTGAAGGACTTTGAGCGAGTGATCGACGAATTAGACGTCTATGTGTTCAAGAACTGGTCCGAGGGCGAGCTCCTGACCGGGCCCATAGACCACAGGCATTTCGTGGAGTGCAGCTTCATGTGGCCCATGGACAAGATGCCTGACCCGCAGGGTGGCAAGCGACTGACTGACCGCAAGTGCAAGGTCACATACCAAAAAGATACCCTATTCAAACCAAGACCCATCAAGGGGCCAGAGGACTACAGGCCCGGCACCACCAAGGGCCGCATAGATGGCCATCCCATATGGGTGGTCAACATCAAGATGCCAAAGGAACTGATCGGCAATTTCAAACACGGACAGGACATAGAGACCACGATGGATTATCAAGCAGCACAGGACGCGGCAAATGCAACAGGTTAACGAAGGACTCAAGGCCGGCGATCTGGAAGGCATAGTGGAGAAGCGTTTCTCCATAGACCAATACAAGAGCAAGATGGGCGAGGACAAGGACATCTGCGTGCTTGCCTTTGTTTGTTCCTCAGCAGCCGGCGCCAAGGATCTGGAAAATTTTGCAGAGAAAGGTTACAAGAAAGTGCTGGACGCGGACGCCACGCCAGGCACCATGGCGGATGGCAAGCACAGGGTGTTCATAGAGTTCCCCAGAGAAGAGCGACTGGACCAACACATAGGCGAGTTCCTGGATGACCTCAAGAAGCTGACCAACATAGAAGCCTTTGAGTTCACTTACCACAATCGCACCGTGGCCTATGAGGCCAGCAGGAAGAACATAATTGAGGTGGTGCCCAGGACGGCCATATCATACACTCAGGCCATACACAAGATCAAGCTGGGAGAGATACACGGATTCTTTGATCGATTTGAATTGATGGAATTCAAGTTGGACCACAACATAATCACAGTGATCAAGCCCGGACATAAAGATCAGCTAAAGTTTGAGCTGCATGCCTATGGACCCACGCAGCAGGTGCTGAAGGAAAGCAAGGCCTTCAAGATAGACACGGACAGCATGGCGGAGTGCCTGTTCCTGACCAAATACTTTGGGCCCTACAACATCACCAAGACCTACGAGGACCAATTCATCTTCTCCAAGGCGGGACAGTCGGCGCTGGTAAGTAAATACAAATGGTAGCATATGCAACTAAGTGAAAACTTCACAGTAACGGAATTCACCAAGAGCCAGACAGCGGCCCGTCTGGGCATCGACAACATGCCCACTGCGGATCATCTGGAGAACGCAAAAAGATTGTTCCAGAATGTGGTGCAGAAAGTTCGAGATCATTTTGGTGCCACAGTGATCAATTCTGGCTACAGGGGAGCAGCATTGAACAAGGCAGTGGGTGGAGCATCCACCAGCCAGCACTGCAACGGTGAGGCAGCGGACATCGAAGTGCCGGGAGTGGCCAACTATGATGTGGCCAAATGGATCGAAGACAACTGCGAATACGATCAATTGATATTAGAAGCGGCCAAGAAAGATGACCCATCGGCAGGTTGGGTGCATGTGAGCTACCGAGAAGGAGCCAACAGGAAACAGAGCCTAACAGCAGTGTTTGTCAATGGCAAGCCCATCTACAGCAACGGGCTGGGAGTTTACGAATAATGTTTGGATTGTTTGGTTCGGCCAAATTGATCATGATAGGCATCATGGTCATAGGATTGTCAGGTGGAGTGAGCTATGTGTACAAGCTCAAGGCGGACAACGCCACCTTGAAGAGCAATCAGGTCAAGATGGAACAGGCGCTGGACGCACAGGCCAAATACATAGAACAGCAGAAAAAAGATTTTGAAGCTATCATGAAAGCCAATCAAGAAGTGAACAAGCTGGTGGGCAATCTTAAAAAAGATATTGATGACTTGGATAAAAGATTCAACAAGGGCACACGTGATTTAGGCAAGACTGCCATGGAGAGACCCGAAGCCATGGAGAGGATCGTGAACAAGGCATCAGACAAGGCATTGAGATGTGTGGAGATAGCAGGTGGTGCTAAACTCACCGAAGCAGAAATCAAAGCGACTAAAAAGTCCGAAATCAATTCCGAATGTCCGGCCATAGCCAACCCCAACTATAAACCTTATAATGAGTAAAATATTTGGAATTATCACTCTTTGCATATTCCTCAACGGCTGCGGCTTTATCGGAGAGAAGGCCATCAAGATATTGACACAGGAACAGCCCAGAGAAAAATTAAATCTCAAGACACCAACGCTGGAAGAGATGGAGAAGCTGAGATGGATCGTGATCACCAGCAACAACGCACAGGAAGTGTTCGACAAGATGAAGAAGGAAGGATTGGATCCCGTGCTGTTTGGCCTCAGCGACGAGGACTATGAATTGCTGGCCAAGAACTTTGCGCAGATACGCAGCACCCTGAAACAGACCCAGGACATACTGGAACGCTACAAAGAATACTATGAAGGAACGACTAAGACAAATAATTAACGCCATCTGGTCAGCCATCAAAAATGCCTGGCCCTGGATGAGAAACGTCGCTGGCCGCGGCTATGGATTTTTCAAGATCATTGCTTGTGCTCTATATCGCTATTCTAAAATAATTTTGAAAGGCGTGTGGACTGCCATGGCATGGATCTATCATCATGTGGCGGACATGTTCAAAAAGATCCCTTCGGAATTGACCTACTGGCATGATGGTGTGCTGACCACTGTGCATGTGGACGATTTCGTGGAACTGGCCCCAAATCTACTGCAGTACAGAGACAGCGATACGGGCAAGAGGGTCAAAGTCAAAGCCGAATACCCCATCAAATATATCCTCAAAGAGAAATAAACTGCTATTTTGGTAAATACATGTACCATGAAAAAAATTGTAATCATAGGTGCATTTGTGATTTTGCAGGGCTGCGCTCTGCATTCTTATGTGCCAAGTTTTTGGGATGACAATCAAGCCAAGAAGATCATCGATGTAAGGCAGCGAGTGGAGAACATTGACTGTGCCAAGCCACACGCACCACAGGCCAGAGACATACACAATGACCTACAATGGTTCGACCTTTACTCAGAGAGCAAGGGCATGATGCAGAATGACGTGAGAGCTTTGATCAAACCACTGCAAGAGACCACAGATGACTTCTTGAAGAGAAGTTCAGACAAGGAAGGATCACGTGCCTACTGCGAAGGCAAGAAGAAAGTGATGCAGGCGCAGGCATCTAAAGCAGCACAGGGAGTGTTAGACAGATGGTAGGATATGATGAATTGAAAAGTCTGGTTGGTTGCGGCAAGAGCTGGGCTGAAGAGCGGGCACAGATGGCCCTGCAGTTCGCGGACCAATACAAGGCGGGCGAGCTGAGCCAGGACGAGTACCAGGAGCTCATGCAGGACCTGATCAGGACAGACAAATTGGACGCCGAGGCCGATGACATGGCAGTGAAGAACGCACTGGTGGGCGCGGTGAAAAGTTTAATGAAAATAATTTAGGAAAATACACATGAACAAGATTATCATAAACAACGAGCGTGAGCAAAAAGGTTTTGAAATGGTGGGCAGAGGACCCGAACTGACCAAGGAAGATTGGATGCAGAAGAAGTGGCGCCCCATGATGGGCTGGGTCTACATGGTGACCTGCACCACGGATTTCATTTTGTTTCCCATATTATGGAGCATGCTGCAGGCCAGCGTTGGTTTGCCTGTCACCGCATGGGATCCGATAACGCTGAAGGGAGCGGGACTTTACCATGTTGCCATGGGAGCAGTATTGGGATTGACAGCATTTGGCAGGACGCAGGAAAAGATCGCTGGTGCCAGTCAGGGCCCTGCTGTGAGCCGACCCAGCAAACAGGATGAGCCGGCCCTGTAATCAACAAGTCGTTGACAGATACTAAATCCATAGTAAACTTATAGAGATGAAGAATTTTTATGACACCCTTGGTGTGACCGAGTCAGCATCTGACAAAGAGATAAAGGAAGCATTCAAGAAACTGGCCAAACAGCACCACCCCGACAGAGGAGGCGACGAAAAGAAGTTCAAGGAGATCAATGAGGCCTACGACACACTGAAGTCACAGGACAAGCGGCAGGAATACGACGCCATCAGGCGCTATGGACAGAGGGCGGGCGGATCGGGTTCGGGCTTCAACTACAACAGCAGCGATTTCTTCAGCGACGACATATTCCAGGAGTTCTTCTCGGGATTTGGATTCGCTCCCGGCAGGGCACAGACGCGGGTGTACAGGAACAGGCCCAGGACCAATCAGTCGATAAACATCAGAATTTCACTGTCCATAAAGGAAGTGTATCATGCCTGCGAGAAGACTGTCAGCGTAAGGCTGCCGTCGGGCCGAGATGAGATCGTCAATCTAAAGATACCCGCCGGCGTGCAGAACGGTGCCGTGTTCAAGTACAAGGGCCTGGGCGATGACACCGACAAAAATTTAGAACGTGGGGATCTGCTGTGCACCGTGACCGTGCTGGACTCCGATGGCTACACGCGCCGAGGCAATGATCTATCCACGGACAAAACCATCAGTTGTTTTGACGCCATACGCGGAATGGAATTTAAATTAAAAACGCTGGATGACCGGATATTGAATGTGAAGGTGCCCGCTGGCACCCAGCCAGGAAACACCATCGTGTTGAAAGGACAGGGCATGCCCGTGCATGACACATTAAATATACGCGGCAACATGTACATAAAAATACACGTGTCTATTCCTACTCTGAACAAACAGGATCTGGACAAAATAAAAGATTTGTAATAACAAAGGCATGAACCTAAGCATCTACACAAACTCATATCACACACTGCATACCATCAGCACCGAATTTCTTTATGACGAAATACCACTGGGCTATCCCTCCCTCGAATTGTTCGAGAGAGATGTGATACACCTAATGATCCACAGCCAGGGCATGGGTCTCGCGGCCAATCAGATAGGCATTACCAAAAGATTCTTCGCCATGGGGCACGAGTCATTTGACGTATTCAAAAAACCTGCTATAATTTATAATCCGGTGCTGATTTCCGCGGATGGCAAACGCGAAATAGCACAGGAAGGGTGTCTCAGCTTCCCCGGCCTGCTGCTGGATGTCAGCAGATGGTGGAGTGTCAAGGTGAGGTACCAAAATAGCAAAGGAGAATTATTGTTGTCAATATTGGAGGGATCGGAGGCCAGGTGTTTCCAGCATGAGCTGGACCACATCAACGGCATCACGTTCAACCAAAGGGCAGACAGAAAGAAATAAAGATGTTGGAAGCCAACGAATCGCTGGAGAACATTTTTGAAAACGCAGTCAAGGAGGCAGAGAAGCGCCGCCATGAATACGTGACCATAGAGCACCTGCTGCTGTCATTGATCAAGGACAAGGAGGTGGGCACCATATTGAACGAGCTCAAGACCAACGTCAGCGCCATGATCATGGACATAGAGAGCTATCTCGACACCAAGTGTGGCGACATAATCAGCAAGGGCGCCAATCCAGTGGCTCCCCGAAAGACCGCAAGCCTGGAACGACTGATGAACAGGGCATTCACGCAGGCGCTGTTCCAGGGCCGGCAGAGCGTCACTGCGATAGATGTATTATTGAGTATATTCGCGGAGAAGAAGAGCTACGGAGCGTTCTTCCTCAAAACGCACAAGGTCAACAAGGACGACCTCAATGACATGGTCAATGCCGAAAGCATACTGGAGGAAGCTGCCATGGGCGGTGGGGCCAGCATCAATCCAGAGCAGAAACTGAGGCCCAACCAAGCAGACAAGGTTTTAAAAAATTACTGCGAGAATCTGAATCAGAAATATTTTGACAAGAAGATAGATCCTGTCATAGGCAGAGACGATGATCTAGAGGTACTGAAACAAATATTAGCTCGCAGGAACAAGAACAATGTGTTGCTAGTGGGCGACCCAGGAGTGGGCAAGACTGCCATAGTGGAAGGCTTGGCTAGAAGGATTGCCAAGAACAAGGATGACGTGCCTGAATATTTAAAAGGCAACGTGGTTTACAGCCTGGATGTGGCCAGCATGATCGCAGGATCCAAATTCCGAGGAGATTTCGAAGAGCGATTGAAACTGGTGCTGAATGCACTGGATCAAAAAGGCAATGCCATATTGTTCATCGATGAGGCCCACATGATGGTGGGTGCTGGATCCACAGGACAGGGAGGCATGGATCTGGCCAACATGATGAAGCCGGTGTTAATGAAAGGCAACATCAAGGTGATCGCTTCTACCACTTGGGAAGAATATAGAAAATTCTTTGAGAAGGATCGAGCCCTGATGCGCCGATTCCAAAGATTACAGATCGGAGAACCCACGCAAGAAGTTTGTATTAAAATATTAAAAGGTATCAAA
>Ga0169931_10010673_pt1 | contig 13055 bp, 8 predicted proteins | sample Kivu_15m_20L_FD_129675 | JGI IMG/M metagenome (GOLD analysis project Ga0169931, IMG submission 129675) | Freshwater microbial communities from Lake Kivu, Western Province, Rwanda to study Microbial Dark Matter (Phase II) - Kivu_15m_20L... | ecosystem: Environmental > Aquatic > Freshwater > Lake ...
AACAATCAAGAGCGTCATGAAATTGGCACTTGCTATAAAGCTCATGGCCAAGAAGCCGCAATCCAACTGGGACATCAACTCATTGACCCGATTCGCGAACGGCGTGTGTATCCTTGGAAAAACCTACTGGAAGCCTCACATCGCCAAACCGCAATTCTGGCGTGTTGGAGGGGAGGACTTCGCTCTCAAATTTCAGCAAGTTGGCTGCATGAGGAAACCGGAAGGCCTGTTCATTTTGTACGCGGCGGAACAAAAGCAATGCGTGCTGTTCTGCTCGAAGAAATTCTGAACTTTGGAGATCCATCAAAAGACCTAAGACCCCTCTTCGTCCTCTCAGGTCTAACGGGAAGTGGAAAAACAGATCTTCTCCACTTACCTTCGATTCGCAACTCAAGGGTTGCACTCGATCTAGAGGGAATCGCTCATCACCGAGGAAGTTCATTTGGCCGAATTATTTTGAGCAACCCCCAACCTCATCAAACTGTTTTTGAAAACTCTCTGGGACTTGCAATCCGAGCAGCACGAAAACTTGTCAGCATGACTCGAGAAAACCGCCCTCCTCCATTGATTCTTGAAGATGAGAGTCGGATGATCGGTGACCTGCGGCTCCCCGATAGTGTCGTTAAGCGAATCCAAAACGCACCGGTCATCGAAGTGATCTCTACTCTTGAAGAGCGAGTCCAACGAATCATTAGCGAATACATTGCAGCGCCCATCATCGAGCGTGAACTTGACTCGGCATCGGTTGAGGCGCATTTCCTGGCTGCACTCAAAAGAATCCAGAAGGCCCTCGGTAGAGAGCGAATGCAAATGCTCCAGGGCAAAATACACCTCGCGTTTCAACGCTCTCAGCATGCAAAAAACCAATCCACAAGTCGCTTGGCCACCTTTGCAGCTCACACAGAATGGGTAGAGATTCTTCTCAAAGACTACTACGATCGCTACTACTCGTGGACCACTGAACACCTCAAAAGACCTGTCGTCTTTCGAGGTTCCATTCAAGAATGCGAGCATTGGATTCTCTCTCAAACTCCAAGAGGGTGAAACCACGCGAATCCAACTCAGCTCAGGGAGCAAAACACTCATGAATATCGATACCCCCAACCACTCGATCCGATTAACCGAAACAGTCAAAAAAGGGGGCTGTGCTGCCAAACTCCCCGCCGGTGAGCTCAGAAAAGTCCTCGGCTCACTCGACCTCCCTCGCGTACCTGAACTCAAGGTAGGCACAGAGCATCTCGACGATGCTTGTCTCTATGAGCTTGGACCTTCTTCCGCTCAAGACTACTTAGTACAGACCCTAGATTTTTTTACTCCCATTGTGGATGACCCCGAAGACTTTGGAGCGATCGCAGCTGCAAATGCACTCAGTGATGTATATGCCATGGGTGGATCCCCTAAGATTGCTTTAACGATCCTCGCCTTCCCCGCCTCGACCTTATCGCTCGATCTGCTTCAACCCTTGATGAGAGGAGCGATTGATCGCATCCGTGAGTCGGGCGCATGCCTCGCTGGGGGACATTCCATCGATGACGACACTCTTAAGCTAGGGTTCAGCGTCACCGGATTTGTGAATCGATCCCAAGCCTGGACTAATCAGGGAGCACGCGCAGGAGACGCGCTGATTCTCACCAAAGCATTAGGAACGGGTACGATCACCACAGCACTTAAGCTTCGAGAGGCATCTCAAGCTGCGGAGCTAGCAGCCATTGCATCCATGAAGCAATTGAATCACGTCCGAGATCTGATTGACCCAATCACTCAGGTCCATGCAGCAACCGACGTCACAGGGTTTGGTCTCTCAGGTCATGGCCTACAAATGGCACAGGCAAGTGGAGTCCAGCTTGAGATCGAGCTATCCTCACTTCCTCATCTGCCCGGGGCTCTCGATCTCCTTTCAAACGAGTACCTGAATCAAGCACATAAAACGAACGAGGCATATGCAGAGGGGAAAGTCAGTTTCTCAGAGAACTTCGATCCCGCGCTGCGATGGCTTACCTTCGACCCACAAACCTCTGGAGGACTCTTGCTTTCAGTCCCTGCAGAAAAAGCTGACGCCGTAGTTCAAGCACTCCTGGCTCGATTCCCCCACGCAACACGCATTGGAAAAGTCGTGGCACAGGACACGGATTCCACTGAACCAAAAGCCTGGGTAAAATACAGAAACTAGAGCAGAAAAAACACTGCCAGAATTTATGAAAAAACCATTCCTGACCTTAATACTGTTCAACCTTACTTTTGGGCTCACACTCCCTACAACTTCGACCAGAGCCGAAGAAAAAACTCGGGTGACTCCTAGTCAAGTCATCGACCAGCTCAATCAGCTCAGCAAAATGCGAGAGGGACTGGCTTCGAGCCTAGTGGGGCGTTCGTCGCAAGACCCCATCACAGCAGACACTTTTCAAAAAGTCTGCGCGCCGGTAGGGAAGGCACTCAGGGAATGGGCCAGCTCTTCAGGAGTTCATGCGCAACAATTAGCCACCCGCTTCAGGAATCCCACAAATCAGGCCCAGGGAACGGATGCAAAACTGATCCAAGCATGGGAAAAAGATCCCTCACAACTCACTGCCGTCTTCACATCGGTCAGAGATGGAAAGCCTGGCATGCAAATCGTCCAGCGTATCCCAGTCGCTGAAGGCTGCCTTCAGTGTCATGGAGAAAAATCCTCGCGCCCAGATTTCATTCAAAAGAAATACATAAATGATCAAGCCCACAGCTTTCGAGTAGGAGATCTCAGAGGAATTTTCAGCGTGTGGATACCGGACGAATCTTAGCGAACGAGCTACCCCTTACCACGGAAGCACACGACCATCGACGTCGACAATGAAGCGCTCATGAAATAAGGTACGGTTTCGCTTTCGCTCACCCGTAGCAGGCTCCAAAAGTTGTTCATTTACCCTCACAATGTACTGCCCTGCAGACAACGCATGAAGTCCCTGAAGGTTCCAAGTCGAACTGAGAGGAATTCGATACTGAGATCCATCCGTGGAGATCGAGAGATTCTCCGCTCGAAATACAGTCTTCATTCGATCTGTTCGCGACTCATCTGAGTCACGCTCGCCATCTCCCACTGGCTCCGAACTAAAGAGTGATCCCCATTCAAAGACACGTTTAATTTGAACCTCAAATACAAGGTCCAAATTGAGAGAGCGCCACAGTGAGAACTGGGAACTATGAACGTTCAGCCACACTGGCGAAGTAGCTCTTTGTTCGAGCTGTAGACTAAATACATTATCTACAAAGGTTGCCGTCGACAGGCCTCGCCCCATTCCATCCCAATCTTTCAGAAAAAAGTTTGCCCCCCGTGCCTCTGTGCGCCAATCCCTCATCTGACTCAAAGGATAACGCGAAAGAACATCCTTAGAAAGAAGGTCTTCAGGCTGATCAAAGTTGGAGAGGATAACTCCCAAACTGGATGGCGCACCCAAATTTCCATGAGTCCCTCCTCGCTTTTTAATTCGACTCAGAGTCTTAACAGAGCCGTAAGTAATTTCGTAGCCGTCCTTGAGAGTGATGATCAGAGGTGCGGGATTCAATGTGATCACATGATGCCCTCGCCAAATCCGTTCGGGACCGGCGGGATAATGAAGATCTGCAGTAGCTTTCAACCAATCGGATCCCGAAAAAAATCGTTGTCCCGGTGTAGTGACGACCAAACCTCGAGAGGACACATGTTTCAAGTAACCGAGCGGATCTCCACTGTAGGGTTGATAACTATACGCATCCTCACTTGGATGCTTCTCAACTCGAGCGACCCCCTCTTTCGGGTGATAAATCCAGATCCCGTCACCATCCACCCGAGAGACCAGATCGACCCCTGGAGTATTCAGAGCAAGACTCACCAAAGAACCAAGGGACTCTTGACGAGCAAAAAGTGACACGGACGCAAGAATCCCACCCGTGGTGAAGGCAACATCTTTCGGTCCTTCGATGGCTCGCTTGACCCGAAAACCAGCAGCCTTCAAGCGCTCACGGAGATCCACCAGCTTCCCCTGATCGCGATGATTATTTCCGTGATCAGACACAATCAAAATTTCCAATCTACGTCCCGTGGCAGACTGAACCTCTTGCTGCAAACGATCCAGGCGATCCCCAATGCGACACAGCAACCCCTTGATGTCCCCATGGGTGTGCTGCATGGAGTCTGTGGATACCAAATACGCAGCAACCAGGGGCACGGTTCCCGCTGTGCGCACATAATTCAAGACAGCATCCATCTCTTCGTCAGCCATCTTGGAAGGATTCATGTAGGTTTGCAGATGCTCGATCGGACTCATGAAGGCAACATGCATCCGCTTCTCATACTCAAGAGGATTTCCCAGATCAGTCAGACTCCCTCCGACCACTTTGTTGAAGCCGGAGCTAAAGTGATACCTCTGATAACCAGCGGGTGGAGGAGTTCGCAAAATATCCGCCCAAGCAATGTCGCTCAGAGAGGGATAGGTCGACACCATTTTTGCCACTGGGGCAAACTGAGTCAAACAGGGAGATTGGGCACGCGTTTGCAGTTCTTTGACATCAAACCAGGAGATCCCATCCAAGGCAATCAAGAGCCGTTGCGGATAATCTCGAGGGGGCGCTCCAATTGCATCATTCAGAACAAAAAACAGTCCAATGAGTCCAAGCCCATAAACAGAGGAGAGAGAGTTAAAAAACTGCATGGGAGGGGCCTAGACCCTCAACAACATTTTGTCTAGTCCGAAGCAATCCCGTCACTCTCGAAATTACCCAGACCAGTCGAGCTAGGTCCGTGGGGTTCCCAGAAGCTGGCCTACTTCAGCCAAAAACCTATTCTGAAAGCTCACACGAGTGAACTCTTGAGCACGCGCCCGACAATCCTGATCTTGAATGCTTACCTCGCCTTTTTCAAAACTCATGACCGCATCAATCAGTGAACCCACGGTTTGCTCTTCGAAAAAAACTCCTGTTTTTTCGGTCACGGTCTCAGCAGCTCCTCCGGCACGAAGAGCGATCACGGGGGTTCCTGCAGCCATCGACTCAACAGGAGTAATTCCAAAATCTTCGATTCCCGGAAAGACCAGTGCCTTTGATTTCGAATACAAATCGGCAATCGCCTCATTCGAGAGAGAACCTAGGAACTCTACTGTAGGACCCGCTAGTTTTTTGAGGCGCTCCTCGTCCTGTCCGGACCCTACAATCAATAACGGAAGCTTCATGCGATTGAATGCCTCGATAGCGAGATCAACTCGCTTGTAAGGTGCAAATGCCCCTACCATCAGATAGTTTCGCCCACTAGACTTGGGTCGAAAAAACCGGGACAAATCCGCAAAAGGATGAACCACCGAGGATTCTCGTCCCCAGACCTCGCGAATCCGATCCCGCACAAATCCACTGTTTGCAACGATCCGGTCGATTCGATCTGGTCCCGAGGTCGATCGATCCCAGTTTTGCAAATACCCCCTCACGGCCTTTGCAGCTAATCGAGTCGGCACTGATGCACGCCCTGGACCAAAATAATCCTCATAGCGATCCCACACATATCGCATCGGCGAATGCACGTAGGAGATGTGGCGAGCTCCCTGATCTTTTCTGATTCCCTTTGCCACGCAATGCGAGGAGGACACGATCAGGTCGTATCCAGATAAATCCATCTGCTCAATGAAGTGAGGCATGAGCGGTAGATAATGCCGGTATCGCTTTTCGGCGGCTGGCATCGACTGCAATCGACTCACTGTGCGGGGAAGAGCCCGGATCGCAGGGGAGACGGTGCCGGGGACATACAAAAGAGTAAACAGATGGGCTTCCGGAAAGAGTTCTGCAATCGCCTCGAAAACGATCTCTCCGCCCCTCATTCCCGTCAGCCAGTCATGGACCAATGCCACTTTTGTCATAGGACCAGGTATTCCCCTCTCCGCAAGTTCCTTCAAGCAGAACTTCGCTCTGCAAAAACAGGAATGCCCATGATAGCCGTCGAACTATGAAAAACATCACGAAATGGACCTACTTCCTTCTCTCAACGCTCGGAGTTTTCATGATGAGTTCAACCTTTTCTCCTTCCGCGCAATCCAATGAGCTTCCCACGAGCGAGCCAACGCCGCTCGAACAAATTCGCGCAGCCCTGGAAGGAGACGGCGTCGTAGGCGAAGTCCACGGGGTTCGAGCCGAAGAGTCTGTTTTTGTTTTTACTTGGAGAAATCCAAACGATTTCTTCGACTTCCTCCATGTCTCCCTCATTCCGGAGACGACTGCGGTCGCAACCTCTCTGGCACAATTTGGACGTCATGATCGCGTGCGCATCCAGGGAAAGCTTCTTGATATTCGAAGCCCACAGCCCCACATCGAAGTCACCGGTGTCGAGCTGGTCCGAGCCTGGAACCCATCGATTCCCGCACCCAGGTACGACTACGAAGCCACGATCCCCGATGACCTCCCTCGACGCGCCGATGGAAGCGGTAAAGCGACCTTCCTCGTGCACGCCGTTCACGGCGAAGGAAAAATCGTCGTTCTTGAGTTTAAGGACGCCGTGATCCCGGTTTTTTTCCAGGACGGAAGTCAAACTCAAGGACTTTATCGAAACGACATGGTCGAGTTTAGCTACCGAATCCGAAACCGTCCTGAGTCCCCCGCTCATTTGCTGCCGGCCTCGGTCCCAAACCCAATCAAAGTGATCGAGTCAGCCTTGAGCAAACACTTGCAACCTGCCGACCTTACCGGATCGCTCGTGCTCTTCCCAAAAAGCCCCCAAGTGTCCTTGGACGTCTATGCCCTCCATGAAGCGACCCTCGGGGGAGCTACCCGGCAATACACACTCGTGAATTTTGATAACCCCGAGGTCTTTAAGGCGATCCGGGCAAAATGTGCGGAGGCTTGGAGCAAAGATCCGAACAACTTCCGAAACGGACGAAATAAACTCATCCACCATTCAATCAAAGTCCGTGCTAAAGGACTTTTCAATGTCGTTGACCCAAATCAGGCCAACGTTCAGATCCTGCTCAAGAGCGCAGACGACCTGGAGATTCAATGATCCATTTATCCTCGATTACCAAGCAGTACGGCCCCAGGGTCCTATATCAGGACGCTAGCTTCCAGATTCGCCCAGGAGACAAGATTGGATTGGTCGGCCCCAACGGAGCCGGAAAATCCACGATTTTTCGAGTAATCATGGGTGAGGAATCCATCGACTCGGGCACGATCAGCGTCGAGCAAAAACTCGTGATTGGTTACTTCTCCCAGGAAGTGGGTGAAATGAAGGGGCGCTCGGCTATCGAGGAAGTGAAAGCAGGAGCCGGTCGCGTCTCACATTTGGCAGAAGAGATTAGCAAAATCGAACAACGACTCCAAGACTCGGCCGAAAACCCGATTCCAGACGAGGAGATGACCCAGATTTTGGAACGCTACGGTGAGGCTCAGCTCGAGTTTGAACAAAGAGGCGGATACGACCTCGATTCTCGGGCTCGAGCAATCCTCACAGGTCTTGGCATTCACCCGGAAGATCACGACCGTCCTGTCGAGCACTTCTCGGGGGGCTGGAAAATGAGGATCGCACTGGCTCAAATCCTCACCCTTAATCCCGATGTTCTCCTGATGGATGAACCGACCAATCACTTGGATCTGGAGAGCATCCTTTGGCTCGAAGAGTTTTTGATCGGCTTTAAGGGGTCCTTGGTCATGACCTCACACGATCGTGAATTCATGAATCGCATCGTAAGTCGAATCGTCGAAGTCGCGAACAAAACCATTACAGTCTACAGCGGCAACTATGACTTCTACCTTCGTGAGCGAGAAATCAGAAAAGATCAGCTCCTCGCTGCACACAAAAAACAATCTGAAATGCTGGCTAAAGAAGAGGAATTCATCGCACGATTTGCCGCGAGGGCTTCGCACGCTGCCCAGGTTCAGTCCCGTGTAAAGAAACTCGAGAAAATCGAACGGATCGAGATCCCCACTGAAGAGCGCGCAATGAAGTTTGATTTTGCGCCGGCCCCTCGAAGTGGCAACGACGTAGTAAAACTCGAGCAAGTTGCAAAAGTATGGACCCGTGAAGACGGAACGCAGAAGACCGTTTTTTCGGGTGCCACTGCAATGGTCAAACGCCTCGATAAGGTCGCAGTGGTTGGGGTAAACGGGGCCGGTAAATCGACCCTTCTGAAGTGCATTTTTGGAGATACACAAGCGACTTCCGGCGTCGTCACGCTCGGAAGCAATGTCAAAGTCGGTTACTTCAGTCAGCACTCGCTCGACGTGCTGAATCCCACCAAAACGATCTTCGAGGAGGTTCACGATCGAATACCCGAAGCAACCATCGGTTTCGTTCGGAACCTTTTGGGAGCGTTCCTGTTTAGCGGAGATGACATCCACAAAAAAATTGCCGTTTTGTCCGGAGGAGAGAAAAGCCGGGTCGTTTTGGCTACTATTCTAGCGTCTCCTGTCAATTTTTTGATTCTCGACGAACCGACCAACCACTTGGACATCCGCTCAAGAGAAGTCTTGCTCGACTCAATCCGCGCCTTTGATGGGACCGTCATGCTCGTGAGCCACGATCGTCACTTCCTAAAAGCGATTGCGACTCGGGTGTTCGAGGTAGATCGCGGAGAGATCCGTATCTATGAGGGAACTTACTCAGACTATCTGAATTCCCCGATGCGGCGAGCCCACTGACCCACCCCCTTTTCAGACCTTTTTGATCAGGATTTCCATCTTACCCCCCTCGGACTGCATGGAAATCCTGAAAAATAGCCAAAATTCACCTATTCTTCTCCAAGACCAATCTTGACGCCGCATCCCCCAAAAGCCTAAAACCGAAGATAAAATCAATCTCCCAAGCCAAAGAGAAGAAAAGAGTTTTTTGTGCAGAGATTCAGCTATCTGAAGAGTGTCAACGCAGACTATATCGACGAAGTTTTTGATCGCTACCTGCAAGATCCTGAGTCGGTGGATCCCTCGTGGAAGTATTTGTTCGAGGGACTCGAATTGGGGGTAGACGCCCAAGTTGAATCCGGCGTTTCCACTCCGGAATCTGCGGCGTTACCTGCACAAACCGACCTTCTGGCAGAGGCTCGAGTCTTCGAACTGATTCAGCTGTACCGGGAAAGAGGCAAGTTTGCCGCTCAGACAGACCCGCTGGGCATGACTCATCAAGCCACTTCGGAACTGGGAATCGAAGCGGTCGGATTCACTGCATCCGACCTCCAAAAAACTTTCCAGTCCGGAAAAGTCCTAGGCCTGGGTCCATCCACCCTTCAACAAATCGTCCAAAAGCTGAAGACCACTTACTGCGGTGCCACTGCGATCGAGTTTTCACATGTCGAAAACCGAGCCGCGCGTGACTGGCTTCAAAAGAAAGTCGAGACCGCCTCCGAATCACAGAATCTCGGAGCTGAGGATCGAAAACACATTTACCGTCGCTTGGTCGAAGCAGATGGTTTCGAAAAGTTTCTGCATACTCGGTACGTTGCTCAAAAACGATTTTCGATCGAAGGGGGAGACTCCCTGATTCCAGCTCTCGATTTCATGATCGAGCACGGTGCGGACCTGGGGGCGACGGAATTTGTTTTGGGAATGGCCCACCGAGGTCGCCTCAATGTGTTGACCCACATCTTGGGCAAACCTTACGAGCAAATGTTCACTGAGTTCGAAGGTACCTACAAATCCAATCCGGAAGACGGTGAAGGAGATGTCAAGTACCACAAAGGGTTCTCCCGTGACTTAGAGACTCGCCACGGCAAAGAGGTTCACTTGTCGCTTGCGTTCAACCCTTCACACCTCGAGTTCGTGAATCCCGTAGTAGAAGGCATGGTTCGCGCACGCCAAGACCGTTATCAGGATCGTGAGCGAATCCGAGTTGTTCCAGTGTTGATTCATGGAGATGCGGCATTGGCTGGCCAGGGAGTCTGCTTTGAGACACTGCAAATGCAAGGTCTGCGCGGATATGCAACTGGCGGTACGATTCATATCGTCGTGAACAACCAGGTAGGATTTACTACCGCTCCAAGCGACTCCAGAACTGCGACCTACTCAACCGATCTAGCAAAAGTGCTCTCCTGCCCCGTCATGCACGTCAATGGTGACGATGCTGAGGCTGTAGTTCGAGCCATGAAGATCGCGATCGAGTACAAGCAAAAATTCAAAGCTGACTTCTTCTTAGATATCGTTTGCTACCGCAAACACGGTCATAACGAAGGGGATGAGCCGACCTTCACTCAACCCGTGATGTACAAGAAGATTAAAGTTCATCGCGCCCCCCGCGAGCTTTACGCTGACCAGTTGATCTCCTCAGGACTGATGACAGCAGATCAAACTCAAGCGGTTGTCAACGAAGTGAACTCGGTCTTGATGGAAGCGCAGAAACGCGCAAAAGCAGAACCTGCTCAGCCCCATGTTTCGACATTTGAGAACGTCTGGAAGGGCCTCAAAAAACCTTCAAACGAAGACCTCTTTACATCCACGAAGACCCAGGTCTCAGCCTCCACACTGAAGGAAATCGCAAAACAGCTGAACACTCCGCCTGCTCAATTCAACGTTCACCCCAAGCTCACAAGATTCTTAGATGCGCGCTTAAAAGCAGTCCACGACGGAGAGGGAATAGATTGGGGGAATGCAGAGTCCCTTGCATTTGCGACCCTTCTTTCCGAAGGCCATACTGTACGAATCACTGGCCAGGACGCTGAACGGGGAACATTCAGTCACCGCAATGCCGTTCTCAATGATTTTGAAACTGGGCAGCCCTTCTGCTCCCTGAAGACTGTTGCTCAAAAGAACGCGCAACTCGAAATTTATAACAGTCTCCTGTCAGAAACAGCCGTAATGGGCTTCGAGTACGGCTATGCTCTCTCTGCACCTCAAGCTCTCGTGATCTGGGAAGCTCAGTTTGGTGACTTTGCAAACGGCGCCCAAGTGATGATCGACCAATTCATCGCGACCTCGGAGTCGAAATGGCAACGCATGAATGGGCTCGTTCTCCTGCTTCCTCATGGATATGCGGGCCAGGGCCCTGAACATTCGAGTGCGAGACTTGAGCGATTCCTCCAGTTGTGCGGCAGGGACAATATGATCGTGGCCAACCTCTCGACTCCAGCGCAAATCTTCCATGCGCTCCGACGTCAAGTGAAGCGTGACTTCCGCAAGCCCTTGGTCGTCATGTCTCCGAAAGGTCTTCTCCGCCACCCTATGGCGATCTCTGCACTTTCAGATCTCTCGGACCGTGGATTCCAAGAAGTCCTCGACTGTCCCCACGGATCTGCTCAGCCGAGTGATATCAAGCGCGTTCTCCTTTGTTCCGGTCAGGTCTATTATGACCTCGTTCAGGAACGCAGCACTCGGAAGCGTGACGATGTCGCAATCGTGCGCGTCGAGCAGCTCTACCCATGGCCCGCCGATGCCCTCTCAAAAGTGCTCGCTCAATACAAAGGAGCAAAAGAGCTCATTTGGGTACAAGAAGAACCTCGCAACATGGGAGCGTGGCAGCACGTCTTTGGTACCTGGATGGGAGGCCTGGCGGACTTCCGCTCTCAAGTGGGTAACCGTGAAATTCGATACGCAGGACGAGGAATCGCAGCCTCTCCTGCGGTGGGATCTCCAAAAATACACGAGGCCGAGCTGCGAGCATTCTTAGCTCAAGCATATGATGCTTTGTGATGTTTGATCCCAACCGGAAAGCTATTTTTTGATTCAAGACCGAATGATTTGAATGAGGATAAAATGAAACACTCCGTCGTTACCCCTAGCGTGGGCGAATCTGTTACCGAAGTCAGTATCCTGAAGTGGAACAAGCAGTCGGGAGAAGCCGTTAAGACGGGTGAGCTCCTTTGCGAAATTGAATCCGATAAGGCGACCGTTGAGATCGTCGCAGAACACAATGGTGTTCTCACGATCATGAAGCCCGTCGGAGAACGTCTCCCTATCGGTGAAACCATTGCTCAGATTGATGAAGCAGGGACTCCGACTGTAGTAGCCTCGAGCAACGGCACGAAGTCCCACACCACTCCAGCATCCTCGCCCTCTGCACCAGCCCCTAGTCTGCATGCTGCAGCGAGCGCCAGCTCCTCTCAGGCTTTTCCTGCGGCTCGTAAGATGATGACTGAGCAGGGGATCGATCCGTCGCAATTAAAGGGAACAGGCAAAGATGGGCGAATCACTAAAGGCGATGTCATTGAGCATGGCACCCGTAGCCCAGCTCCAACAGCACCTGTCTCGACTCCCTCCCGCAGCACTCCAGCCCCTCTGACGCCCCCTACGGCAAAAGATCGCCCGGGTGATCGACGCGTTCCGATGTCCATGCTGCGCTCGAAGATCGCAGAGCGCCTCGTGCAAGCGCAGCACACCGCCGCGATCCTGACGACTTTTAACGAAGTAGACATGAGCGCAGTGATGGCTCTCAGAGCTCAACACAAAGATGCTTTCAAGGCCAAGCATGGCGTCAATCTCGGATTTATGTCTTTCTTCACCAAAGCTTGTATTGGTGCACTTCAAGCCATTCCTGAAGTGAACGCATCGATCGATGGAAAAGACACTGTTTATCACGACTACTATGACATTGGGGTAGCCGTTGGAACCGAACGTGGACTTGTCGTTCCGGTCGTTCGCGATGCAGACAAGATGGATTTCCCCGCCATCGAGAAAAAGATTTCGGAACTCGGTCAAAAAGGACGCGACGGCAAGCTCTCAATCGCTGATCTCACTGGTGGAACATTCACCATCTCCAATGGGGGCGTATATGGATCGCTCCTTTCGACTCCGATCTTGAATCCTCCACAGAGCGGAATCCTGGGAATGCACAAAATTCAAGAGCGCCCAGTGGTCATCAATGGAAAGATCGAAATCCGCCCGATGATGTACCTCGCTCTTTCTTACGATCATCGCTTGATCGACGGCAAAGGAGCCGTGACGTTCCTAGTCACCGTAAAGGATCTCCTGGAGAACCCAGAAAAGTTGGGACTCACTTACTGATCCCTCATTCAAAGCTCATCCCAATCAGTGGACCGATCCCAAGTGAACTCACGGGGGATCGGTCTTTTTTTTGTGGGGGAGCATTCGTCGATCAAACCCCCCACCTTCATCCTCAGAAATAGAGAGACGCTTCGAGAATTCCATATCGG
>Ga0169931_10010674_pt1 | contig 13055 bp, 12 predicted proteins | sample Kivu_15m_20L_FD_129675 | JGI IMG/M metagenome (GOLD analysis project Ga0169931, IMG submission 129675) | Freshwater microbial communities from Lake Kivu, Western Province, Rwanda to study Microbial Dark Matter (Phase II) - Kivu_15m_20L... | ecosystem: Environmental > Aquatic > Freshwater > Lake...
AGCGACAGGTACCAGAAATACCCCGGGGTCAGCGTCACCAGCATCGCGGGATAGACCGCGAGCAGGAAGGTCGTGCGCCGCCGGTCGCCCTTCATGCGGGTGTTGTCGGGATGCGCGAGTGCGATGCGCAGCGAATCGTCCTTCAGGATCGTGTGGTAGTTGAAGGCCGGCAACCCGGGCGGGCAGTCCATCTCCTCCAGCCTCGAGAGCCTGCCGATCGTGCCGGCGTGGCAGCGCGGCAGGTGGTAGCTCTCCATGAAGTTCTCGGCGAGGATCTTCCAGTTGGTGTCTTAGGAGAACGTCTCGCGGAAGGTCTCGGTGTAGCGCTCGAGGCCATAGTCCTCGATCAGGCCATGCACGCCGGCGAGGCGCTCGGCCACCGGCGGTGCGTCTCGGTCCAGCGTCACCATGATCCAGCCCAGCCATTCCTCGCAGCGCAGCGGCGGCAGCGCGATCCCCTCGCGCCGGAAGCACGCGTTGCGCTCCATCGCCGGCGCCGCGACGAGGCTGCCGTCGAGGTCGTAGGTCCAGGCATGGTAGGGGCAGACGATGCGCGGCGCGTTGCCCTTGCCCTCGAGCAGCGTCGACATGCGGTGCCGGCACACGTTCGACATCGCGCGCAGCGCGCCGTCGCGCCCGCGCACGACCAGCACGGGCTGGCCCGCGATCTCGCCGGCGACGTAGTCCCCCGGCTTCGCGAGCGACGAGGCGCGGCCCAGCATGATCCATTCGCGCGCGAAGATCGCGTCGAGCTCGCGGCGCAGGAAGTCCGGGCAGGTATAGGCGGAGGGCGGCATCGCGCGGGCGCGCTCGAACGGCACCGCGGCGCTGGCGAGGAGCTCGGCGACGGAGGGCGGGATGTCCATGGCGCGCCAGCCTAGCCGCGATCGGCGGCCTGTTTCGAGCCCGGCGCGAGCAGGCCGAGCGCGAGCGCGCATCCCGCGGCGATCGCCAGCGCGCCCGCGACCTGCGCCATCGCCAGCCGCTCGCCGAGGAAGGCCCAGCCGAAGGCCGCCGCGACGACCGGCACCGCGAACTCGACGCTGATCGCGCGCGTCGCGCCGATCGAGGCGACGAGGCCGAAATAGACGACGTAGGTGAGCGCGCTCATCACCCCGCCCAGCACCACGAGGGCGGCCACGTCGCCCGCATCCGGCATCGCCGGCACGGGCACGAGCACGAGCAGCGGCAGCGTCATCGCGCCGCCCGCGAGGAAGGCGCCGGTGGAGATGTCGCGGGGATCGGCGTCGCGCAGCGCGCGGCTGGCATAGCAGCTGCCGAAGGCCGCGCAGGCGGATCCGGCGAGCGCGGCGGCGCAGCCGAGCGCGAAGCCCTCCCCCGGCTCGACCGCGGGGAAGCCGACGAGCAGCACGATGCCGCCGACGCCGAGCGCCAGGCCCGCGGCGGTCGCGCGGCTCGGCCGCTCGATCCCCCAGGCCCAGCCGATCGCCATCGAGAAGAGGGGGATCGTCGCGACCAGGATCGCGGTCATCGCCGTGCCGATGCGCGGCGCGCCGTAGGAGAGGCCGAGGAGCTGGCCCGCGACCGTGGTCGCGCCGACGACCGCGAAGCGGCCCCAGCCGCGCCGCAGCCGCGGCATGCGCCCGAGCATGGCCGACGCCGCGAGCAGCGCCGCGGCCGCGACCAGGGCGCGGAAGGCGACCGCGCCGACCAGGCCGAACGCCGCCTCGACGCGCAGCACCAGCGCGAAGGACAGGCCCCAGGCGAGCGCGAGGAAGGCATAGCCGGCGGCGTCGCGCGGGTTCATCGCGAGGCGTCCGCGCGCGCGCGCATGGCCTCGCGCGCCAGCAGGATGCCGGCCAGCGCGATGGTCGCGCCGCCGAGGATGGTGGCGAGGTCGGGCCGTTCGCCGAAGGCGAGGAAGCCGAGCACCACCGCCCAGAGCAGGCCCGCGTAGCCGAAGGGCGCGGTCAGCGAGACCGGCGACAGCGTCAGCGCGCGGATCACCAGGAAATGCGTGACGCCGCACATCGCGCCGTGGACGAGCATGATCGCGGCATGCAGGGGCGTCGGCCAGGTCCAGAAGAAGGGTGCGACGCAGGCCGCGAGCAGGAAGCCCACGAGGCTCGAATGGAAGAGGCTGGTCACCGCCGGGTCGGCGGCGGCGGCGCGCTTGGTCGCCACCTGGTAGATCGCGTAGCTCGCGGCCGATGCGATCGGCAGGGCCACCGCCCAGCCGAACACCTCCGGCGCCGGCCGCAGCACGACGACCACGCCGGCGAAGCCGAGCAGCACCCAGAGCCAGTGGCGCAGCCCTACCCGCTCTCCCAGCAGCGGCACCGCGATGGCCGCGGCGATCAGCGGCGAGGTCTGGCCGAGCACCACCGAGGTCGCGAGCGGCAGGACCGCGAGCGCGGCCACGAACAGGCCGCTGGCGAGGATCATCGACAGCCCGCGCAGCAGGTGCAGGCCGGGCACCTGGGTCGACACGATCGCGCGCAGCCCGATCCACGGCGCGAGCGCGAGCATGGCGAGCGTCTGCGCGGCGAAGCGCACGCAGACGACCTGCGGCGCGGAATAGTGCTGCGCCAGCCATTTCGCGGTGGCGTCGAGCGTGCTGCCCAGGGTCACGGCGACCAGCATGAGGCCGATCCCGAGCAGCGGGTGGGAGGGCCGGGCGGCCACGTGTCGCGTGCTCAGCGCAGGCGCGGCGCGCGTGGCTTCGACGGATCGACCGTGCCGTGCCGGCCCGTGTAGGGGTTCACGTTCCCCCGCGTGGACCAGTTGTTGGCCTTGGTGCCGTCAGGCTTCGTCTGGTGGCTCGGCGGCACGTAGACGCCGTTGCGGGTGACGTAGCCGCGCCGCTGGCTGCTGCCCTGCGCCGACGCCTCGGCGAGCGGTGCCGCCCACGCAAGGGCGAGCACGGCGGCGAGGAGGAGGGGGCGCGCGAAGCGATGCCCTTGGCATCTCATGCGCGCCATCCTAGACCGGTCCCTGCCGCGATGTCGCCCGCCGCGCCCGCCGTGCCGCCTGCCTCGCGCGCGGGCAGTCCGGGGCGCCGCGCTTGCCCGGTCCCGGTCCATGCTGCACTCTCCGTCGCCGACGAATCCGGGCAGCCACGCCCGAACCGGACAGGGAGCCAGACATGACGAAGATCACCAGGCGCCTCGCAGGCGGGGCGCTGCTCGCGGCCACCATCGCGCTCGGGGCCTTGCCGGCGCCGGCCCAGACGGCCGTCAAGTTCACGCTCGACTGGGTCTTCCAGGGCCCGACCTCGCCCTTCCTCGTCGCGCTCGACAAGGGCTACTACAAGGCCGAGGGCCTCGACGTCACGATGGACCCGGGCCAGGGCTCGGCGGGCGCGATGCAGCGCGTCGCCACCGGCGCCTACCAGCTCGGCTTCGCCGACGTGAACTCGCTCATCGAGTACAACGCGAAGAACCCGGGCAAGGAGATCCTCTGCGTCTTCATCGCCTACGACTTCCCGCCCTTCGGCGTCTACGCGCTGAAGAAGAGCGGCATCAAGGGCCCGAAGGACCTCGAGGGCAAGAAGCTCGGCGCGCCGGTGTTCGACGCCTCGTTCCGGCTCTTCCCGGCCTTCGCGAAGAAGACCGGCATCGACCGTTCCAAGGTCGAGTCGGTGAACCTGACGCCGCAGCTGCGCGAGCAGAGCCTGGTGCAGGGCTCGGTCGACTTCATCTCCGGCCACTACTTCTCGTCGATCCTCGACCTGAAGGCGCGCAATGTCGGCATCGACGACATCGTCGCGATGACCTACTCGGACGCCGGCATGGACGTGTACGGCAACGGCATCATCGTCTCGCCGGAGTTCGCCGCCGCCAACCCCGCGGCCGTCACCGGCTTCATCCGCGCCACGGCCAAGGCCTGGCGCGAGGTGGTGGCGACGCCCGCCACCGGCATCGCCGCCGCGAAGAAGCGCGACCCGCTGATCAACGAGGCGCTGGAGGCCGAGCGCCTCGCCATGTCGCTGCGCATGAACATCCTGACGCCCTGGGTGCGGGCGAACGGCATGGGCGACGTCGACCCGGCGCGCTTCGCGCGCTCGGTCAAGGACGTCGCCGAGGCCTTCGGCCTGCCCGCCGCGCCGGAGCCGGACAAGGTCTTCACCTCGCGCTTCCTGCCCCCGAAGGCGGAGAGGATGATCGCGCCGTGAGCGGCGTCGCCGCGGCCGACGGGCCGCTGGTCGAGCTGCGCGCCGTCAGCCTCGCCTACGGGCGCGGCGACGGCGCGACGCTCGCGCTGGCCGACGCGACGATCTCGATCCGCAAGGGTGAGTTCATCGCGGTGGTCGGCCCGTCGGGCTGCGGCAAGTCCACCCTGATGAAGCTGGTCACCGGCCTGCTGCCGGCGACCTCGGGCGAGGTGGTCGTCCACGGCGAGCAGGTCGTGCGCCCGATCAAGGGCGTCGGCATGGCGTTCCAGAACCCGACGCTGATGCCCTGGCGCACGACGCTCGACAACGTGCTGCTGCCGCTCGAGGTGGTGGAGCCGTACAAGCGCCAGTTCCGCGCCCGCAAGGCCGAGTACGCCGAAAAGGCGCGCGCGCTCCTCGCCTCGGTCGGCCTCGGCGGCTTCGCCGACAAGTACCCCTGGCAGCTTTCGGGAGGCATGCAGCAGCGCTCCAACCTCTGCCGCGCGCTCATCCACGAGCCCGAGATCATGATGCTCGACGAGCCCTTCGGCGCGCTCGACGCCTTCACGCGCGAGGAGCTCTGGGGCGTGATGCAGAACCTCTGGCTGGAGCGCCGGTTCACCGCCGTCCTGGTCACGCACGACCTGCGCGAGGCCGTCTACCTCGCCGACACGGTCTACGTGATGAGCCGCCGGCCGGGGCGCATCGTGATGGTCCGGCCGATCGACCTGCCGCGCCCGCGCACGCTCGCCAGCACCTTCGAGCCCGCCTTCGTGGACATCGTCCACGGGCTGCGCGACCGCATCCACCAGGAATACGCGTGATGACCGACAGCCAGAGCCGCCTGCTCCAGGCCGCGATGCCATGGCTCGTCATGGCGGCGTTCCTGCTGGCCTGGGAGGCGTCCTGCGTCGGCTTCGCGATCCAGGAGATCATCCTGCCGCGGCCGTCGCGGATCATGGCCGTCTCGGTGGACCGCTTCGACATCCTGCTGCGCTTCTGCCTCGAGACGCTGTGGACGACGCTGATCGGCTTCGCGCTGGCGATCGCCTGCGGCCTCGTGCTCGGCCTCGCGATCGGCGCCTCGCCCTTCGTCTATGCCGGGCTCTACCCGTTGCTGATCGCCTTCAACGCGATCCCCAAGGTCGCGATCGTGCCGATCCTGATGATCTGGCTGGGCGTCGGCGCGACGCCGGCGATCATCACTGCCTTCGTGATCTCGTTCTTCCCGATCGTCGTCAACGTCGCCACCGGCCTCGCCACGATCGAGCCGGAGATGCGCGACGTCATGCGCTCGCTCGGCGCGACCCGCTACGAGATCCTGACCAAGGTCGGCATCCCGCGCGCCATGCCCTACCTCTTCGGCAGCCTGAAGGTCGCGATCACGCTCGCCTTCATCGGCTCGGTGATCTCCGAAACCGTCGGCGGCAACCGCGGCATCGGGTTCCTGATGCTCTCCGCCGGGGCGCGCAACGACACCGCCACCACCTTCGCCGGCCTGTTCGCGATCGCGATCATGGGCATCCTCATGTACGCGCTCTGCGCCGTCGTGGAGCGCCGCATGACGCGCTGGGCCTTCCGCGGCGAGATGATCGGCTGAGGCCCCGCCCGCGGGCTTGACCTTTTCTGGAGTGGGGTCTTTCCTGCCGGTCCGCAACCGGGGGAACCCCAGCATGCCGTCGCGCCAGCCCGAGCCGGGCTTCGCGGAGCTCTTCACGCCCAAGCTCTCGACCGTGCTGCGCGAGGGCTACGGCCTCGCGCAGCTGCGCCGCGACGCGGTCGCGGGCCTGACCGTCGCCATCGTCGCCCTGCCGCTGTCGATGGCGATCGCCATCGCCTCGGGCGCCAGCCCGGCGCAGGGCCTCGTCACCGCCATCGTCGGCGGCTTCCTCGTCTCCGCGCTCGGCGGCTCGCGCTTCCAGATCGGCGGCCCGGCCGGCGCCTTCATCGTGCTGGTCTCCGCGACCGCCGCGCGCCACGGCATGGACGGCCTTGTCCTCGCGACCTTCCTCTCCGGGCTCATGCTCGCCGCGACCGGCCTGCTGCGCCTCGGCACCTTCATCAAGTTCATCCCCTTCCCGGTGACGATCGGCTTCACCGCCGGCATCGCGGTCATCATCCTCGCGAGCCAGCTGCGCGAGCTGCTGGGCCTCTCGCTGGCGGGGCCGGAGCCAGGCCCGCTCCTCGAGAAGCTGCCCGCGCTGTGGCAGGCGCTGCCCAGCGCCTCGCCCGCGGCGATCGCGCTCGCCACGGGAACGGCGGCGACCATCGTCGCGCTGCGCATCCTGCGGCCGCACTGGCCCGGCATGCTGGTCGCCGTCGCGGGCGCCTCGGCGGCCGCCGCGCTGCTCGGCCTCGACGCGTCGACCATCGGCTCGCGCTTCGGCGGGATCCCGTCGGGCCTGCCCGCGCCGGCGCTGCCGGATCTCTCGCCCGCGCGCATCCTCGCCGTGCTGCCCGACGCGCTCGCCTTCGCGCTGCTCGGCGCGATCGAGTCGCTGCTGTCGGCCGTGGTCGCGGACGGGATGACCGGCCGGCGACACCGCTCGAACTGCGAGCTCGTCGCGCAGGGCGTCGCCAATCTCGGCACGGCGCTGTTCGGAGGCTTCTGCGTGACCGGCACGATCGCGCGCACCGCGACCAACGTGCGCGCCGGCGCGCATGGCCCGGTCTCCGGCATGCTGCACGCCGCCTTCCTGCTACTGTTCATGCTGGTGGCGGCGCCGCTGGCGTCCTACGTGCCGCTGGCCGCGCTCGCCGGCGTGCTCGTCGTCGTCGCGTGGAACATGGTCGAGCGCTCTGCCATCGCGGCGCTGTGCCGCTCGGGCTGGGGCGACGCGGCCGTGCTCGCGACGACCTTCCTGCTCACCGTGCTGCGCGACCTCACCGAGGCGATCGTGGTCGGCTTCGCGCTGGGCTCGGTCCTGTTCATCCACCGCATGTCGCGCGCGACCGGCATCGAGGCGCGCTCGCCGCTGGTCGGCGAGGACGTCCCCGACGCGCTCGCGCCCGGCGCCGCGCGCGGCGCCGCCGCCGGCGCGGACCCGGAGGTCGTCGTCTACCGCATCACCGGCGCGTTCTTCTTCGGCGCCGCGGCGTCGATCGGCTCGGTGCTCGACCGCATCTCCGACGCGCATCGCGCGCTGGTGGTCGACTTCTCCGCCGTGCCCTTCCTCGACTCGACCGGCGCGCATGTCGTCGAGGGCCTGTCGCGCAAGGCCGCGCGCGCCGGCGTCAGGCTCTTCCTCGCCGGCGCCGACGTCGAGGCGCGCCGCGTGCTGCTGGCCCAGGGGCTGCGCGCGCCAGAGGTCTCCTATGCCGCGACCGTGGAGGACGCGCTGCGCCAGTACCGCGCGGCGCGCGGCGACAAGCCCCGCTAGCCGTCGAACTCCGCGGCGAGGCGCGCGAGCGCGGGGTCGGGCGCGGCGTAGCTGACGATCGCGACATCGAGGCCGAGGCCGCGCGCGAGGCCGAGCGCGCGGCGCATCGCCGCGAGGATCCAGGCGAGGTCGTTGCCGAACGCGCCGCCGCCGAGGCTTGTCAGCAGCACGCGCCGCGAGCCGCCGGCCGCGGCGGACAGCGCGGCGGCGAGCAGCGTCGCCTCGTAGGCCGCCTCGAGGACGAGGGTCGCGAAGCCGCGCCATGCCGACGCGGGATGCGCGCCATAGGCGACGGGAAGCGCGGAGCAGAAGGCCTGGCTGACCACCGGCCGGTCCGGGCCGGGATGGTCCGTCACCTCGACGTCGTGGTGCAGCCCGATCGCGAGCCGCGCGCGCAGCGCGTCGATGCCCGCCTCGTCGAGTCCGCGCAGCAGCGTCGAGATCGCGGCCAGGCCGTCGCGCGTGCACAGCGCGTAGCCGTTGCGCATCTCCCAGAGCCGCGCCCGCTCCATGCCGGTCGCCGCGGCGAGCGCCGCGCCGAGCCCGGCGAGCACGTCGACTTGGCGCGTCGCGGTCTGGCCGCGATCGCCATCGAGCGGCACGAGGTAGTTGCGGAAGATCGTCGCCGCGCCCGCCGCGATGGCGCAGGCCGGGCCCTGGGTGCGGTCATGCGCGTAGCGCGCGACCCCGTCCTCCGGCGTCACGTCGGGCCCCACCATCTCGAGCAGGTTGCACTGCGAGGCGACCTGGAACAGCGCGCCCGCGTTCGCCGGCGCGCGGTGCAGGGCGCGCGCGTCGCCACGCAGGATCGCCACGCGCGTGGCGCCGCGCGGCGCGGTCGTCGCGGCGGCGAGGCGCGCGCGCAGCTCGCCCAAGGTCGGCATCTCCAGCCGGCCCGCTCCATGGCTCGCGCCGTTGGCGCGCGAGACCAGGCGTTCGCCGCGCATCTCCAGGAGCGCCCGCGTCTCCTTCCAGCCGCGTTCGCGGAAGCCGACGAGCGTCTCGAACCAGTCCATGTCCATCCTCATGCCCTCGCGATGCGCGGCGCGCGCGCCGCCGCGAGGCCCGCGTCCCATTCCGGGTTCTCGCCGAATCGCGGGACCAGGAAGTCGATGAAGCTGCGCAACTTCGCGGAGAGATGCCGGCCCTGCGGCCGCACGGCGTGTATGGCGATCGGCGGTGCCTCGTGGCGCGGCAGGACGCGGCGCAGCCGGCCCGCGGCGAGGTCGGCGCCGACGATGAAGCTCGGCAGCACGACGATGCCCGCGCCATGCAGCGCGGCGACGCGCAGCGCGTCGCCATTGTTCGCGTGGAGCCGCCCGCGCACGTGCACGGTGGCGTCGTCACCGCCCGGCCCCACGAAGCGCCATGCGTCGCGCGCGGGGGCGTAGGTGTAGCCAAGGCATTCGTGGCCCGCGAGGTCCGCCGGCGTCCGCGGCGCGCCCGCGCGGCGCAGGTAGGACGGCGCGGCGCAGGCGACGAGGCGGCAGGGCGCCAGGCGGCGCGCGATCAGCGAGCTCGGCGCCAGGCGGCCGATGCGGATGGCGAGGTCGTGGCCTTCCTCTACGAGGTCGACCACGCGGTCGTTGAGGGCGAGCTCGATCGAGACCTGCGGGTGCGCCGCCATGTATTCCGCCACGGCGGCGGCGACGTGCAGCGAGCCGAAGGAGACTGGCGCGCTGACGCGCAGCCGGCCCGATGGCCTGGCCTGCAGCACCCCGACGGCGCTGTCGGCCTCCGCGAGCTCCGCGAGGATCGCCGCGCAGCGCTCGTGGTAGACGCGGCCCGCCTCGGTCGGCGCGACGCGGCGCGTCGTGCGGTCGAGCAGTCGCGCGCCCAGATGCGCCTCGAGGTCCTGCACGTGGCGGCTCGCCATCGCGCGCGACATGCCCAGCGCGCGCGCGGCGGCCACGAAGCTGCCGCGCTCGGCCACCGCAGCGAAGGCGCGCATCGCGACGATCCTGTCCATCCCCTGGCCTCCCTGTCGACGTTGCGGCGTAGCAGCAGCCGCGGCGATTGGTCAACATCGTGCAACAATTCGTTGCGCATCCGCCGGATTGGATACGCGCGCGGACATGGCTAGATTCACCGCCCGCACGGACAGAGCCCCAGGAGCACGCCCATGGCCACCACTATCCTCCAAGTCGATTCGAGCCCAGGCGGAGAGGCCGCGGCGGCCCGGCGGGGGCGGGGATGATCGAGGCGCGTCCCTTCGCCGGCCTCGGCGGCGCGGACCATGGCTGGCTGCGCGCGCGTCATCATTTCTCCTTCGCGGGCTACAGCGATCCCGCGCGCATGGGCTGGGGCCGGCTGCGCGTGTGGAACGACGACGAGATCGCGCCGGGCACCGGCTTCGACCCGCATCCGCATCGCGACATGGAGATCGTGACCTACGTGCGCGAGGGCGCGATCACCCATCGCGACCATCTCGGCAACGAGGGACGCACGGTTGCGGGCGACGTGCAGGTGATGTCGGCGGGCACGGGCATCGTGCACGCCGAGTACAACCTCGAGCCCGTGGCGACGCGCATCTTCCAGCTCTGGATCGTCCCCGACCGCCGTGGCGCCGCGCCATCCTGGGGCACGCGCAGCTTCCCGCGCGCGGGGCGCGAGGCGCGCTTCGAGGTGCTCGCCTCCGGCAGGCCGGGCGACGCCGCCGCGGGTGCGCTGGCGATCAACGCGGACGCAGCGGTGCTGGCGGCGACGCTGCCGGCGGGCGGCGCGCTGCGCCATGCGCTCGCGCCGGGGTGCATGGCCTATCTCGTGCTGGCGCGCGGCGCGGCGCGCGTGAACGGCGTGGCGCTGGGCGCGCGCGACGGCGCCGCCATCTCCGGCGAGGAGGCGCTCGCGATCGAGGCCGGCGCCGGCGCCGACGCCGAGCTCGTTCTGGTGGACGTCGCCGCGGCGTGAGCCGCGCGCGCGTCGCGGCGCCGCGCTAGGATCCCGTCCATGAGGATTTGCATCCACGGCGCCGGCGCGATCGGCGGGACGATGGCCGCCCGGCTCGCGCGCGCCGGGCGCGACGTCGTCGCCGTGGTGCGCGGCGCGCATCTCGAGGCGATGCGCGCGCATGGCCTGCTCTTCCGCGAGCGGCCGGGCGCCGAGCCCGTGCGGGTCGCGCTGCGCTGCGCCGCGACCGCCGCCGAGGCGGGCCCCTTCGACCTCGTCGTCTGCGCCGCGAAGGCGCATGCGCTGCCCGCGATGGCAGACGACATCGCCGCCGCGCTGGCGCCCGATGGCGCCGTGGCCTTCGCGGTCAACGGCGTGCCCTGGTGGTTCTTCCACGGCATCGGCGGGCCGCACGAGGGCGCGACCGTCGAGGCGGTCGATCCCGGCGGCGCCCTCGCGCGTCGGCTGGGCGCGCGCCGCGCGATCGGCGCCGTCGTCTATTTCCTCGCCGAGCTCGAGGCGCCGGGCCTGGTCGCGCAGCATGGCGCCGGCCGCCTCGTGCTGGGCGAGCCCGATGGCTCGATGTCGCCGCGCCTCGCCGCCGCGGCCGCGGCGCTCGACGCGCCGGGCTGGACGCTGTCGACGACGCCGCGCATCCGCGACGAGGTCGCGACGAAGTTCATGGGCAACGCGACAAGCAACCCGCTCTGCGCGCTGCTGCGCGTGCCGATCGGGCGCGTCTTCAACGACCCCGTGCTCGCGGCCTTCGGCGAGAAGCTGATGCGCGAGGCCCGCGACGTCGCCCTGGCGCATGGCCTGCGGATCGCGCAGCCGGTGGAGCAGCGCCTCGCGCTCTACCGCGACGGGCCGCTCGCCGCCTTCCGCACCTCGACGCTGCTCGACGTCGACCGGGGCAGGGCGCTCGAGGTCGATGCGCTGCTGCTCGCCGTCGCCGAGATCGGCCGGCGCGCGGGCGTGCCGACGCCGACCCTAGACCTCGCCTACGCGATGCTGCGCGCGATGGCGGAGGGCACCGGCCTCTACCCGGGCGCGCCGGCCGGCGCCGCGAGCGCAGCGGGAGCCGCATGATGCACGAATACGAGTCGATGCCGCCGATCTACGTCACCTACCTCAACCGCTTCGACGTCGAGGCGCTGGCGATGACCGACGACGAGATCCTCGCCGCGATCGAGGCGCAGCTCGCCGCGCAGGGCCGCGGCGAGACGGTCATCGAGCCGCGCATGCACCTCGAGCCGGGCGTCGCGCACGGGCACTTCAACGTCCTGCGCGGCTCGATGGGTGGCGCGGTGGATGCCGCCGGCGTGAAGGTCGTCTCGGACTTCCACGACAACTACCTGCACGGGCTGCCGTCGGAGCTGGCGATCCTGCTGCTCATGGACCGCGCGACCGGGGCGCCGAAGGCGATCATCGACGCCTCGATGGTCACCGACATGCGCACCGGGGCGGTCACCGCGATCGGCGCCAGGTACCTCGCGCGCCGGGGCTCGAAGGTGCTCGGCCATGTCGGCGCGCGCGGCACCGCGTACTGGAACGTGCGGCTGATGGACCGGATCTTCGACTTCGACGAGATCCGCGTGCATTCGCGCAGGCCCGAGAGCCGCCTGGCCTTCGCGGCGCGTCTGGAGCGCGACCTCGGCATGCGCGTGGTGGTGACGGAGGACTGGGAGAGCTGCGTGCGCGGCGCGGACATCGTGGTCGAGGCCTCGCGGCTGGTCGAGCCGCGCCCGCTGCTGCGCGCGGAGTGGATCGCGAAGGGCGCGCTGGTCATGCCCTATGGCACCGTGAGCGCGGTCGATGTCGGCGTGGCCGACATCGCCGACAAGTTCCTGATGGACGATTTCGGCCAGGCGCGCGCCGGCCGCTTCGGCGCGCTGCGGCCCATGTTCGAGTGCGGCAAGCTGCACGAGGGGCGTTTCCACGCCGAGCTCGGGCAGGTCGTGGCCGGCCTCCGGCCGGGGCGCGAGCGCGACGACGAGACCATCCTGTTCTGGCATCGCGGCCTGTCGCTCTCGGACATCGCGCTGGGGCACGCGATGCTCGAGAAGGCCGCCGCGCGCGGCATCGGCCAGCGCCTGCGCTTTGCCTGACGGGGCGCGCGGGCGCGCGCCCGCCCCGGCTCAGGCGGTGGCGACGTAGCCGTCGCGCCGCGGGTCGCAGCCGCCGGTCATCGCGCCGGTCTCCGGGTCGATGACGATGCCGTGCATGCCGCCGACCGTCATCGTCCAGGGCACGTAGGACTCGGCCGCGTGGCCGCGCGCGTTCAGCGCCTCGACCACCTCCGGCCGCACGCGGCCCTCGACCTGCACGCGCCTGCCGTCCCAGAGGCGCGCGCGCGGCGCCTCGATCGCGTCCTGGATCTGCAGCCCGTAGTCGACGAGCTGCACCATGGTCTGGGTCTGGGTCTGGCAGATGCCGTAGCTGCCCGGCGTGCCGAGCGCGAGCACCGGGCGGCCCTTGCGCGTCGCGATGGTCGGCGCGGTGGGCAGCGCCAGCGGGCCGCCGGGGCGCATGTAGTTCGTGCCCTTCGGGTTGACCTCGCCCCAGTAGAGGAAGTTGTTGAGGCACACGCCCGTGCCCGGCACGACGACGCCGCAGCCGAAGGTGGCGCCGAGGCTCTGGGTGATGCACACCACGTTGCCCTCGCGGTCGGC
>Ga0169931_10010675_pt1 | contig 13055 bp, 16 predicted proteins | sample Kivu_15m_20L_FD_129675 | JGI IMG/M metagenome (GOLD analysis project Ga0169931, IMG submission 129675) | Freshwater microbial communities from Lake Kivu, Western Province, Rwanda to study Microbial Dark Matter (Phase II) - Kivu_15m_20L... | ecosystem: Environmental > Aquatic > Freshwater > Lake...
CAAATGTTAAAGTAATTTTTGAAATTGGTTCAAGATATGGTGATGAAACTTTAAAATTATCAGAATATTTTAGTGACGCAGTTATTTATTCTTTTGAGTGTAATCCAAATACAATTGAAATATGTAAAAATAAATTAAGTAATAAAAAAAATATTAATTTTTTTACTTATGGTTTAGGTGATAAAGAAGAAAAATTACCATTTTATTCTTTTATTGACAATAATGACGGTGCTTCTTCTTTTCTTTAAAGAATTGATTTTGAAAAAACACAAAAATATGTTGGAGAAATTAAAATAAAAAAATTAGTTAACTTTGTAAATGAAAATAAAATACCTAAAATAGACTTATTATGTATGGATATTCAAGGTTACGAACTAAATGTTTTAAAAGGTGCTGAAGACTTTATTGAAAAAATTAATTATATTATTATGGAAGAACCAAAAAAAAATATTAATTTAAAATATTTGCCTCCAAACATCCATTCGAGTTATATAGGATGTCCAACAGCAAAAGAAATACAAGAATTTATGATAAATAAAAACTTCAAAGAAATTACACGAATTGAAGAAAATAAAATAGAAGATAATGTTATGTATAAAAATAATAAAATAAACTAATTTATATTTTACACATTTTTTCATTCAAAACGCCATTTTTATATAGTTAAAATTATATAAAAATAATTTATTATAATAATAAAATGAAAAAAGTAATAAGCTTTAGTTTATGGGGCGACAATCCAAGTTATAATATTGGAGCAATAAAAAATGCTGAGTTAGCATTAAATTTTTACCCAGAATTTGAGTGCTGGTTTTATATTCATAAAGAATCTGTTCCAAAAGAGACTATTGATAAATTATCAACATTTACAAATACTAAAATCATTTTTAAGAGTGGTGATTTAAATAATATTAAACCTATGATGTGGAGATTTGAAGCTATAGATGATGAGAACGTTGAAATTATGATGTCTAGAGATACAGATACTAGATTTTTATTAAGAGAAAAACTAGCAGTTGATGAATGGTTATCGTCTAATAATGATTTTCACATAATGAGAGATCATCCCCATCATAATTTTTGTATTTTAGGAGGAATGTTTGGAACAAAAAAATTAAAACAATTACCTAAGTGGACATCTATTATGAATAGTTTTAATCAAACAGGGAATAGGGATTATGACCAAACTTTTTTAAAAAATTATATTTATCCTTTAATTAAAGACAATTCAACAATTCATGCAACATTTAATAAAATGGAACCTAATGCTAAAAATTTTCCAATAAATTACTGTAATAATTTAAGATTTGTTGGCGAATATGTTTATTATAATGATACACGTTCTATAGAACATATTAATATTTTGAGAAACCATATTTAATTGTCCAAAGGGTCTAAATCTTCAAGGAAGTAAAATACTTTTACGCTGTTGTTCAACTGTCCAATGTGGATTTGTATTAGAATACATCGTATTTTTTTCTGGAACCCAACTAAGAGCATATTTTCCATATTGAACCCCGTAAATTCTATAACTATAATTATTATAACTATATTGAATATCTGGATACTGAACAACATTCGGATCTAATGACCATAAGTTGTTATTTGTTCTATCAATTGTGCAACCAGCGAGTTTATTTATCTCATCAATTGCTAAAGTATATGGATATGGTCCAGTCATTCTTCCGACATTATTTGTATACAATCTGTTTTTAATATTATATACAATGTTCTGAATTGTTTTCTCAAGAATTGGATGATTTTTACAAAAAAATAGCGCCCATTGAACATATTCAAACGGAGTATTTGGTTCTCTTGTTATTATAGCTGATTCACCTGTTATTAGTTCATCTAATGGTTTTAAAAAGGTTGAATCAATATCTATATATATACCTCCATATTTATATAATACTAAATATCTCCAGAAATCTACCTTAGCTGTTATTATGTTTAATTTTTTATAGCATTCAAAAATTTCTCCTGCAAAATTTTCACGAACAAAATTATACATGTCTTCTTCACCAAATAATTCATACTCATATCCAGGATTCATTTCTAATACATGATTTATATATTTTATAAATATAGGTTTAGGTTTTTTATCATGCCATGCTTGATATATTTTTTTTGGTATTTCCATATGCGTATATATTTATATGTTATTATATTTTAAATATATAAAAATGTATAAAGGTTATATTATATTTTTAACAGATAATTGGTTACCAATTATCAGTAATTTAATTGATAGTGTAATTTCATTTAGTGTATATGATATTGAAATTAATTGTATTAATTTCGCACATAATTTTAATAATAATAGAATTAAATCAAAAACTATTTTTATGGATAATTGTGATTTTTTTAATATAACAAAATGTAAACTAATATCAACTATTAATAGCAATTTTGATATTGGGTTAATATTAGATGGTGACATGATAGTAACACCAAATATTGATAAAATATTTGATGACAATGAAGAGAGAATTAAATACTGTAAATATCCATTATTTGCAAAACATCCACATAATCCTTTTGATAGATGGAAACATATTATACAACGAATCACTAAAGACCCACCAATGATGAAATGGGTTTATTCAAATTATTTATTTAGAAAAGAACAAAAATGGTTTTTCCAAGAAGCGCTTGATTATATGAATAGTATACCATATCATGACCATAATTTATATTTGCCTGTTCCAGAAGAAAGTGTTCTAAATGCTTTATTAATAAAATACAAAGTAGATTATGATTTAGGATATAATTATTTTCCGAATGGATTTAAATGTGTAATAGATTATTTTTTAAATGAAAATGAAGAAGGGAAAAAACATATAAATGAATGTTATTTAAGTTACGGTTGTCCTATAAAATTTTATGCATTTCACGGTCATGATATTAAAGATATTAATTATACTAAAGAAATTATAACAAAAATCAAACAATTAAAAAATTAAAATTATTATATATTAGTTAAACTAATAAAATTATATTCATATTATATTTAAATGATAAATATAATATCGACATTTTACATTTCAAAATATTCTTCTAATTTAGACAATTTAAGAAGTAAAGAACTCGAAGCTTGTCTGATTAATAATATTGAGAGTTCATTTGTTGAAAAACTGCATTTATTTGTGGATGATGAAGACGCTTTAATTAGAGTGAAGGAATTAACTAATAATTCTGATAAAATAGTAATCATATCTGTTGGAACTAAACCAAAATATAATGATTTTTTTAAATATATACTTGATAATTTAAATGATAAAATATGTATGATTACAAATTCAGATATTTACTTATTTAAATGTGATATAAATCTTTTAGAGAGAGTTAAAAAAGAAAAAATATGTTATGCGTTATCTAGATATGAGTATGATATGTCTTGTTATCAAATAGATAATTATGGTGGAAGTCATGATTGTTACATATTTAATTCAAAATTTATTAATGAAAAAATTATTAATGAACATACAAATTTTTATCAGAATTTTCCAGGAATTGAAACTCATATAATAAAAAATTTTTGCGATAATCATTTTCAGGTATTTAATCCTTGTAAACAAATTCAAATTGTACATCTACATAAAACACAATTGAGAAATCATGGTCAATGGATAGGATTGCATAGATGTGGTGATTGGAATCATCATCGTAATTCTTGTTGGTGGGTACCACCTATAACATTATAATAATTTATTTTATAAAGATATAAAGATTTATAATTATTAATATTAAATGTTAATTTCATTGCATGAATTGGTTAAAAAATATAATATTAGCTTTCAAGGAATACTTCATGTAGGAGCACATGAATGTGAAGAATTAAATGATTATGAAAGATATATATCTCGTGATAAGATATTATGGGTTGAAGCTTTACCTCATAAAGTTGAAATGTGTAAATCGAGATATCCAAATATAAATATCGAAAATGCAATTGTTTCTGATGTTATAGAAAATGTTGTATTCAATGTATCAAATAACGGTCAATCTTCTTCTATTCTTGAATTTGGATTACATTCTCAATATCATCCACACGTTCATTATATATCTACATTTGAAGGAACTACTACTTTATTAAAAAATATTTTACCAAAATATAATATTCAATATAATTTTTTAAATTTTGATATACAAGGAGCAGAGCTAAAAGCTTTAAAAGGAATGGGAGAATATCTACAAAAAGTCGATTATTTATATACAGAAGTAAATAATGATTATGTTTACAAGGATTGTGCTTTAATCGATGAATTAGACAATTATTTGAATCAATTTGACTTAGTTCGTGTTGAAACTAATTGGACCTCTTATAAATGGGGTGATGCATTTTATATTCGTAAAAATTTAATTACAACTTAAATAAATACTTCAAATAAATAATAAAATAATTTAATTAATTTAATAAATAAATACTTGCCATTATAGTATTTATTTATATTTTATTTATATTTTATTTATATAATATTATGCAGTTATTTTTTCCCAGTCTGGAGGACATAGATCTTTCGTATTATGCGATAAAGCTGGCCCAAACCATACTGACGGATAACAAACTATTTTATCCGGCCATGAATTAAAATATGCACCCCACCAACTAAATGAACTATTTGCTATAATATTATGATGACAACAGCTCATTAATATCATTTGTTCCCAGTCTGCTAATTTGTTATCTGCACGGATAAATTCGTAGTCTTTGAATTCATCTTTTAAATAATCAATAATATTATTCACGTCCTCGATATCAACATCTTCACAAAAGTACATGATTGTAAATTTAAAATTTGAATATTTTGTGTTAATAAATTTTAAACATCTATGATAATACTCTTTTGTCATCAGTGGATGATTATGTTGAATTTTTTTATAGTCTCCAATTCTAAAATGCATACTTACAATATTTTCTAACTGTGTATTATTTAAACAAACTTTATCACATAAATTCGCTTTAACAGTATCAATACTTAGTAATTTATATATCGTATTATAATTTTCTTGGAAATATTTATAACTCTGAAAATATCCGACAATTATTGTATCTTGTTCACAATGAGGGAGTTCATTATACATAAAGTTTTTCTCTCTAATAACTTGTATTGGTTGTGGATAATTACTCATTAAAAATATTTTCAATCTATTTAATAATGAATTCCAATACGTATTTCTTATAGTTTCTGAACCACTTCCAAGACTTGATACATTTAAAAATTTAAATTTATTTCTAGTTTTCATAGCGTGAGAAATAGTAGCAAAAATTTGAAATAATTGGTTACCCAATCCACCCATTAAATTGCACGTTATCATTATAAATATTTATGTTTTTTGTATTTAAATATTTATATTTTTGTATTTAATTGGACCAATTTATTTTCTTATTTTATTTGATTTGATAATAAAAATGAATAAAAATAATACAAAATAATATATTCAACTAATTATAACAATGTTTACAACTATTTATAGACCTAAAAAGCTAGATGATTTCATTGGAAATAGACATCTTATTCAACCGTTTATAAGATGGTTATTAGAATGGAATGCAGATGATAAGAAAAATAAATGTGCATTAGTATCTGGATTAACCGGAATTGGTAAGACACTTTTAGTAGATTTAATTTTAAAGAAGCACGATTATAACATAATAAATTTAGCTTTAAATGATGAACGTGATAAAGAGTATATGAATACTGTCATTAAACCGCTTTTAACAACAAAAAAAACTTTTGAAGGACAAGAAAATGTACTCGTTGTAAGTGAAATAGATGCTGGAGGCGATTATGGGTTTATATCAAGTTTAACAGAATGTATAAAAGAAACGAAGATACCGATTATTTGTATGTGTAATAATAGATACGACCAATCCATAAAGCCAATTTTAAATTACTGTTTCGATATCAAAATGACAAAACCAAGTTATCAAGAAGTATATAAATTACTCTACAATATTGTAGTCACAGAAAAAATAAAAATTAAAGAACCGGAATTAAAGGAGCTATACGACCAATCCAATGGTGACATACGATTTATTATAAATACACTTCAATTTGGCCTGCGTAAAGGTAAGAAAAATATACAGAGTTCAAATATATTCGATACGACTGGTAAATTATTGTCAATGGACGACACAATAGAAAGCAAATATGAGACCTATTGGTTAGCAAATGATTTGCATTCATTGATGGTTCAAGAGAACTATGCGAATAACATTATGGGTATAAATGACCCTGTTAAAAGCATGGATAATCTAGCTTATTCAGCAGATGCATTATCAGATACAGATTTGTTTGAGACGCGTGTAAATATGACGAATTGGGAATTTGAACCATATGTCGGTTTAAGTATAATAAATGCTGCCTCAAAATGTAATAAGAAAACGATGATAAAATTCCCGCAATTTTTGGGCAGAGTATCTACTATGAATAAAAACAGAAGAGATAAGATAAATTATGATGATGTTAGTTTCTTTGAAAAGGCATCTGTTACAGCAGAAAAGGTTACAGAAGAGAAGAAACCAAGAGGTCGGCCAAAGAAGGCTAAATAATAAATTCTGAAAGGTACTTAAAGACGGAGACACTACATGATGAAGGGAAATTCGTGAATTTTAGAAAATTATGGCATTTTTTCTTCCCTACATATGAAGGGAATCGATTGAATTTCGAAAAATGAAAAGTATTTTGATTTTCCAAAAATGGACAAAAAAAATGTCCAAAAATGGAATTTCCAAAACGTTCTTACTGACCGAAAATTTCTGTTTTGCATTTAGACCTTTATCGTGTAAAACGTGATTGTAGAATATTTATTTATTATTGTAAATTTTTATATTTTTTTGTGGAAAAGTATTTAGGGAGATTTTCTACTATCATTATATGATAGTAAATGATAGTGATTTGTCGCAAAAAATCGCCAAAACTTTTTATTGTGAAATATGTGACTATTCGACGGTTAAGAGTAGTGACTATGGAAAACATTTAGCAACTACTAAACATAAAAAGCGAGAAAATGGTAGTAAAATGGTAGTAAATGATAGCGATTTATCGCTAAAAGTCGCAAATTGTTATGAGTGTAAATGCGGCAAAATATACAAATATGATACTGGTTACTATCGTCATAAAAAAACGTGTAATGAAACAAATGCTTCTACAAATATAATAACAGCTGATTTGATAATGGAATTGATTAAGGACAATAAAGAATTGAAACAAATTATTTTAGAACAAAATAGCACAATTAATAGTCTAGTCAAAAATGGCACACATAATACGACAAATAATACGACAAATAATACCAACTCACACAATAAAGCATTTAATTTGAATTTCTTTTTAAATGAAACGTGTAAAAATGCAATGAATCTTATGGATTTTGTAGATTCAATTAAGTTACAACTTTCGGATTTAGAGAGAATGGGGGAATTAGGATATGTAAATGGAATTTCAAATATTATCACTACAAACTTGAAGGCATTAGATGTCTCGTTAAGACCAGTTCATTGTATGGATAAAAAAAGAGAAACAATATATGTTAGAGATGATAATAAATGGGAGAAGGAAGATGATAATAAAACAAAGCTACGAAAGGCTATTAAGAGAGTAGCAAATAAAAATATACGATTACTACCACAATTTCGAGAGAAGAATCCTGAATATAAAAACGCGGCTTCAAAAGTGTCGGATAAATACGATAAAATGGTAATAGAAATAATGGGTGGAACAGGAAATGATGATATTGAGAAGGAAGATAAAATCATTCACAATATATCAAAAAATGTGGTGGTTGAAAAATATGATTAGATATATGGTGTTTAAGTTGTTTTATTAAATTATTATATAATTAAATAACTTAAAGAGTTAAAAATCTTCTGATAAGTCAAAAACATTTTCAGATTGCTTATTTGCCAAACTATACTCTGAGACACGACGCTCAAAAAAGTTAGTCTTTCCCTCTAAGCTAATCAAATCCATCCAGGGAAAAGGGTTACCAACATTGTAAATCTTTTTATAGCCTAATTGGACTACTAATCTATCCGCAACAAATTTAATATATTGAATCATCAATTCGGAATTCATTCCAATAAGCTTACACGGTAATGCATCACAAATAAATTCTGTTTCAATATCAACGGCCTCCTTAATAATTTCGTGAATACGTGCCTTATCGATCTTCTTTTGCAACTTGGAATATAAAAGAATAGCAAATTCACAGTGAAGAGCTTCATCCCTCGAAATCAATTCATTGCTAAATGTTAGTCCGGGCATAAGACCGCGTTTCTTCAACCAATAAATGCTACAAAATGCACCGCTAAAAAAAATCCCCTCTACACACGCGAAGGCAACTAATCTGGTCGCAAAACTACTTCTATTATCATGAATCCATTTTTGAGCCCAATCGGCTTTCTTTTTAATACAAGGATAATTTGTGATAGCATTAAAGAGTTTCATTTTTTCATCTTTATCTTTTATATAGGTCTCAATCAAAAGAGAATAAACCTCTGAATGTATTGACTCCATCATTATTTGAAAACCGTAAAACGCTCTTGCCTCAGCAATTTGAACATCATTCATAAAACGAGATGCTAGGTTCTCTAAGACTATGCCATCGCTTGCCGCAAAAAAAGCCAGAATCATCGATATAAAATATTTTTCATCAGCATTTAACGTATCCCAATGTGATAAATCTTTTGACAAATCAATTTCTTCTGCTCTCCAAAAACAATCCATTTGCTTTTTATACATTTTCCATATGTCATCGAATTTAATCGGAAACATTACGAAACGATTATCGTCAGGTGTGAGAAGTAGCTCTTGCGAAGTTTTAGACATTCTAAATAATATATTACAAAGATTTTAAATTTATTTTATTAATAATAAAATAATTGTTTATTTTAAGGATGAACCACCTAATACCTTATGACGTGCGCATAATTGTTCCTATTAAACAAAGAGACGACCAATTTATTCACTTACAGCAAGTGATTGATGCAAAAAGACAAATGTTAATGGAAAAACAGAAAAAACTTCGTTTTATAACACAGCAAAATAGATTTTTAGAAGCAATTAGAAACGATTATCAAAAATATCACGGTTTTATTGAACAACAAAAAAGGGATCAAATCAGGGCGCTTGAAGTTTTAGACGAATATATTAAGGATTTAACTGTTTCTGGTAGATTAACAAAACATAATATCGAAGATGCAAAGGCAGAACAGTTTAAAATATTAGAAGAAGTAAAATCAATTAAACGTGGTTTAGATAATATTATTGATGATACTGAAGAACTTTCCGGTAAAAAGAACCATTTTATGAATTAATTCTTGAATATGTAAATTTTATATACATTTAATATATATAATATGTCACAACAAAATTTTTTGGCTAATTTTGAAGAGAGTATGAATAATTTCAAAATAGTAAGAGGTAATATTCAAACTAGTATACAATCGAAAGAACAATTTACGAAGGAATTAAAAACCAGTCTTCAAAATATCAATAATCGTCTTCAGCAACTAGCTGGTTTAATTAATGACTTAAAAAATAAAGCAGATAATTTAGAGACACAAATATCCACAAATAGTGCTAATATAGGTGATAAAGAACGTCAACTTCAAGAATTAAGTAAGCAATTAGAAACTTTAAATAATGAAAGAAATGAGCTTATTGCAAAAATGTCTCAACAGGATAATGCAACTAAAAGCCAAATGGAGAAAATGACAGAATTACAAAACAAAATTAACAATTATGAAGCTCAGTTAAGAGACTTAGAACAACTATCGGTTTCACAGAAAGGTGAATTAGATGCTTTACGTCAAGAAATGACTAGAACTGGAGATGAAAGAGATAAGGCACATGTTCAAGAGCTAGAGAGATTAACTGTACAATCTACAAAGCAATTGCAAGAACAAGAGGCTCGATTAATGCAGCAAATTAAAGAATGTGAAACAAAACTCATTGGATTTGAACAACAAATTAGGGATAAGGACACTCAACTTATCAGTAAAAAAAGAGAAATAGAAGAAAAAATGATGGAAGCAGAAAATTCAGGTACTGCTCTACAAACTCAGATTGCAAATCTTAGAAGTGAAAATGAAGCACTTGTTCAAAGATTAATTGTTGCTACTGATGCTATTTCACAGTCTACAGAAGATTTAAAAACGCTTATGGCAGATATTCCTAATGCTCAGAGTAAACAAGAAATTGAAACTTTGTTAAATAATATTAATCAACAAATAGAACAATCTCTTCAAAATATTTCACGTGCAACACAAGGACAACCAATGATGGGACAACAACCAATGATGGGACAACAAATAATGCCAGGACAACCTATGATGCAACCAGGACAACCTATGATGCCAGGACAACAAATAATGCCAGGACAGCCATTAGATCTAAATGCTAAAATACCAATTAAAGGAAATCAAATGAGCATCAATGCTTTAGTTGAAGAGCTAAAAAGAAAAGCAAGACAAGACAAACGTCCTGGTAATAAATATGAGATAGCTTTAAAGAAAATAGAAGAAGCAATAAGGAGTATGGGTTCACTTGATATTCCTACACTAAACCGTATTTTGGGAGCTGATATAAATATTACAAATGGTGTTGTTAGTGGTGGTAAAAGTAGAACAAGAAAAAACAGAAAACAAAAAGGAGGTTTTATATACAAAAGAACTAGTAGAAGATCTACATCAAGATCCGGAACTACTTCCAGAAGAGGTTCGAGATAATTTTGATAACATACCTCTTAAGGTTGGATAATTGGAACAATTGTTAGGCCATCTTCCATTAATTTCTCTATATTTCAATGAATTAGGATGTGAACGCATTAAAAGTGTCTTTTTTCTATATTTATAAATTTTCTTCCATGTACGTTGTATTAATTTCAGCCAATGTGTTTTTAAAATAGAAACACAATGGTCGGATGGTAAATATAAACATTCTGCAATTTCTAATCTAAGTCTGGATGGGTTTTGTACTCTAATATTATTTATATTATTGTAATCATAATTTTTAAATCTCATTAACGATAAATAGTGATTATTTATCTCTCCATCCGCGCGTCCATGATATGCTGTATTATATAGTTCACATAAAACTATATTATATTTTGTCGAACTAGGTTCTTCTGGGTCATATACTAGTTCATCATCATTTGAAACTTGTGTTTGATTGTCAGTGTGGTCATCCCACGACCCCATAGATTCACTGTCTGTTTCGTCGTAAGAATTAAAGGTAGACATAGTACGTTATTGATAGTTTAATAATATAATATTCAATCAATTTTTTTAAATATTATATATATAATGAAGATAAATTCGTTGATATCAAAATTTTTAACAAATAAATGGGTTTTAAATATAGTAGCTTTTTTGACAATATTTAATATAATAGGATATATTGTTAGAGGAAATTTAAATTCGATATTATATTTCATTTTATTCGCTTGTTTGATTAGGTACTTTAGTAAAAATATGACAATTGTTTTAGGTGCTCCATTAATTATTGTTAATTTATTGTCACTTACAGGAAATATGATGGAGGGTATGAAAAATAATGATGATGATAAAACAAATGATGATAAAACAAATGATGATAAAACAAATGATGACAAGAAAAAGGATGTTAAGAAAGAAACAGATACCATTGATACAAATGAAAAATCAAAAGAAGAAAATACACAACAAGGATTCGAAGTTGGACGTCGCAAAAATAGAGGATATAACATTGATTATGCTACAACTGTCGAAGATGCTTACGATGAATTGAATAATGCGTTAGGAAATGACGGCATCCAACGTTTGACCGAGGATACTCAAAAATTAATGAAGCAACAAGCTCAATTGGTGAAAACTATGGAAGGTATGAGTCAACTTGTTGAAAATATTCAACCCATGGTTGGTCAATTGGAACAAATGATAAGTTCATCTACAGAAAAATAGATTGAGTGATGAATTTAGCGAAAAATGATAAACTAATATGCTTCACAAAAATATTTGATATTATAATTAATAATTAATAATTATATTTATATTTATATTTATATTTATATAATATGAAAACATGTCCACCGGGGGTTATATGTATTGAAAACTATTCAATGTTTTTTATTATTGTCTGTTTATTGATTCTTGTTTATGTAATTTATACTACTGTTTTCAAACAAAATATTGTCGTAAATAATTCTCCGTCTGAAAAAATAGTGATTAAGGATACAGCTAGAGGGAATGATGGTTTATGGATACCAAGTTGGCCTTACACAAATTTACCAAGCGACCCTTTGTTAAATCCATATGCACCGCCACTAAGAGATGAACGTTATTTTGTCCCTGGATTTCCTTCTAGAGCAGTACCACCAGGAGCAGTTCCTATTAATATTTCTACTAATATTGGTGCGGTCGATACACAATATAGGCAACTTGGCATAATGACTGCTACAAATTCTAAAGGGAAAATTTTACCACTGATGGGACGACCACTTTTTACTAATAGAGATAAATGGCAGTATTATACAATGAGTTCTGAGAGCAATAATAGTAGCATTAAATTACCCGTCTCTCGAAATGGTAGAAGTTGCACAAATGAATATGGTTGCGATAAGTTATACAATGGCGATACAGTTTATATTGAAGGTATAAATGAACCTTATAAGATTACTGTGTACGATAATGATACCATTAAATATTTACCATTTATTTGATTATACTTTTTGATTATACTTCGATATCAAATGCAACAAATAAACCGTATAAAATTAACAAATCTACAATAAGAATGACTAAAAATTTGATACCTTTACGTTGATGGAAATGTTCTAAAGAATTTTCTGGAACATCTTCATTCCATAGTTTTTCTAAACTAACTAATATTTCATAAATAAAAAAACCTGCAACAAATAATAATGCAGTTCTTAGAGCGTGGAAAAATATTCGAGTATGATTTATTTTTTTCATAATATATATAATTTTATATTATAAAAATTTAACGTTGTTGTCTAGTTTTGTTATGAGTTAATCTGAAACGTTTTGTTTTTTTATATTTTTTACCTCC
>Ga0169931_10010676_pt1 | contig 13054 bp, 4 predicted proteins | sample Kivu_15m_20L_FD_129675 | JGI IMG/M metagenome (GOLD analysis project Ga0169931, IMG submission 129675) | Freshwater microbial communities from Lake Kivu, Western Province, Rwanda to study Microbial Dark Matter (Phase II) - Kivu_15m_20L... | ecosystem: Environmental > Aquatic > Freshwater > Lake ...
CACACTCAAGATGCGCGGGCACAACCCGCTGCAGGTTCTGGTGAATGCATTGAAGTCTTACGTGCGTTCAGGGCAACTACCGCCTTTGCCAACAAAAGTTACGGCAGTCGGCTGAAAGGTTACCAATGCCGAAATTCGGATCAATGGGATGCGATTGTTTTTTGCTACTAATGTTTTGAGTGTAAGCGGTACTTTTCGAGATGGTAATGGAAATAGTGTGTCTAATCTTTCCGGTAACTATATCGGGCAAGAGGGCCCTGTAGGAAGTGAAAGTAATATCTTTGAATTTAGTTTTTCAGGAACCAGCTTGAATAGCAGGAGTGAATTTTATGGGGCCTATGGTTTTAGCGGTGGAAATCTGGCTACATCAACCACAAACGCAACCATCAGCAATGTCACAGGAATTAATGGAGTTTATTACGCTGAAATAAATGGTTCATATGGATCTTTCACTAATTTTACTCGTTTTGAAATAATAGGCGTGCCTGAACCGGGGACATTTACCCTTGGTACGGTGGCCGCGATCGGTGGCGCAGGGGCTTGGTGGCGGCGACGGCGGGCCAAGGGAAAACATGCGGACAATCGCATGGAGGCCAGCGAGCAAGCTAATTGACTGGACTGGAATTCCTGGGCTTTTGGTTTTGTTGGTGATTCAGCGGTTCTGGCTCTATCTTCTCAATCGATCTCAAATCCTTACACCTACTTACTCTGGCCTGTTTCCTTCTTGGGAATCAGGTGCCGATGAATTTCCGTTCCAGGTTGTTCAGGACCTTGGAGATGGGGAGCGGGTCTGTGTTGGGGGTGGATTTGGCGGTCTCGACGCAGCGGCGGAGGTCGGCGACCATTTCGCGGATGTCGGGGTCGCGGAAGAAGGACTGGACCCAGAGGACGGCGACGCGGCGTTCGCCGGATTGGATGGGCAGGACCTCATGGACGCAATTGGTGGGGTAGGCGAAGGCGTGGCCGGCGGGGAGCTTGACGGATTGCCGCGCGGAGGCGTGGTGGTGGAGGCAGAGGTCGCCGCCCTGGTAGGTTTCGGGCGGGGCGAGGAAGATGGTCATGGAGATATCCTGCCGGATGGGCGGATTGCCGCCCATCACCGCATCGACATGGGGGCCGTAGGCGTCACCCGGGAAGTAGCGGGCGAACAGGGCGGGGGTGTAGGCGCAGGGCGAGAGGACCTCGCGGAAGGGGCGGCAACGCCGTAGGGCGGCCTCGATGATTTCATCCAGCCGCCCAACCCTGGGCCAGCGGCGGGAGACCTGGCGGTTGGACTTGGCGCCGACGGCGATGCCGCGGGCGGTGGCGCGGCCGTCATCGTACTCGGCCGCATCCATGAGGGCGTTGATTTCGGCCAGCTCGGGGGGCAGCAGCAGGTCGGGCAGGGTGAGCATGGCGAGATTCCGGGTATGGGGCCAGACCGGCGCGGAAAAAGCGGGTCGGCACCTGCTTGTGGTGCCGACCCGGGAATTAGGCCACAGTTTAACCCATGCCGCGGAAGGCGCGGGGTTTTCAGGATCAGTTGCCGCCGACCCGGACCCTGATGGTCTTCTCGACCGACAGGCCGCCGCCGTCGGTTGCCACGACCGTGAAGTTGTAGGACTGGCGGGGGAAATGGCTGGCATCGTAGCGCAGCATCACCTGGCCTGTAGCCGGATTGATCCTCAAGAGCCTGGCGTCATCCGCGAGGCCGCGCTTGAGGTCGTAGGTGATCCGCCTGTTGATGGCGAGCAGGTCGTTGTCGGTGGCGACCTCGGTGTGGATGACGGTGCCGGCCAGGGCGCCAGGCGCGACGGTGCCGGCGGTGAGGAGGCCGGAGAATTTGGGCGCGGTGTTGGGCTCCTTCCAGCCGTTGGTCACCTGGCCATCGAGCCAGGAGAGGGGCAGGAAGGCGGAGTCGTAGATGGAGAAGGTGACATCGCTGGCGGAGATGGGGTTGTAGAAGGTGAGGGCGGGAGAACCAGTGACAGGGTTGCTGAGTGTCACCGAGAAGGAATTGCCGCTTGGCAGCGGGTTGGCAGTCACCACGGTTCCAGCGGGGACCCCGATCCCCTCGACGGTCATGCCTTTGCGGATGTTCTGGAAATCGGCGACAGCGGAGGTGAGGGTGGCACCGTTGACCGAGTAATCGGTCGATAGGAGATTGATGCCGCTGGTTTTCTGCGACCCGACGACGATGTCGGCCGCAGTGTTGAGGAAGGTGATGAAGTCGTCATAGGTGAGCATCGACAGGCCGCCGAAGGTGCCGCCGAGGGCGTTGACTCCGATCAGTTCCGACGGTTCGTGGTATTTCGCATCGAGGCAGGCTCCCTGGCTGATCAGGGTGACTGTAGGCGAGGTGTAGCCGGACCCGCCGGCAGTGATCGTGATGCCACTGACGGTTCCATCGGCGGCTAGGGTTGCGGTTGCCGAGGCCCCGGTGCCATTTGAATCCGTGATCTGCACCAAGGGTGGCACGAGGTATTTGGCGCCGGGATTAGTCAAGGTGATGGAGGAGATTTTTCCGCCGGCCTGGGTTGCAGACGCTGTGGCACCGCCTCCGGCCCCGTTGGCCACCGCCGCAGGGCCAGTGTTGGAGAGCAGGACCGACTCCAGCGAGAAAGTGGCGATGGCTCCCTGGCTGATGCCGTTGCCCGGTAGATTCGAGGTGACCTGGGTGTAGTCCTGGTTGAGATTGAGTTGCTGGTAGCTCCTGTCGGAAAGCTTTTTCAGGCTGGGTTCGGTTGTGTATTTCGGATCGTTGAACATTTGCGCGAGGGATTGGGGGTAGGCCGCATAGTGGGCGTAGACGGCGTCGGCGCTGTTGACGCTGAGAATGAGGTTTTGGAGGCTTGGCTGAGGGACGGCACCGGTTCCCGTGGCGCTATTAACCGTCGCTGTGGGTGTTGCCTGGTAACCGGTTCCTTTTTGGGAGATATTGAACGTAAGGATGCGACCCATGGAATCAACCGTGCCCACGGTTGCCTTGGCGTCCATGAATGCTGGCTGATTGGGTCCAGGCGGCAGGTCATTTGAATTCCGGACGATGATCACCTCATCATTCGCCTTGTAGCCGATACCGTTTTGATAGACAACCGCCCCCGTGGTGTGGTTATTGTCATCCTGGCTCTGGACTGGGGTGAAGCCGATCGAGTTGACCTGATCGGTGGGGTTGCCATCCCAAATTTCGTAGTTGTAAACATTGCCACCCCCGCGGATCTTGGGAACCATCTTGTTGACCGAGAGAAAGGCGCCTTGGCCAGTGTTGCTGGGGGATGAAATTCTTGCCGTAGGGGCCGATTTGTAACCCGAACCCGGATTAGTGATGGCGATGCGGTTAATGGAGCCGTCTGAGTTGAGGACGACATAGCCGACGGCGGTTTCGCCTCCGGCTGGCGGGTCGTCAAATGTGACCTGTGCATCCCAGCCATAGCCAGAACCAGGAGAGTTGACCGAGACACTGCCGACAGACTCGCGGGTCGCGGAGGAGGCCGGGCCTACCTGGGAGGAGATGGAGCCGGTCCCATCCACCCAGAAGGCGTTCCACTTGTTCACGATGGCGAACTGGCTGTCGACGATGGCCGGTTGTCCCGCCGAATTCAGGGGTGGCGCAGAAATGGTCATGGTGGGCAGCATGGCGGCCGTGGGGACGCCGTTCGCCGGAATGTAACCGGCCCCCGGATCGAGGAATTGGATCGAGCCAATCGAGTATCCATTTTGGTAATCCCCCGGTGTCACCGCGGACATGGCCGCATAGGGCACCGCGCTCCTTGTCGGGAGTTGTGTTCCCGAAGACAAATTGATCCGCGGGAAATTCCTGATGTAGGCGGTGGCGGTATCGATGGGGGATGATGTCTGGCTGTCGCCCGGGGCCCTCTGGAACGAAATAGTTGGCTCTACCGAGTAACCGGTTCCTGGATCATATACTTGTATTGTCGCAATATTGTTTTTGCTGTCCAGGGTGACAAAGGCTTTCGCTCCGGAACCGCTGTCCCCTGAGGCAGGGGTGAAAACCACCACGGGGGCAACATCGTAGGTGGAACCCTTGCCAGCGAGGGTATCCGGACCCAGGATCGCGCCGGCGCTGTAGCCAGAGCCCCCGTCCACGACGTTAACCAGGCTTTGACCGTTGCCGTTGATGATAAAGGCGCCGCTGAGGTCGAAAATTGGGGCGTAGGCCTTGTTGTAGGTGGTGGTGTTGAGGGATGCCGGCAATGCCTTGGTGGTAATTTCCCCTTGCTTGATGGTGAAGGACGGTGGACTTTCGGCGCTGTAGTGGTCGCCCAGGCGGGTGACAACAACCCGGTCTACCATGCCCGCGCCAATGGGGACAGGCGCGAAGAAACCGACCTGGCCACCTCCGAGGTCCACCAGACCCGCGGTCGAGTAGGTCGTTGAGCCGGAGTTCGGTGACGTGGCATACTGGGAACGAATATCAAGGAACTCCTTGGAAAGCAGGTTTTCCGGCAGTTGGGAGATAACAACCTTGTTGGTTCCGGGGCCGTTGAGGGAGCCGATGGCGTCCTCGGAGTAACCAGACCCAGGGTCGAGGATCGTGATCCCGTTGATTTTGCCGGGCCGGTATCCTTGTTGGGTAACGGTGAGAAAACCCTTGGCGACGCGTGGCTGTTCGCCTGTTGGGGTTGAAAATGTCAACACGGGATAGCCGTCTTCCGGCCTCAACAGGGCCTGGAAAGTCGCCAGGGCCTCCCCGGTCTGATTATCTTGCTTCCCGTTGATCAGGTATGAGGTTGGCGGGGTGGTCCAACCCTCTCCCGGATCGGTCACATTCACGCCTGTCAAGAGGCCGGAATTTTTGTCAACACTCAGAATGCCACGGGCCGGTCGTGTCCCCCCGTTGATCGGATCGTTTGGAAAAGTGATCACATCGTTGTTGTTGTATCCTTTCTGCGTAGGCAATTTGGTCACCCAAATTCCTGTGCTAAAGCCACCGCCCTGGCCGTTTTCTGTAAAGAAATTCGAAGATTGTGCTTGGGAAATGCTGATTGACCCTGTTGAGAGCACGGGGATTCCCGCGGCGGGGGTGCCGGTGATGGTGGTACCATCCGCCCGATGGATAATTGGGGTGTTGAAGGTGACAACAGGTGCAGGCGACTTAAGGTCGAAAACAGTATTGTCATTTACAGGGATGTAAAAAGCGCCGTTTTGATCTGTGTTGGGAGGCTGAATAGCGGAGGGCGCCCCGGGCATGTAATTGTTCTCGCCCCACCAGTAGTTTTCGGAATACGACTGGACCGGGCCCGGGCTGCTTGGGAACCAAGCCGGCTGGGAGTAGGAGATGGAGCCGAACTGGTAAGGTTTGGCTCCATTTTCAGACCATGTCGCGGGATCGAGGGCCTGGGTATCCGTGAAGACGACATTGGGAATTACCGATGGAGATGACCCGGACCGGCTTCCGGGCATTAATCCACCTGGGGCCAGGTTTGATTCCGCGACCCCGGGCATGAGATGATTCCAGAGCCACTTGGTGTAACCGGGGCCGGTGGTGGGCCATCCCGAACTTATGCCGGGCTGGGGTTCCCCACCGGAGGAAACGGGTGCGGGCTGGTAGCTCCATGAATTTCCGGGAGGTTGGGCAGTTGTGCTGACCTCGGTGTTGAATCCATAAAAAGATGGTTGGCCCTTTGAAGGATCGTCCTGCACGAAGGCGCCGCCGCCCTCGCCATCGAACTCAAAATGCGTGATGAACTTGGTGCTGGCGTAGGAGTTGATCTCGTTGACCAGTTGCAGGGCCTGGTACATGTTGTTTTTCGGCGGGCTGAAGACGGTGCCGGAGCCTTCAGTCCTTGACGGTTTACCGTCGGAAATCAGCAGGTTCCCATCAAAATTGGGGTTGTCGGCATCCTCATAGAGGTGCCAGGCGTCCTTGAGGTAGGCGATTGCGCCGACCTGCACATTGGCAGGGGTTCCATCCGGATTTTGGAGTCGCGCCAAGGGCTCGAGGAAATCGGTGACAATCCAGGGGATACCATTGGTTCCGTATTCTGGCCTTAGGTAGTTGTAGAGGCCCTTGGTGTCGGCCTTATAGTCACCGACGTTGATGAAGCAGGTGGTGACACCCGTGTTGGCCACGAAGGAAAGATAATCTTTTGCCCATTCTTGGAACTTGGACTGACTGGGGCCCTCGTACAGGCTGGCGGTGACGGAATCATTATGACCCAGGGTGGCCGGGACACCGTTTGCGGGAGGGGACTGGACCGTGATCTGTACCGATTCACCAGGGGCGTAGCCCCTTCCCGGATTCGTTACCTCGATGGCCGAAATTGCTCCATCTACGATCCCGGTAGAAGTGATGGTGATGGTGGCGTCGAGACTTGAATCGGGTTGGCCCTGTGCATTGAGCGCGCCGGTGACTTTGATTGTGGTAGTGGCTAGGTGGTAGCCGGTGCCGCCGGAGAAATTATTGATGTAGTCGACGTTTCCGTCACCATTGACATGCAGCGTGATGACGGCACCACTGCCGGGGGAGGCGTTGGTGTCGGTGATGGTGACAAAGGGTGTGGAGTTCTTGTAAGCGCCCGTATTGTTGTTGCCAATCTTGAGGCCCGAAAGGCTTACCACGCCGTTGGAAACAATGGCTGTGGCCTTGGCGGCCGTTCCGCCGCCGGAAGACGGGGAAGCGATTGTGATGATTGAGGGCTGTGGGCCCGTTGGGTAGCCGGCACCCGGATTGTTGATCGGGATGCTGGTGATGCCGGTCTGCGTCTCTGTGAAGGCGATGTCCTGGCCGAAGTGGGAGAGCTGGACGATTGGGTTGAGGGTGGGTGTGGCGGCAGGGGCCGGGGCGGCTTCGAATTGACCGAGGCCGATGGTTTTTTGCCAGAAGCGGGGGTTTGGCGCGGCGACGGTGAGCAGGGGACTGGCTTCACCGGCCAGGTAGCCGAAGGCCTCGTTGGAGGCGAGGAAGACGGCCGCCGCGTCGGCGTAGGTGACATCGGGGTGGCGGAGGTAATTGATCCAGCCCTGCTTCTCAGACTCGGTCGGCCGGCGACCCAGTATGGATTGGTAGAGGCCGTCCACAGACAGGTTGGTGGCCTCGCGGCATTGGAGGAAGGCCATGGCCACGGCATAGCGGGAGGCGCCGGACTGGAGGGTCTGGACCCAGAATGTCTCGCCGCCCTGGTCGGGGGACCTGCCCAAGATGTAGCTGTACAGGAGATTGACATAGGCGGGGATGCCCAGGCCGCCGGATTTCTCGGGAGAGGCCAGGATGGAGGCCACGAGGCGTTCCTCGCCCACGCCGCGGCTGAGTGCCGCGACATGGGAGGCCAGACCGGCCCCATCGGGAAGACGACCGAGGATGTCGGCGTAATAGCCGGTGACGATCTTCTGGTTGTGCTCGGTGGAATTGAGGATTTGGCGGGCCACGCTTTCGGGTGCGGCGCCGTATTCCACCTGGGAGGAGTAGTAGGCGAGGCCCTGAGGGTCGGGCGCGCGGTCGAGGGCGACCTGGTAGAAGTGCGACACCTGATCGAGGATGGGAATGCCTTGGGGGTTAAGGCGAGCCTCCAGCGCCTCAAGGCGGAGGGGGCGGACCGGGCGGGAGGATTTACGGAGTTGCGCCATGGGGAAAGTTCCTAAAAAGCGACCGATAAAATAGAGATGCTGGGCCGGCTGCAGAGGACGTGTCTCTCTGGATCAATTGTTCAGGCAGAAGACATGACTATAGGGCATGGGAAATCTGATATGCCAGCACCAATAGCATAAAAACTAAAAATTTATTCCGGGGCATCTTTTGGATGCCTGTGCAGGCAGAGGCAAAAAACTGCTCTTTCGAAGAGAATAAAACCTTGCAGCTGTGATTTGACTGTGCTTTTTGGACCTGTGGCACCTAGGGCGACCCAGGAAGGACGCCGTTTGGATAACTCAAAAATTGCTTTAAAAAAGAAGCGAGTAGCATTTAGCTACTTATTTATATAATTACAAACTTAAAGGCAAACGTAGGCCTGCTGACGGGGGAAGATGTGGTTTCCCCAATCAATTGTCCCTCAAAATGATAGATCGTTCATTAAATATAGATAAAATACGTTTAAATAATAGATAATATAATATTTATATTTTTCATTAGATAAAAAAGAATACCTTTTGATTTGTAGACCGCCAAAAAGTGACCTAGGGTTTTTCCGGACCACACATCCGGGGCATCGCTTTTTCGCGCAGCGCCCCTCTTCCAACCTGAAAGAGGAACAGACCATGTGGAATCTCATTCCATGCCGCTTTGGGGCTTTCCGGACAGGACTTGGGTTGGCGACAGGCGGCAGCCGGGCCCCGAGGGTGCAGCGTTGTGTGAAACCGGGGCTGGAGGGCCTGGAGGCCCGCCTGACCCCGGCATTTGTGTACGGGCTGGACAATGACTGGGGGTCGGGATTTCAGGCGCACGGGTTGCTGACCAACGACCAGAAGGCGCCGATGGTGAACTGGAAGGTGGAGTTCGACTACGGCCGCGACATTTCGTCGATGTGGAACGGCAAGGTGGCTTCCAAGGTGGGGCAGCACTATGTGATTGTTCCCGAGGCCTACAACGGCACCCTGGAACCCGGGGCCGCCGCGAACATCGGTTTCCTGGGGGCCGGGGGGTTGCCCGGAGACAAGCCTTTGAACATCCGTGTGACCTGGGATGGCGCGGGTGCGACGCCGTTGCCGGCGCTGTCGGTCACGGATGTCTCGGTCACCGAGGGTGACACGGGCACCCGGACCGTGGCGTTGACGGTGGCGCTGTCGGCGGCGGCGACCGCGCCGGTGACGGTGGCCTTCGCCACGGCGGATGGGACCGCCAAGGCGGGGACCGATTACACCGCGGCCAGCGGCAGCCTGACCTTCGCGCCGGGCGAAACGAAAAAGACCGTGTCCCTGACCATCCGGGGAGACAAGGAGGTGGAACCGGACGAGGTGTTCAGCCTGAACCTGAGTGGGGCCAGCGGAGCCACCATCGCCCGTGGCATCGCTGCCATCACGCTATTGAACGATGACATCGGGCCGGTGCAGCCCGTCGGGACGGCCAAGGGGGACCTGACCATCACCGATGACTGGGGCGCGGGGTTCACGGCCAAGGTGACGGTGACGAACACGGGAACCGCGGCGATCAGCGGGTGGAAGCTGGGATTCGATTTCCCGTACGCCATCACCAATATCTGGAACGCGCGGGTGGCCGCGCAAGGCGGCACCCGATTCACGCTGCAGGACCTGGGATACAACGCGACCATCCAGCCCGGTGGGACCGTGTCGTTCGGATTCAGCGGGAGCCCGGGGAATGTGAAGGCCGGGCCGACCACCTGGACCCTGAACGGGGTGGCCATCAGCTCGACCTTCAACGGGGCCGGTGCTTCCCAGCCTGGGACACCCGGCACGCCCACCACGCCGCCCACGATCGCCATCGCGGGCACGAGCGTGCAGGTGGGCGCACCATCCAGCGGGGTGGCCCCGGGTTATTTCAGCACGGCGGGCAACCAGATCGTGGACGCCAACGGCCAGGTGGTGCGGCTGAGTGGCGTGAACTGGTTCGGCATGGAGGGGACCAACTACGCCCCGCACGGGCTGTGGACGCGCGGCTACAAGGAAATGATGGACCAGATGAAGCAGACGGGCTTCAACACCATCCGCCTGCCGTTTTCCAACCAGTTGTTCGATGCCGGGAGCGCGCCCAACGGCATCGACTTCAGCAAGAACGCCGACCTGCAGGGGCTGAACGGCCTGCAGGTGCTGGACAAGATCGTGGCCTACGCGGGCCAGATCGGTCTGAGGATCTTTTTGGACCATCATCGCTCGAGCGCGGGGGCGGGCACGGAGGGTTCGGGCCTGTGGTACACGGCGGCCTACCCGGAAGCGCGCTTCATCGCCGACTGGAAGATGCTGGCGGCGCGCTACGCGGGGAACCCGACGGTGATCGGCGCGGACCTGCACAACGAGCCGCACGGGCAGGCGAGCTGGGGGGATGGCAATACCCTGACCGACTGGCGGCTTGCCGCGGAACGGGCGGGCAACGCGATCCTGTCGGTGAACCCCAAGTGGCTGATCATCGTGGAGGGGGTCGAGTCTGGCGTTTCGGGCAACTACTGGTGGGGCGGCAACCTGTCGAACGCGGGGGCCAGCCCGGTGCGGCTTTCGGTGGCCAACCGGCTGATCTACTCGACGCACGACTATCCGGCGTCGGTGTATCCGCAGTCTTGGTTCAGCCAGCCGAACTATCCGGACAACCTGCCAGCCATTTGGGACAAGAACTGGGGGTATCTGTTCAAGAGCAACATCGCCCCGGTGCTGGTGGGGGAGTTCGGCACCAAGCTGGAGACGACCAGCGACAAATTGTGGCTGAACGCGTTGGTGAAATACATGCAGGGGGGCATCACCGGGGGGAACTTGCCCGCCGGGCAGCAGGGGCCGAGTTGGACGTATTGGTCGTGGAACCCGAATTCGGGGGACACGGGCGGGATACTGGCGGATGACTGGAGGACGGTGCGGCAGGACAAGCTGGACCTGATCCAGCCGATGCAGTTCGCGATGAGCACGGCGACGGACGGGAAGGTGACGGCTTACTTCGAGGTTTCGCTGTCGCAGCCATCCGCCAAGACGGTGACGGTGCAATTCGCGAGCGTGGACGGGACCGCCAAGGCGGGGAAGAACTACACAGCCACCAGTGGCACGCTGTCATTCGCCCCGGGTGAGACCAAAAAGTCGATCCCGGTGACGATACTGCCTGATTCCACGATGAGCACGGACCTGGCGTTCACGCTGCGGCTGAGTTCACCCGTGGAGGGGCTGCTTGGGGCGGTGGTGGAGGCGACGGGGACGATCCGGAAGCGGTAGGGGTGCCCCTTGGCAAATTGCCCCGATCCTATTTGAAAACAGTTGAATATGGTCATTTTTCAAATATGAACGGGGAATGAAAAGCCTTCAGTAATTCGTGGATGACCAAACGGCTAATGGCCGGGGATTTTTCACGAAATCGGCGGCCTTGGCGGCATGCGCCTTCAGTTTGGGTAGGGGTCGGGCCTGGCTGTATGAAAGTCAGCGCCTGCCCCGACCAACAGCGTTTCCGGACGGGATACAGAGCCCGGGGTCCATGTCGCATTCGGCAAGCACTTGCTCCCAAAGGCAGGATGGGTGCTTCTGGACTATCGGCTTTGTCAGTTTTTAGCGGGAACTGGGGGCTGTCCATCCCAGGTGGTGGTGGCGAGGGTGGGGGTGAGGTATTTGGTTGGGTCGAAGCCAGAGGTGCCGACCACGGAGTTGCCGGCCCAGTAGATCCCCGCGGTGAAGGGCATGTCGCCGAAGTAATAGCTGGGCCAGGGGTTGGATGGGGGATTGTTGGGGTCGAGTTGGGAAGGATTATAAAGGGCCGACATGACGGCATAAGGCAGTCCCGTGTCAGTGAATGGCGGAGTGTCGGCCGAGGGGGTTCCGGGTGGGGTAGCGCCGTACTGCTGGATCAGGATGCCATCAATCAATGGCTGCCCCTCGGCGGTGATCAGATGGAGCGCGGAAAGCAGGTCCATGGATGAGATTTGGGATTGGCTTGCTTGGGGCATGGTTTGAACCAATTGAAGCTTGCCAAGGTAGTTGGTCGAATCGGTCAACACGGTACCAAGGTTCCAAGGCGCGCCCAAAGCGGGGGGCCCCTTGACCACCGCGCTGGCGGGGACCGGGACGATCTTCATGGAGTCGCCCAGGATTTCCCGGCCGGCCCAGGAGACGGCGAGGATACCCGCGGCGATTTCTTCTACGGAACATTGGCCGGGCGTACTGATTGTGGCCTCGAAATCCTGAGTCCAAAGCAAGTTGCCGTTGGCTGCCAAGGCCTCTGCCTTGTTAGGAAAATTGGCAAAACCGCTTGTGCCACCCATGGCTGCCGTGAGGATGCTGGTGGCCAATGACTGGCGATCGGCGGGATTGGCCATGCTACCTGTCCAGTTGCAGATCGCACAGTGGATAGAAGACCAGCTCACATGGCTGGGGTCTTTCCCACCTGCAAACTCGACAGTGACGCCTGTCATGCGACCTGATTGGGCAATCGGATCGCGAACCGATGGACTCCCATCAATCACGACGCCATAGGCAGAGGGGGTCAGGTCAGAGTTGGAGGTTGGATCGATATCCAAAAAATAGACAAAAGGAGCTTGGGCGGATGCCGTCACCACTCCACCGAGGCTATTCAAACCTACGCGCTGTTGCCAGAAGAAGAGGTTGGGCTGGTTGGCGGCCACCAGGGGCGAGACGGCTTGGAGGCGGGCGGAGCCTTCGGGTGAGGCGGTGAAGCGGGTGACCGCGTCGGCGTAGCTGAAATCGGGCCGGGTGAGGGCGGAGATCCAGCCCTGTTTTTCAGCCACACCGGGAGTGCGGCCCAGCAGCTGGACGTAAAGGTTGTCGACCACGGCGGTGGCGGCCTCGCGGCTTTCGAGGAAGGCCAGGGCCAGGGCCTGCCGGCTGGTGCCGGCGGCCAGGGAATGGAGATTGGCCTGCTGACCCACCGCATCAGGCGCACGATCCAGGACCGATTGGTACAGGAGATCGACAAAGGCGGTGTCTGTCAGCGCGCCCGATTTTTCGGGGGAGGCGAGCATGCGGGCGACGAGGATCTCTTCCCTGAAGCCACGGCCCAGGGCCTCGACCTGGGAGGCCAGGCCGGCAGAGTCGGGGCTGCGGCCGAGGATGCCATGGTAGTAGCCGGTGACTATTTTTTCCCGGTGTTCCGCCGAGCCGAGCAGGCTGGTGGTGATGGCGGCCACCGGTTCGCCGGCATCGAGGCGGTTGGCGAAGTGGGCGAGGCCGGCGGGTTCAGGCAGCCGGTTCAGCGTGAGGCGGTAGAGGTTGGTGACCGATTCCAGAGCGGCGACCGAGGCAGGGGTAAAGCGGTCTTCCAGGTGTTGGAGATTCAGTGGGAGTGACTTGGTTTTGGACGGGGAGTGGGTCATTGGGGTGGTCCTTTATGCGGGAGTGCCCAGCGATTTGATGACACGGAGGGGGCTGGTGGCAGTTGGAGACCATCCTAACAGGAATTATGGTTTTTTCCGGGGGTGAGGCAGGACGATGCCGCCGATGATGCTGTCTGAGATGGCCCCGG
>Ga0169931_10010677_pt1 | contig 13053 bp, 11 predicted proteins | sample Kivu_15m_20L_FD_129675 | JGI IMG/M metagenome (GOLD analysis project Ga0169931, IMG submission 129675) | Freshwater microbial communities from Lake Kivu, Western Province, Rwanda to study Microbial Dark Matter (Phase II) - Kivu_15m_20L... | ecosystem: Environmental > Aquatic > Freshwater > Lake...
CCACCACGATCACGGATCGACCGGAGTAGTCCACCCGCTTGCCCAGAAGGTTCTGGCGGAAACGGCCCTGCTTGCCCTCGATGATGTCGCTGAGCGACTTGAGGGCCCGGTTGTTGGCCCCCACCACCGTGCGGCCCCTGCGGCCGTTGTCGATCAGGGCATCGACGGCCTCCTGCAGCATCCGCTTTTCATTGCGAACGATGATCTCGGGGGCAAGGATCTCCTGCAGCCGCGCCAGGCGGTTGTTGCGGTTGATCACCCGGCGGTAGAGGTCGTTCAGGTCGCTGGTGGCGAAGCGGCCTCCGTCGAGCTGCACCATCGGCCGCAGATCCGGCGGGATCACCGGGATCACATCCAGCACCATCCAGGTGGGGCGTGCATCGGTGGCGATGAAGTTGTCGATCACCCGCAACCGCTTGATCAGCTTGGCCCGCTTCTGGCCCTTGCTGGCGGCGATCTCTTCACGCAGCTGCTCGGCTGTTTCGTTGAGCTCCAGATCCTCCAGGAGTTGCTTGAGTGCCTCGGCGCCGATACCCACCATGGGCTCATTCTCGATTTCGGAATCCTCGGCGTAGATCTGATCCTCGATCTCCAGCCACTCATCCTCGGTGAGCAGCTGCTTATAGGTGAGGTCTTTGTGATCCCCTGGATCGAGCACCACGTAGCAGTTGAAATAGACGATCTGCTCCACATCCCGCAGGGGCATGTCAAGCAGGATCGCCACATAGCTCGGGATACCTTTGAGATACCAGACGTGGGAGACAGGGGCGGCCAGCTTGATGAAGCCCATGCGATGGCGACGCACCCGGCTCTCGGTGACCTCTACCCCGCAACGCTCGCAGACGATGCCGCGGTGGCGCACCCGCTTGTACTTGCCGCAGTGACATTCCCAATCCTTGGAAGGACCGAAGATCTTTTCGCAGAACAGCCCGTCCATTTCGGGCTTGAGGGTGCGGTAGTTGATGGTTTCGGGCTTGGTCACCTCACCCACCACCTGACCGTTGGGCAGGGTGCGCTGGCCCCACTCCATGATCCGCTCGGGCGAAGCGAGCGTGATCTTGACGTAGTCGAAGTGGTTTTCGGTGCGGAGGTTGCTGTTGGACATCGGCTTGGGGCTCGCGGAGATCGAGAAGAGAGGGGCGGTCAGCGATGTGCTGCAGACAGGAGATCAATCGTCGTCGTAATCCGCGACGCCGAGCGATTCGTAGGTGGGCCGGCTGGGGGTACTCCGGCGCGGGTTGACGTCCTGCATCAGATCCACTTCTTCGCCCGCATCGGTGTAGACAGCGATATCGAGGCCCAGCGACTGCAGCTCGCGCATCAGCACCTTGAACGATTCGGGTGTGCCGGGCCGGGGGATCGGCTTGCCCTTGACGATCGCATTGAGAGCTTCGTTGCGGCCCTGCATGTCGTCTGATTTGACGGTGAGCAGTTCCTGCAGGGTGTAGGCGGCACCGTAGGCCTCGAGGGCCCATACCTCCATCTCACCGAGGCGCTGGCCACCCTGCTGGGCCTTGCCGCCCAGGGGCTGCTGGGTGACCAGGGAGTAGGGGCCTGTGGAGCGGGCGTGGATCTTGTCGTCCACCAGGTGCACCAGTTTGAGGATGTGGGCATAGCCAACGGTGACCGGCTGATCAAATGGGTCGCCGCTGCGACCGTCGATCAGCTGGATCTTGCCGGGGTTCCCGGGGTTGTAGACCCAGGCTTTGCCGGGCAGGTTGGCAGCCTCCTCGAGGTAGGCCTGCACAGTTTGCTTGCTCTTCTCGGCTCCGTGCATCTCATCAAAGGGCACCACCTTGACGCGGCAGCCCAGATGGGAAGAGGCCCAGCCCATCAGACATTCGAACACCTGGCCCACATTCATGCGGCTGGGCACCCCCAGGGGGTTGAGCACGATGTCAATGGGGGTGCCGTCAGGCAGGTAGGGCATGTCCTGCTGGGGCAGGATCCGACTGATGATCCCCTTGTTGCCATGGCGACCGGCCATCTTGTCGCCCACCTGGATCTTGCGGCGCTGGGCCACATAGACGCGCACCACCATGTTGGCGCCCGGCGGCAGTTCGTCGCCCTGCTCCCTGGTGTAGATGCGCACATCCACCACCCGGCCCCGCTCGGTGCTGGGCACCCGCAGGGAGTTATCGCGCACGTCGCGGGCCTTCTCGCCGAAGATCGCCCGCAGCAGTTTTTCCTCGGGGGGCTGGTCGGATTCGCCCTTGGGCGTCACCTTGCCCACCAGAATGTCACCGCTCTCCACATAGGCCCCTATGCGGATGATGCCCATCTCGTCAAGGTGTCCCAGGCTCTCCTCGGCCACATTGGGGATTTCCCTTGTGATCTCCTCCGGACCCAGCTTGGTCTGGCGGGCCTCGATCTCATACTTCTCGATATGCACCGAGGTGTAGAGATCTTCGTGCACCAGCCGATCGCTGAGCAGGATGGCATCTTCGTAGTTGTAGCCCTCCCAGGGCATGTAGGCGATCAGGACGTTCTGCCCCAGGGCGATCTCGCCACCCTCACAGGCCGAGCCATCGGCCAGCACCTGGCCGGCGATCACCGGATCTCCCTGCCGGACAATCGGGCGCTGGTTCAGACAGGTGTCCTGGTTGGAGCGCTGGTACTTCTGCAGATGGTGCACATGCTCGGTGCCCTGGTCATCGCGGATGACAATGGCGGTGGCATCGACGAAGGTGACCGTGCCGTTGACCCGGGTGATCGGCACCATGCCCGAGTCGCGGGCGACCTGGGTTTCCAGACCCGTACCCACAAGTGGACGCTCAGGACGCAGCAGGGGCACGGCCTGACGCTGCATGTTGGAGCCCATCAGGGCCCTGTTGGCATCGTCGTGCTCAAGGAAGGGAATCAGGGAGGTGGCCACCGAGATCACCTGCACCGGTGAGAGCTGCACGTAATCAACCTGCTCGGGTGGCACCTTTTCGAAATCCTGGCGGTAGCGCACCGGCACCAGATCGGCGGTGATGTAGCCACTGGCATCGGTGGGCACGTCGCCAGGGGCGACGCGGCACTCATCCTCAAGGTCGGCGGAGAGATAGATGGGATCGCCACTCTTGTGGACGATGCCGTTCTCCACCTTCCAGAACGGCGTTTCGATGAACCCGTACTCGTTCACCCTGGCGTGGGTGGCCAGCGAACCGATCAGACCGGCGTTGGGGCCTTCGGGGGTCTCGATCGGACAGATGCGCCCGTAGTGGGATGGATGGATGTCGCGCACGGCGAAACCGGCCCGCTCCCGGGTTAGACCGCCTGGACCCAGAGCGCTGATGCGGCGCTTGTGGGTGAGCTCGGCCAGGGGGTTGGTCTGGTCCATGAACTGGCTCAGCTGGCTGGAGCCGAAGAACTCCTTGATGGCGGCTACCAGAGGCTTGGGGTTCACCAGTTGGGCAGGGGTCAGGGATTCGGTTTCACCGACGGTCATCCGCTCCTTGATGATCCGCTCCAGCCGGTTGAGGCCCACGCGCACCTGGTTCTGCAGCAGCTCACCAACCGAACGCACGCGACGGTTACCCAGATGGTCAATGTCGTCGAGGCTGGCCCCGCCCACGTCGAGCTCCAGATTGATCAGGTAGTCGATCGTGCTGAGCACGTCCTCGGCGGTGAGGGTGCGCACCGCATCGGGGATGGTGAGGCGCAGTTTCTTGTTGATCTTGTAGCGGCCCACCCGGCCCAGGTCGTAGCGCTTGGGATCGAAGAAACGGCTGTGCAGCAGGCCCTGGCCGCCGCTCACCGAGGGGGGCTCACCGGGCCGCAGCTTCTTGTAGAGCTCCAGCAGGGCCTGATCCTCCGAGGAGATGCCCTCGTCGTTGGAGGCCTCGATCGACTTCTGGTAAAACTCGGGGTGACGCAGCTTGTCGAGTACATCGTTGTCCGACAGGCCGATGGCCCGCATCAGCACATGGGCATTGATCTTGCGGGTCTTGTCGACCCGCACGTGCAGCAGGTCGTTCTTGTCGGTTTCAAACTTGAGCCAGGCACCCCGGTTGGGAATCAGGCTGGCGTTGAAGGTCTTGCGGCCGTTCTTGTCCTGTTCGTCCTTGAAGTAAACGCCTGGGGAGCGGACAATCTGGTTGACGATCACCCGCTCGGCACCGTTGATGATGAAGGTGCCACGCTCAGTCATCAGCGGGAGTTCGCCGATGAACACCTCCTGCTCCTTGATCTCACCGGTCTCCTTATTGACCAGGCGGCAGGTGACGTACATCTGGGAGGCGAAGGTCGCGTCGCGACGCTTGGCCTCTTCCACATCGTGGCGGGGACGCTTCAGGCGGTACTCACTGCCGATGAAGTGCAGTTCCAGCTTGCCGGTGTAGTCGGTGATCGGCGAAAAGCTCTCGAGCTCCTCGATCAGCCCCTTCTCCAGGAACCATTTGAAACTCGCCCTCTGCACCTCCACCAGATCGGGCAGGTAAGTGACGGTCTTGGCGACCTGGATCGCGCTGCTCATGCGGTGAACCTGCAGGAACGGGTGGGAAGGGACTGGTCAGTGGAGCTCCGTGGTCGGGGCGCCGGTTTCTTGAAGGGCTCAACAGCCCTCACCTACAGCCGCCCCGGATCGGGGACGACTGCCCGAGGGCACATGCTCAATGGGGCATCTTCAAGACTGCAGGCGTCGACAACAAGGAGCGCTACCGCTTACAGGCCGATTTAAAATCATACAGTGTGAAGCGGGAGGGAAAAGAGGCGGGCCGCATTGGAAGTGCTGGTAAAGCTCACTTCCGTGAGCGTTTCCCCACGCAATTCAGCCATGCGAGCCGCCACCGAGGCCACGAAGGCCGGTTCGTTGCGCTTGCCCCGCCTGGGCACGGGCGCCAGGAAGGGGCAGTCCGTTTCCACCAGATAGCGATCTGCGGGCACCTGCCGGGCACAGGCATGGGTGGCCTCGGCCTTGGGGAAGGTGACGGTGCCACTGAAGCTGATGTAGAAGCCCAGCTCCAGAAAGGCGGCCATTTCCTCGGGCGTGCCGCCCCAGCAGTGCATCACACCCCCTGGACAGGCGCCCCGCTCAGCCCGCTGCCGCAGCAGGGCCAGCATCGGCGCTGCCGCATCCCGGCAGTGGACGATCACAGGCAGGTCCAGTTCCACGGCCAGGTCGAGCTGGGGTTCAAGCGTGGCCTGTTGCTGCTCCAGGTTGTGGTCACGGAACAGGTCAAGGCCCAATTCGCCAATCGCCACAACCCGCTGATCAGCCTCGGCTGCCCGGCGCAACACCGCTGCGGTGTCATGGTGCCAGTGCTGGGTGTCGAGGGGATGGACCCCAACTGAGTAACGCAGCTCTGGGAAGCGATCGGCCAGGGCCCGGATAGCACCAATCTCACCAGGCTCGACGCAGGCATGGACCAGGGCCTTGACGCCGGCATCGCGCCAGCGCTGAGCCACCTCCTCCAGATCGTCGTCGAAGTTGCGGAAGACGATGTGGCAGTGACTGTCAACCAACACGGGAGATCAGGCCGGCTCGGTAGCCGCCTTGACAGCTGCGCTGAGGCGCGATTTGCGGTTGGCGCCGGTGTTGCCATGGAGCACACCCACCTTCACGGCCTTGTCGATCTTGCTGAAGGCCGCATTCATGCTGGTCTGCACCGCAGCCCTGGCCGCATCCCCGGGCTCCTGGCTGTAGGCGGAGCAGGCAGTGAGGCAGCGCTTCACCAGGGTGCGCAGGGCCGACTTGTAGGCGCGGTTGCGCAGGCGGTTGCGCTCGGCCACCTCTATGCGCTTCTTCGACGACTTGTTATTTGCCACAGGGTGACGGAGGCTGAATACCGAAAGGAAAATCCTACCTTCAGGCCCTCCGCCCTGTCTTAGCGGTGCTGCATGCAGCGGCGCCCTAGTTTGACCACCCCTGCCAGCCTGCTGTTCCGTGGTCGCCCCATCCCCCGCACTGTCGATCTCCAGCCTGCGGGATCACAGCGGTGGCGAGGCCACTGGAGGGGCCAGTGCCGGGCCGGGCCCGGCCGCCAAACGCCTCGCCGCCATCGCCGGGCGCACCAGCGGTGGGCGGATGAGGGAGGAGGTGGCCCGGGTGGGGGCGATCCTTGCCCAGGTGCAGGAGCAGGGCGATCGGGCCCTGCTGGAGCTCACCGAACGCTTCGACGGGATACGGCCGGACCCCCTGCGCATTCCACCCGAACGCCTTGCCGCTGCCTGGGAGGCCACCCCACCGGCCCTGAAGGAAGCCCTGGCCCTGGCCCATCAGCGGATCCAGACCTTCCACGGCCATCAGCTCCCCGCTGACCTGGCCATCACAGGCCCCCATGGGGAGCGGCTTGGCCGGCGCTGGCGACCCGTGGAGCGGGCGGGGATCTACGTCCCCGGCGGGCGGGCTGCCTACCCCAGCACGGTACTGATGAATGCGGTGCCAGCCAAGGTGGCCGGGGTGGGACGGCTGGTGATGGTCACGCCCCCGGGAGCCGGTGGCGAACCCGATGCAGCCGTGCTGGCCGCCGCCCACCTGGCCGGCGTGGAGGAGGTCTATCGGGTGGGCGGGGCCCAGGCGATCGCAGCCCTGGCCTACGGCACAGAATCAATCCCGCGGGTGGATGTGATCAGCGGCCCGGGCAATCTCTACGTCACCCTGGCCAAGAAGGCCGTATACGGCCGGGTGGCCATCGACTCTCTGGCAGGCCCCAGCGAGGTGCTGGTGATCGCCGACCACACCGCCCGGGCCGACCAGGTGGCCGCCGACCTGCTGGCCCAGGCCGAACACGACCCCCTGGCCGCCGCCATCCTGCTCACCACCAGCGAGGCGCTGGCGGCGGAGATGCCAGCGGCCCTGGAGGCCCAGCTGGCGGATCACCCCAGGGCGGAGATCACCCGCACCGCCCTGGGCGACTGGGGCCTGATCGTGGTTTGCGAGAGTCTCCGCCGGGCGGCTGAGCTCAGCGACTGCTTCGCCCCCGAACACCTGGAGCTGCTGGTGGAAGATCCGGAGGCCCTGGCCGAGCAGATCCAGCATGCCGGCGCCATCTTCCTTGGCCCCCACACCCCGGAAGCGGTGGGCGACTACCTGGCCGGCCCAAACCACACCCTGCCCACCTCCGGCACGGCCCGGTTCGCCGGCGCCCTGGGAGTGGAGACCTTCCTGCGCCATACCAGCCTGATCCAGTTCAACCAGGCGGCCCTGGAGGCCACAGGAGCGGCCGTGATCACCCTGGCCGAGAGTGAAGGCCTGCACAGCCACGCCGAATCGGTGCGACGCAGACTGGCCTGAACCGGCCTCAGCCCTTGACCAGATCCCGCACCCGGGGCTCGCCGGCGACGATCTCGCCCACCAGCACCTGGTCGGTGAGGTTGACGAACAGGCCGTTCTCCAGCACCCCGGGCAGATTGTTGATCTCCGCTTCCAGGCCCGCCGGATCGCTGATCCCGCCGGCGAATTTCACATCCAGCACCAGGTTGCCCTGGTCGGTGACCACCGGGCCGGCCTTTTTCACCGCCATGCGCAGCTGGGCATCGCCGCCCATGGCGGCGAGCTCGGCCTGAACCTGGCGCCAGGCGCCGGGCAGCACCTCCACCGGCAGCAGAAAACCGAGGTTGAGGGTGTCCACCAGCTTGGTGGAATCCACCACCACCACAAAGCGCTGGGCACGGCGCGCCACCAGCTTCTCCTGCACATGGCAGGCGCCGCCGCCCTTGATCAGCTGGAAGGCCGGATCCACCTCGTCAGCACCGTCGATGGCCAGATCGATGCGCTCGATGGCGTTGAGACTCTTGAGCGGGATGCCCAGTTCGGCGGCGAGCACCTCGCCCTGGAAGGAGGTGGTCACCCCCACTATGTCGCTGAGCTCACCACGTCCGAGCTTGGCCCCCAGGGCCCGGATCATCAGGGCAGCCGTCGAGCCCGACCCCAGCCCCACCACCATGCCGCTCTTGATCTGCTCGGTGGCGGCGGCAGCCACCGCCTGCTTCATCTGATCCTGCAGGTCTGACATCCATTGGGCCTGGTCGGGCCGCGACCGTAGCAGTCCTCAGCTGACCTTTGGCAAGGGGGCCGGTTTGATGCTGAGGTTGAGTTCCCTCTGCCCCCGGATCACCGTGAGCGGCAGCAGCTGGCCCACCGTGCTGCGCTCCACCCGCTCCAGCAGGCTGGCCGGATCGGAGACGGGCTGGTCACTGACCTTCACCACCAGATCTCCGCGACGCAGGCCCGCGGTCTCGGCGGGACTGGCGGGGAGCACCCGCTGAACCAGGGCCCCATCACGCTCCGGGAGCTGCAACAGGGCATCGGGGTCCCGATTGTTATCCCGGGCCCTGCGGGCCGTGAGCGCCACCAGCTGCAGGCCGAGATAGGGATGAACCACCTGGCCACCCTCGCTCAGCTGCTCAGCCACTCCGCGGGCCAGGTTGATCGGGATCGCGAAACCCAGACCTGCCCCTGGGCCCGAACGCACCAGGGTGTTGATGCCGATCACCTCGCCGCCGGCATTGATCAGGGGGCCACCGGAATTGCCGGGGTTGATGGCGGCATCAGTCTGAATCAGATCCAAACGCTTGTCGGAGAAGCCGAGACTGTTGATATTGCGGTGCAGGCTGCTGACGATTCCCAGGGTGACGGTGCGCTCCAGGCCGTAGGGGCTGCCCATGGCGATCGCCCAGTCGCCCACTTCCAGGGCTTCGGAATCACCCAGGGGGGCTGCACGCAGCTCCCGGGAACCGGGGATTTTGACCACGGCCAGATCGGTGACGGTATCGCTTCCCACCACGGCACCATCCACCTGGCGCCCGTCAGCCAGGGTCACCTCAACGCTGTCGACCTGATCGACCACATGGGCATTGGTGAGCACCAGCCCCTTGGCCGCATCGATCACCACCCCGGAACCCTGGCCCCGCTCGCGCATGCTGCCGGAGGGATCGCCGAACAGATCGCGCAGAAAAGGATCCAGCAAAGCGGGATCAAAGGGCTGGCGAGCCACCTCCCGCTCCGTGTCGATCCGCACCACCGCAGGCGCCACGGCCCGGGCCGCCTCGGCCACAAAGCTGTGGGATGGGGAAACTCCATTCCCGGGAAGGTCCAACGCCAGGGCCACCGGGCTCCAGGGCCCCAGGGAGAGCCATATCAGGGGGAGCAGCACAACCAACAGCCGCTTCATAGCCAAGGCCGGCATGGACCAGGTCATTCTTCCGTCACGCTAGGGAGCTGGAGGGGGTGACGGGCTGCCAGCTCAACAGTGCCACCGCAGCAGGGTGTGGCTGATGCTGCCCCGGGGATCCAGCTCCAGCAAGCGCCCGCCGGGATCCTGGGGACGCCCCAGGGGACAGGGCTGCACCGGCCCATAGGCACAGAGGGTGGACGGGCAGCCGAGCAGGGGTACGGCCGGCCGGCCGGGCAGGGCGCCAAGCCAGTGCTGATGGATATGGCCAAACACCACCGCCTTGAGCAGGGGCTGCCGTGCCAGCAGTTGCAGCAGCTCCCCGCCGTCCCGCAGGCCGATGCGATCAAACATCGGATCCCCGATCGCCACCGGCGGATGGTGCACCGCCACGACCAGCGGCAGATGGCCCGAACGGTCCAACTCCCCGGCCAGCCAGGCCAGCTGCCTTGAACCCAGCCAGCCTTCGACGCAACCACTCCGGTGGCTGTTCAGCAACAGCAAACGCACCCCGGCGATCTGCACAACCGCAGGGGCCACAACGGCGTGGCGCCCCAGGGCGGCTCGCAGCTGGGGAGGGGCATCATGGTTCCCGGCCAGCAGGGCCACCGGCGTGGGCCAGGTGGCGAGGCGGTCGCGCAACCGGGCGTACCCGGCCCAGCTCTCATCCTGGCAGAGGTCGCCGCTGAGCAGCAGCAGATCCGCCCCGGGCGCCTGGATCCAGGCCTGCTCAAGGGCCCGTTCAAAGCAGGCCCAGGGCTGGCGACCCCGAAACAGACCATGGACGTCGGCCAACAGGTGGGGATCGCTGAGCTGGAGGAGGCGCATCGGCTTAAGTTGGCCTCTGATCGCATCAGCGGCCATGGCAGTAATTCCACCAGGCAAGCGCCAGCGCTGCAGCCTCTGTCAGGTTGAGATTCAGGGGATGGTCGGCGGCAAGGACCTGGTGCATTTCAGCCAGGGAGCACCGGGCAGCCGCGCCAAGCTCTGGGCCAGGGTCTGCCAGTACCTGCGCACCGACGAGCAGAAGTGCCAGTGTCTGAACCAGGACGTCAGCCTGCGGGGCACCGTGCAGCCCAGTGACTTTTTCGCCGAGGCCCCGGTGATCGAGATCCCTCCGGTGGGCGGCATGGGGTCTGGAGCACCGATCCCCTAGGGTGATCACTTGCCCGGCGGGCAATCCCGAAGGACTCGATTCAGTTTCAGGCTGGATTAGGGGTTCCTGAGGGCAGTGACACACTGCAAAGGCCGGCGGGCCCCCTGCACCCCAGCTTCCCCGCTCCGTTGCCCCACCCCCTCCTGCCCGATCTCGAGCGACTGGCCCGACTGGCTGTGGCTGCTGCGGGTTTCGAGCTGAAGGGGGTGCATCTGTTGACCCATCGAATTCCGATGACGTTGCAGGTGTTCGTGCAGCGGACCGATGACACTGACATCAGCCTTGATGAATGTGCCTCCCTGAGTTCCCTACTTGGAGAGGCGCTCGAGTCGGTCGAATTGCTCGGTGATGCCTATGTTCTGGAGGTCAGCAGCCCTGGTGTCGACGACAATCTCCACAACGATCGCGACTTCCGCAGCTTCCGCGGATTTCCGATCGAAGTGCTCTGTATGGACGAGCGGGGACTGGAGGTGCGACGCGAAGGGCTGCTGCTGGAGCGCGACGCCAGCCATCTTCACCTCAACGTCCGGGGCCGCACCCAGCTGATCCCCAGGGACAAGGTGATCAGGGTTTCCCTGGTCTCCCCAGCCCAACCCACCTGAACGCTCCCCGACCATTTCTCACCCCCTGATCCATGGCCCTGGTTCTGCTCCCCGGTCTTAACAACCTGATCGAGGACATCAGCGAAGAGAAGAAACTGCCAGCCCCCGTGGTGGAGGCCGCCCTGCGGGAGGCCCTGCTCAAGGGTTACGAGCGCTATCGCCGCACCCTCTATCTGGGGATCAGCGAAGACCCGTTCGAGGCGGACTACTTCTCCAACTTCGATGTGGGCCTGGACCTGGAGGAGGAGGGCTATCGCGTGCTGGCCTCCAAGATCATCGTGGAGGAGGTGGAAAGCGAAGACCACCAGATTTCCCTGGCTGAGGTGCAACAGGTCGCCGATGACGCCCAGATCGGCGACACGGTGGTGCTCGATGTCACCCCTGAAAAGGATGACTTCGGGCGCATGGCAGCCGCAACCACAAAACAGGTGCTGGCCCAGAAGCTCCGAGACCAACAGCGGCGCATGATTCAGGAAGAATTCGCTGACCTGGAGGACCCGGTGCTCACTGCCCGGGTGATTCGCTTCGAACGCCAGAGCGTGATCATGGCCGTCAGTAGTGGCCTGGGGCGACCGGAGGTGGAGGCGGAGCTGCCCCGCCGCGACCAACTGCCGAACGACAACTACCGGGCCAACGCCACCTTCAAGGTTTTCCTCAAGGAGGTGAGCGAGGTTTCACGGCGTGGCCCCCAGCTATTTGTCAGCCGCTCCAACGCCGGCCTGGTGGTGTACCTGTTCGAGAATGAGGTTCCCGAGATCCAGGAGGGTTCGGTGCGGATCGTGGCCGTAGCCCGGGAAGCCAATCCGCCCTCCCGCTCAGTCGGCCCCCGCACCAAGGTGGCCGTGGATTCGGTGGAACGGGAGGTGGATCCGGTAGGTGCCTGCATCGGTGCCCGCGGCTCCCGCATCCAGCAGGTGGTCAACGAGTTGCGGGGAGAGAAGATCGATGTGATTCGCTGGTCACCTGATCCTGGCCAGTACATCGCCAACTCCCTCAGCCCGGCCCGGGTCGAGATGGTGCGCCTGGTCGATCCTGAGGGGCAGCATGCCCATGTGCTGGTCCCCCCTGACCAGCTCAGCCTGGCCATCGGCCGCGAGGGCCAGAACGTACGCCTGGCCGCCCGGCTCACCGGCTGGAAACTCGACATCAAGAACGCAAGCGAATACGACCAGGCCGCCGAGGACGCGGTGGTGTCCGAACTGATCGCCCAGCGCCAGGAGGAGGAGGCTCTGCAGGCGGAAGCGGAAGCCCGGCTGGAAGTGGAGCAGGCGGCCCGGGCCGAGGAGGATGCCCGCCTGCGGGAGCTATATCCCCTGCCCGAAGACGATGAGGACTACACCGAGACGGACGATGCAGGCGCTGACGAGGGCGGAACCCGGTGACTTGCCGTCCGGTGCTGCGGCGCTGCGTCTCCTGCCGCAAGCTGCTGGATCGACAGCAGCTCTGGCGGGTGATCCGACTGGCTGAGGGGGGTATCTGTTTGGATCAGGGCATGGGGCGTTCGGCCTATCTATGTCCAAAGCAGGAGTGCCTCGAGGAGGCCAAACGACGCAAACGTCTGCAACGGGCCCTGCGCTGCCAGGTTGCGGATTCCATCGTTGCCAGCCTCGAAAGGCGCCTGACACCCGGCGCTGATCTCGCCTTTGAGGCAAGATGACAATTGGCCGCAGCCTATCTGCGGCCTGGTGTGCCCCCGGCCCCGCATGGCGGCCCCGGGGCCCCGTTCCATGGAGACCTGAATGACCAGCAGCGGCAAAGTCAGAATTTATGAGCTTTCCCGGGATCTGGGCCTGGAGAACAAGGACGTGCTCGACGCCGCCGAGAAGCTGGGGGTAGCAGCCAAGAGCCACAGCAGCTCGATCAGCGACGACGAAGCCTCTCGCATCCGCTCCCTGATCAAGACCGGCACAAACGGCAGCGCCCCTAAACCCGCTCCAACCCCTCCTGCAGCGGCCCCTAAAGCAATCCTTGCGGTCAAGAAGGCCGATGGAGCTGCTGCAGCCCCCACCTCAGGCAAACCAGCCCCGCAGCCCCCTGCCCGCCCCTTGGCGGGGCCGCCGGTGAGCAAGCCCCCAGTTCTGGCCAGCAAGCCACCTTCCCTAGCCAGCAAGCCGCCTTCCCTAGCCAGCAAGCCACCTTCCCTAGCCAGCAAGCCGGCGGCCCCGGTGAGCAAGCCCCCAGTTCTGGCCAGCAAGCC
>Ga0169931_10010678_pt1 | contig 13053 bp, 6 predicted proteins | sample Kivu_15m_20L_FD_129675 | JGI IMG/M metagenome (GOLD analysis project Ga0169931, IMG submission 129675) | Freshwater microbial communities from Lake Kivu, Western Province, Rwanda to study Microbial Dark Matter (Phase II) - Kivu_15m_20L... | ecosystem: Environmental > Aquatic > Freshwater > Lake ...
CCCGGCCCACAGACGCTCTGGATCGGCCTACAGCGAGCTCACGACTTCGCCAACTGCTGGCGTCTCTTCGGCCCCAACGCCCAAAACTAACTAGAAGATGTGTAGTACAACGAGGGCGATGCCCGGGGCTGACATGTTATACGCCTACGGCGTTAGGAATGGACGCATTCCGACTACGGCGCTCCGTCACCCGTTTGCTTGAGATGCAGGCAGCAAGGCAAGACCCAGGAAGAGCACTGCCGGCAAGCCCAGCCAGTGGCACTCAACTTGAGCCGCGCCTAGCGGATGGCAACGTGAGTCGCTCGCCCACCTCGAGCCCGTCGCCCCAATCGCGGGCGGCGTATCGCATCGTGACTTCATCCGCGTTCAGTTCGCACCAGGTGATGCTTTGCGTGCGGGCTTCGGGACGGGTCATCCAAACGCTGGCGAATTCGCGGCCGGGCCAGACGTGGCGATGAAAGGCGTCTTGCGCGGGGGAAAGGTCGGCAGTCGTGAGATCGGCGCCGACGGAGAGCATCTCGTCGAAGAGCTCGCGGCGCGGCTTGGCGACGATGTCATCGCAGAGGCCCGACGAAGTGAAGAACAGCGGTTCGTCGAGCGGTTTGACCGGATCGATCGAAAGCTGCTCGGCCGCCCAGACGATTTCGAGCCAGTGCGTGCGATCGACGAGAATCAGGCGGAACGGTTCGAAGTCGCGAGGGTTGAGCGCCTGGAAACGTTCGATTGCCTCGGCCAAGCTGCCTGCCGCCAGCACGTGCGGAATGATCGTCCCCCGGCTGACGAGCGGGCGCGTGCGCGGGAGGATCTCGATTTCTTTTTCGGCCTGGGCGATGTAGACGTTCATCAGCACCGCGGCCACGCCCGCATCGTTCACGCCAATCCAAGTGCCGTCGGAAAGCGGATCGACCGGCATCAGCACCTGGCGCTCTCCGTACGTGCGCTGCTGGGTCGGCTTCGCGCCGGGTCGCAGGCGCGATTCATCGCGATTGCATTCGATGCGCACGCCGCGCGCCTCGGCTTCGCCGGTCGAGATGATCGTGAGCGTGCACATTAGTTCGCCGCGGCGGCCTGCTCGGCGGAATGGATCTTGGTCACCGGCAGGACTAGGCGCGAGGGCTGGGCAGCCGTGTGATGCACGGTGTTCTTGGCCGGAATCGAGGCGTCCATCGAGGAGACGGGCTCCCAGGTGTTCGAGTGCGGCTCAAAACGCGGCGCGTTGCTGCTCGTGACGTGGATCGCGATTTTGTGCCACTTATTGAAGACTAGTGCGGTTGACCACAGGTCGACCCTGATTGGATAGACTTCGCCCGGCTTGGCCTTGACCATCCGGTTGAAACCTTCGCGGAAGCGAAGCCGCATGGGCTGATCGAGCACCAGGGCTTCGTAACCGTTGGGATAAACGTCGATGAGCTTCACGACGAAGTCGGTATCTTCCGCGTCGGTGCTGACGAACAGCTCGGTCGCGATCCGGCCCACGACTTCGACCGGGTGCTCGAGCGGAGCGGTTTCGTACTTGAGCACGTCGGGCCGGCTACTCACTTCGCGCTGGTCCATGGGGCCGAGCGGCAGCATCAGGTTATTGCCACCGATGGTCGGCACGGGATTCTTCGGATCGTAGGTGTAAGTGTCCGACGCCTCGGCGGCGCTGGCATTCTCGGCAGGCTTATCGGTCGAGAGCTTTCGGCCAGAGTGCAGGTAGTAAGAAGTCAGCTCACTCTTGGGCGGCCAGGCTTCGGCGGTGCGCCACTCGTTACCGGGGGCACTCTCGTCAAACGTGTCGCCCATCAGGTAGTAGCGAACGGCCGGCTCGGTTTCGACGCCGTTCGCATCGCCCTTCAGCCAGCGATCGAACCAGCGAAACTGCACGTCGAGGTCGCCCGGACCTGAGTCTTTTGGATATTTGAGGTCGCCGCGCAGCAGGCCGTGGCCGAAGGCGCCCATCACCAGCATCTGGTTGCCGCGGGCGCCTTCGGCGCCGCGATACTCGAGCCCCTCGAAGCAATCGATGTTCCCTTGGCTGAAGATGTCGTACCAGCCGCCGATGTTGATCGTGGGGACCGTGATCTTGTCGTAATAGTGGGCAATGTCGAGCTTGCGGAACGAGTCGTCGTAGACCCGGTGGATAGGTCGCGGCACATCCGCCGGCGGGACGCCCTGCTTGCGGAGCCACTCTTCGTTGAGGTTCAGCAGGAACACGCCGCCGGGATAGCCCGAGTTGTGGTAGGAACTGCCGTGACCCACGATCACGATGTTGCACTTGAGCGCGGGGTGGCCACTCATGGCCGCGTGATTGGCCGTGATGCCCAGAGCCGAGCCGCCGACCATGCCGATCTTGCCGGTGCACCAGGGCTGTTTCGAGATCCATTCGAGCGTGTCGTAGCCGTCGTGCATGTCGTCGATGAAGGCGCGGTACTCGCCCTTGCTGGCGAAGCGGCCCCGACAATCCTGCACCACGCGGGCGTAGCCGCGCTTGAGGTACTGCTCTTCGGCCTTCTCACGCTTCTCGGCCGGGCCTTTGTTATAGGGAGTGCGCGAGAGGACGACGGGGAAGGGACCCTCGCCCTCGGGCAGGAAAATGTTCGTGGCCAGCTTCACGCCGTCGCGCATGGGGATCATCACTTCCTGATGGGAAGCGAGCGCCGCTGCCGAGCAGCTGAGCGACAGAAGTGTCAGGACGACGAAGCTTGTGACTCGCAAGCGAGCGATGGCCATTGCGGGAATCCTCCGCCAAGGAAGTGAAGGCGATGTGTATGGGGCTCGCGCGATTATCGACTGGCGCGGCGGGCGGGTCAATCTGGCGCGGAAAGTGACGTGCCAAGCGGTCATACCAAAGCCTGCGGGGTGGCAGCGACAACTTGTTGTCGGTGTGCGCAGCACAGGAGGGTTCAGGACGGGTGTTCCGAAGTGTAGGCCGCTGGTTCCTGGCAACGCGTGGCTTGAAGCCTCCTGTGCCGGAGGCACACTGACAATTGTCAGTGCCACCCAGGCGGTTTGTATTCCAACTACTCGCCGCGTTGCTGGAGCAGGTACGCCAGAAGATCGAGAATCTCTTCGCGGTGGAGGACGTTGATCGTGCCGGCCGGCATGTTTGAAGTGGGGGACTTGCGGCGGGCTTCGACGTCGGCGATTGGGATGACGGTTGGCGGGTCGACGGCGGACGCGGCTCGGAGCGTGAGCGTGTCGGCGGTTTCGTGTTCGATCTGGCCCTGATGGACCTTGCCGTTGGCGGTTTGCACCAGCCAGGTCGCGTAGGCGTCCGGCACCTGGGCCGAGGGAGCGATGATCGATTCGAGCAGTTCGTGCGGTTTCAGCCGGCGGCCGACGTCCGAGAGGTTTGGCCCGACGCTGCCGCCTTCGTCGCCGGAGCCGATCTTATGACACTGGGCGCAGCCGATCGCGCGGAAGATCTTTTCGCCGGATTCGGGTGAGCAATCGGTTTCGAATTCGGCGAGCGAATCCTTTAGATCATCGATCTGCCAGTCGCGGACGAACGGACGGGACGGCTTGAGGCCAGCGATCCACTCGCGCATCAGCACGACGGCATTCTTGTCGATGCGATGCAGCGCTAACGGAGGCATTTGTCCCCGGCCACGCCGCGAGAGCCGCTCGACCAGGACCGAGCGATCGGGTTCGCCCGGCGCGACGAGCATTGCGTTGGCGATGCCGAAGGTGTCGTGCTGCGGCCGGGCTTCGATCAGCTCCATCTTTTCGCGCGGCGTGGAAAGTCCCAGTTCCATGCGCGCGTTGCCGCCACCCGCCGCGATGTGGCATGTCGAGCAGTTAACATGCAGGTAGCTGCGGGCTCGGGCTTCGAGATCGGCCGAGGCGTCGCGCGGATTGACGAGTTTGGGTGGCTCTTCGGCGGGTAGTTCCGCGGCGAAGAGCCCGAGCGCCGCGAGCGAATCCAGTTGCTCGGGCCCTTCGGCACTCGCTCGGTTCAACTGCATGCCGGAGATGCCCAGCACGAAGTTCGCCGCGCGACTGTGGCAGGTGAGACATTCGGTTCGACTGGGAAACGTCCAAAGCTCCTCGTGCGCTCCGGCAGTCTCGCCGGGAATGTTGAAGGTGCATTCCGCACCCTCGCGGCTTACCAACTCCGCGTCTTGCTGGTCATCACGCCAGCGATACGTGTAGCCGGCCCACTCGCCTTGCTGCCGCAGCAGGACGCGGGTTTCGACGCGTCGTGGCGCGGCGAAGTCTCCGAGCGCACAGTCGAGCGTGAGCGTTTGCACGAGCGCCGTCCCGTCGGGAAACTCCCAACTGCGGGTCGCGTGAAACGTGACCTTCGCGTCGCCGGGGACCGCCATGAACCGTTCCGAGCTAGTGCCGTCGTGCCAGCCGGGCGCGTTGACTTCGTAGGGGATCACGCCGGGTGCGACCTCGTGCTTGGCGGTGTTCACGAACAGCCCGGTTTCGCTGAGCCGGGTGGGGAACGGCGGGCGGTCCGCTTCGATCACGGCCGGCGTGAGGCGATAGATGCCGCCCGCGTGATCGACCACGAGCAGCTCACCACGCTGGTCGACCGCGAAGCCGGCAATCATCAGACTGGTGTCGGCCAGTTCGCAATGCCAGATCGGGCGCGCGCCGTCGTGCTTCATGCCCCAGATACGGCCGCTCGAATAGTCGCCGTAGATGTACGCGCCGTTGAGGTCGGGCAGCTTGTCGCCGTAGTACACGACGCCGCCGGTGAGCGAGCGGAACTCGGCATGCGAATGTTCGATCGTGGGGGGCACGATCGGCGTCGGGCCACGCTGCCGCTCGGGATAGAACGGATGGCTTCCTTCGTAGACGCTCCAGCCAAGGTTATCGCCACGCTTCACCAGGTGCGCGGTCTCCCACAGGTCCTGGCCGTTGTTGCCAACCCAGACGTGACCTTGCTTGGGGTCAATGCTCATTCGCCAGGGATTGCGGAGGCCATAGGCCCAGATCTCGGGTAGCGCGCCGGGCGTGTCGAGAAACGGATTGTCCGGCGGAATGGAATACGGTTTGCCGCCAGCCGGCTTGTGAACGTCGATCCGCAGGACGGCGCCGAGCAGATCGTCGAGCGACTGGCCGCTGTTCCAGCCGTCGCTGTCGCTGGTGCCATCGCCGGTGGTGAGATACAGCATGCCATCAAGGCCGAACGCCATGTCGCCGCCGTCGTGCCCCATCGAGCGCCATTCGAGGATGAGTTCTTCGCTGGCGGGATCAATCTTCGGCGGATCGGTTTCGGTGACTTTGAACCGGGAGACGCGGTTCTTGCGTTCGGGCTCGCTGGTCGGGCCGTTACTGAAGAGATAGACCTGGCGGTTCGTCGCGTAGTCGGGATCAAAGATGATCGAATAGACGAGGCGGTTCGCGACTTCGAAGTAGGTTTCGCTGGTCGTAACGTCGGGAGCGTTGTTGAAGCGGACGATCCGGGCTGGTTTGTCGCCGGCGTTCTGCGTGATGACGAGCAGGTGATTGCTGCCCGGCTCCGCCACGATGTACATCGGCGAAGTGAGTTCGAGCTGCGGGAACTGCTTCTCGACCGTGTAGGGGAGCGGCGGTTCGGGCGAACCGACGAGGCGGGAAGTGGTCCAAGGAACACGCGACTTCGACGCTGGTGGCGAGGGTTCCTCAGCACGAGCTGCCGCAGCAGTGAGGAAAACGACAGCAAGCAGGAAGAGGAGTCGCATGTCGACGTGCGCGGGTAGGGAGTGTCGGCGGATGTGGCTATTGTGACCCGCGAGACGGCTCTCGACAATCAGATTTCGCGAATCATCGAGAGCTACTTCGGGTGCCACTGGCTGGCTCGTCCAGCAGTGCACTTTCGATTCTTGCCTTGCTGTATCCTTTTCAGGTCAGAGCACAACTCTAGTCGGCCTTACTCCAATGGTCGTCAGAGAGCTGATTCGAGAGGCAATCTTTCTTCGGTACGGCCAAGAGCAAGGCAAGATCAGGGCGGAGCACTGCTGGGCAAGCCAGACAGTGGCACCCGAACCTGAGCAAGGCCCACTCTCCGGCCTCTACTCCGCCTTGAACTCCGCGGCGAACGCCTTGGCGTTCAGGTCCGCGTCGGTGGCGTGCTTGGTGAGCTCGTTCCAGCTCAGGGTGGCGCCGGGGGTGAAGACCTTCTCGATCATGTAGCGGCCGACGTCTTTGTTGTCGGTGTAGAACGCGTTCGGCACATCCTGCGACTTCAAGATGTTCTTGGCGATCGACTCGTGGACCTGGCAGGCGAAGAGCTGCCCCATCATGTAGTTGTGGTAGTAGGCCGGGGCCGAGACGACGTGAATCTTCGCCGCGTAGTCCGGCAGGTCGCGCCCCTTGGGACGCTTGACCATCTGGTACTTCTCGACCAGGTTCCACCACAGGTCGTTCAGGTTCTGGCTTGGGTCGGCATACATCTGCTGCTCGAAACGGAGCATCACCTGGCACCAGCGCGAGAAGATCAAAAGCTGGTTGCGACGCATGATCGCGCCCGCTTCGCTGTAGGCTTTGGGGTCGTCGACGGCGACGCCCATCTCGGTGAGCCACTCGCCGCTCTTGCTGAACCGCTCGAACATCATGGCCACCCCCTCGGTGCAGAGGATGTGGGCGTCCGTGCGAATCACATAGGGGACCGACTGCGGAATGTTCTTGCTGCTATAGACCGCGTGGCCGAGCTCGTGGAGCATCGTGCCCATCCAGTATTCGTTGGGCACGATGTTCGCCAGCACACGGACGTCGCCTTCGCGGTCGATGTCCGTGCAGAAGGCGTGCGGGCTCTTGCCGGTCCGCTCGTAGAGATCGCTGCGCTCGATGACGTCTTCGATCGGGAGGCCGATCCCTTGATAGAACTTGCGGCAGATGGCCAGGATGTCGGCCTTGGCAAAGGCCTTGTCGAGGCTTACGTCCGACACGGCGGGCGCCTCTTGGAAAAATGGATCCTGGTAATGCCAGGGATAGAGCTCGTCGATCGGAATGCCGAGGTACTCGGAGAGCTTGGCGTCGATGTCGGCCTTGGCCTGGCGGAACGGCTCGCGCGTGAGATCGTCGAGCTGATCGAACAGGGCGAGCACTTGGGCCTGGTCCTGCTCGCTGAGGAACAGCCGCATGGCGTGGAAGTCCTTGAAGCCGAGCTTCTGGGCGGCTTCGTTGCGATAGGCGACGAGTTGCCGCAGATCGGCTTCGACCTTAGCACCGACGCCCTTGCTCGATTCCCAAACCTGCTGACGCTCGGCCGAGTCTTTCGACTCCTTGAGAATCTTGCGCACCTCGCTATCGGGAATCTCCTTACCGTTCAGCTTGGCGCGATAGACGTTGAACGCCTGTTCGATTTCGTTGGCCTTGGCCGTGATACGGTTAAGCAGTTCCGGCGGAACCTGTTTCTCGAGATAGATCCGGTAGAGCACGTCAACTTGTCGCGCGACGAGCGGATCGCTGAGCCGGGCTTCCTTGAGCTGCTTGAGCTCGGCGAATCGCTGGCTGTTGGCGAGCGCCGCGTCGTATTTATTCTGGGCCTCGACCTTGGCGGCGAAGTCCTCGTCCTTGCCGCTGGTGTTGGCTTTCCACCAGGTGAGGTTGAGCGTGATTTCCAGCGGGCGGATCTCTTCGAGATAGCGGGCGATGAAGGCCTGCGCCTGCTTGTCGGCGGACTGGTCTGCGGCGTGCAACGTGCCCACCGAGTGACTGACGACGCCCAAGACAAGTCCACCGGCCAAGAGTCGCAGCATCGTGTTCATGGTGAGGTTCCGCGCTGAGGAATGATTCGTAGGTGGCCGGAGGGCGAAAGCCCGCGAGTTCCGCCACCGGCACATCCCTAACTTACCTTACGCGCCGGGGCGCTCAAGCGGGTTCGCGGAGACAAAGCAGGGAAACTAGCCACGGAGGTCACCAGCGACACGGAGGAAATGCGGGGAAGAAGAAAGAAGCGGAGAACCACAGATGGACGCAGCTGAACACGGATAAGGCGAGGAGAGAAGGCGGAGGGGGCTGGGATTCTGGCTGACGGATGCTTACCGCGTGGGTATACTGATGACATCCCGCCCGAAAAGCCCGCCACGCTCTCGCCCCGAGAGGTTTGCACGTGCGTCAATCGTCGTCGAGTTTACTCCGGCATGTCGCGCTATTGGCATTGGCCATGCTCTGCACGGGATCGCGCGCCGCGGCGGATACACCCGACCTGGTGCACGACGTGCTGCCGCTGGTGAAGGTGAAGTGCGTCAAGTGTCATGGACCGGGCAAGAGCGAGGGGGGCCTGAACCTGAGCACGCCAGCATTGTTCGTCAAAGGGGGCGACAGCGGTGCGGCAGTGCAGGGGGGCAATCTCGACGAAAGTCTGCTCTGGCAGCGCGTCGCCGCGGACGAGATGCCGCCCGACGATCCGCTCAAGGCCGACGAGCGCGCGCTGTTGTCGAGTTGGATCAAGGCTGGCGCGCCGGGGCTGCCGGCCGAAGGAAGCGACCATCCTTCAGGCGATCACTGGGCGTTCGTGCCGCTCAAAACGCCCCAGGCTCCTCAGGTTCAGTCGGTCGATCGAGTGCAAAACGACGTCGATCGTTTCTTGCTGGCTGAACTCGAGCGCAACGGCCTCGCCTATCGCGCGGAAGCCGATCGGGCCACTTTGATTCGCCGCGTGGCGTTCGATCTGACGGGTCTGCCGCCGACGCCAGAGGAGATCGCGGCGTATCAGAACGACATTTCGGCTGACGCCTATGAGCGGATGGTCGATCGCTACCTGGCTTCGCCGCGCTACGGCGAGCGGTGGGGAAAGTTCTGGCTCGATGCGGCCGGCTATGCCGACAGCAACGGCTACTTCAATGCCGACAGCGATCGCCCGCTGGCTTACCGCTATCGCGACTACGTGGTGCGGGCATTCAACCAAGACAAGCCGTTCGATCGGTTTGTGATTGAGCAGCTCGCCGGCGATGAACTGGCCGGTTACAAGGCGGGCGAAGCAACCACGAGCGAGGTGATCTCGCTGCTCGAGGCAACGCACTACCTGCGTAACGGTCAGGACGGCACCGGCGAAAGCGACGGCAACGATAACGAACAAACGATCGACCGCTACTCGGCACTCGAATCGTGCCTGCAGATCGTGTCGTCGTCGCTGTTGGGGCTAACCGTGCAGTGTGCAAAGTGCCACGACCACAAGTTTGAGCCGCTGTCGCAGCGGGACTATTACCAGTGGCAGTCGGTCTTCTATCCGGCATTCAACGTGAAGGACTGGAAGAAGCCGAACGAACGCGTCGTGCAGGCCACACTTCCCGGCGAACTTGAGGCGTGGAAAGCCCACGAAGAGGAGATCGACCTGCGCGCCGCGAAGCTGCGTGAGGAGTTCGCCGCTTGGGCCAAGGACAATCAACCACGCGGCGCGGAGCTGTTTCGCGACGAGTTCGCGTCCGGCGGGCCGCCGCTCGCGGATGCCTGGAGCAACGCCGCGCCTGGCGATGATCAGCCTGCGGGACTGCCCGCGGTCAATCTCGATTCGGAAACCCGACCGGCCACAATCGCCCGCGACGGCAATCTGGTTGTGCTGGAGAGCGGTGATCCTGGCGATCGCGTGATGTCGACGCGGCAGACGTTCAACTGGACGCCGCAAACGGAAGGGGCCTGGATTGAAGTCACCTTCGACGTCGTCGATGTCAAAGTGGACGACAGCAAGGTCAGCGAGCGGATCGCCTACTTTCTGGCCGTCCGCGATTACAACGACACGCGCGACGGCGAAACCGGGAACGTCCTGCTCGAAGGCAAGCCCGAGGGGGGCGGCGTCGGATTGTACCTCGACTATCCGGGCCCTGATCACAAGGACGATGGTTCGTTTGGCGAGGCCGTCTATCAGGGCGGGCACAACTACGGTGTGCGCATTACACGCGTGGCCGACGGTAAGTGCCGGCTCGACCATCTTTACGATGGCGTGCCCGACGGGAAGTCGGCCACCATCGATCAGGCGGCTCTCGGCACCGGCGGTTTCGGCTTCGGGCTATGCTGCGGGCGTTCGTTCATCGTCGACAACGTGGTGATTCGTGAAAGTCAGGCCGGCGATTTAGCCGCGGACGAGCAGTTGCTAGCGGAGATCAGTAAGCGACGCGACGCAATGGCAAGCGCGATCAAGCAGCTCGATAGGGACCGGAAGCCTGAGCCGGGGCGGATCGCCTGGATGACAGATCGCTCCGCCGAAGCGCCCGAGGTGCGCTTGCTTGAGCGTGGCAATCACGGTTCGCCGGGCGAGGCGGTGGAGCCTGTTCCGCTGACGGCGTTGCGCGACCCCAACGCCGAATGGCAAATCGCGAAACCCGAGTCGGGCGCAGAGACGACCGGCCGGCGGCTGGCGTGGGCCCAGTGGGTCACTGACTCGGATGCTCGGCCCGCGGCGCTCATGGCGCGCGTGCAAGTGAACCGGATGTGGCAGCAACATTTCGGGGCGGGCATTGTCGCCACGTGCGAGAACCTGGGCGTGAGCGGCGCAGCCCCCTCGCATCCGGAGTTGCTCGAATACCTGGCGGCGGAGTTTGTGCGCAGCGGCTGGAGCATCAAGCACATGCACCGCGTGATGCTGGGGTCGGCAGCCTATCGGCAGGCAAGCACGTTCGACGAGGCGGCGAGCAAGACGGATCCCGACAATCGGCTACTGTGGCGGTGGACGGTTCGCCGGCTGGATGCCGAGGCCGTTCGCGATGCGATGCTGGCCACGGCCGAGCGGCTCGACGAACAGGTGGGCGGACCGTATGTGCCAACCAGTCGTGACGGCCTGGGCGAAGTGGTTGTCACCGAGGGCGCCAAGGGGGCGAATCGCCGCTCGCTGTACTTGCAGCAGCGGCGCACGCAAACCTTGAGCCTGCTGGGCGTGTTCGATTCACCGTCGCTGGTGGTGAACTGCGTGCAGCGCCCGGTGTCGACGATTCCGCTGCAATCTCTGAGCCTGCTGAATTCGCCGTTCCTGCGCGAGCAATCGCAAGCCTTTGCCGAGCGGCTGACTGCCGAAGCCGGCGACGATGCCGCCGCGCGGATCGATCGCAGCTTCCTGTTAGCCTATGGCCGCGAGCCTTCGACCGCCGAACGCAAGGCCGCGAGCGAATTTCTGGACGAGCAGCGCGAGACGTATGCCGACAGTGAGCAGCAGGAAATACTCGCCTGGACCGACTACTGCCAGATGCTGCTGGCCAGCAGTGGCTTCCTTTACGTGGACTGACGGGCGCGATGTCTCACCTGAACACGACGACCACCACCGAACTCACCCGCCGCAGCTTCCTGGGACGCTACGCCGGCAGCCTGGGCGGCCTGGCACTCGCCCATTTGCTGACGAATCAGCCATCGGCCGCGGCTGCCACCACCGACCTGCAGCCCGGGGCGACGCATTTTACGCCCAAGGCGAAGAATGTCATTTGCCTGTTCCAGCACGGCGGGCCCAGCCAGATGGATCTGTTCGATCCGAAGCCGATGCTCGAAAAGTTTCATGGCAAGCCCTATCCGTCCGGCGAACTGGAGATCCACTTCACCAACCAGGCCGGTAACGTGCTGGGCTCGCCGTTCAAGTTCGCTCCGGCGGGGCAGTGCGGCATGCAGCTCAGCGAAGTCCTGCCGCACACGGCCCGGATCGCAGACGACCTCACGCTCATCCGCTCGATGAACACCGAGAGCGTCGACCACGAAGCCGCGCTGCGGCTGATTCACTCGGGCAAGATCTTCGCCGGACTGCCGACCTGGGGCTCCTGGGTCACGTACGCACTCGGCTCGGAGAATCAAAATCTGCCGGCTTACGTCGTGCTGGGCGATCCGGGCGGACTGCCAATCGACGGCACCAAGAATTGGACGGCCGGTTGGCTCCCCGCGATCTTTCAGGGGACGCCGTTCGGCTCCGGAAAATCGCCGGTGGTGAATCTCCAGCCGCCGGAAGGATCGTCGCCTGCCGCCCAGCGCAATCAACTGGCGTTTCTCGAGCAACTCAATCGCGAACATTTAAGTCGACACCCCGGCAACAGCGAGCTGGCCGCCCGGCTGGCAAATTTCGAAACCGCCGCGCGGATGCAAACGTCCGTGCCCGAAGTGCTCGACATTTCTGGTGAAACGTCCGAGACGAAAGAACTGTACGGGCTGAATGACGACGCGACGCGCGAATATGGCACGCGGTGCTTGATCGCCCGGCGGTTGATCGAACGTGGCGTGCGGTTCGTGCAGCTGTTCCTCAGCTCGCAGCCGTGGGACACGCACAGCAAGAATGCCGAGAGCCTGAAGGGGCTATGCGCGAAGACCGATCGGCCGAGTGCGGCCCTGGTCGAAGACCTCAAACGCCGGGGACTCTTGGACGACACAATCGTGATGTGGACGGGCGAGTTCGGCCGGTTGCCGATCTCGCAGGGGTCTGACGGACGCGACCACAACCGACGTGGCTTCTCCACCTGGCTGGCCGGCGGCGGGTTCAAACGCGGCTACGTTCACGGCGCGACAGATGACTTCGGCTACGAAGCCGTTGAGAACGTAGTCACCGTGCACGATCTGCACGCCACGCTGCTGGCGGCGCTGGGCCTCGATCACCATCAGCTCACCTACCCGCATGATGGTCGGCCAACGAGCCTGACCGACGCGGAAGTCACGGGCGCGAAGGTGGTGCCGGAGTTGTTCGCGTAGGCTTCAAATAACGAATGCTTCGTCTCTTGACGCCGCAGGCGTGTAACATGTCAGCCCCGGGCATCGCCCGGGGGCGGAAAGTCCCAACCGATTCGAAACGCCCTGTAAGGGCAGAACCTACGCTCGCCGTTCCAAGAAGTGTCGCCCTTTCAGGGCTGAAGCTCGTGGTTTGCCCGACTACCCCGGGCGATGCCCGGGGCTCGCATGTTTCCGGCCTACGGCCGAAAGACATCATCGCAACGCGATCCCGAAGTCGACCCGCCCCCACGCGCACGACTTTGATCTTTGAGTAACGAGCAAAAGTAAGATCAGGAAGATCGCTGCTGGGCAAGCCAGACAGTGGCATCCGGGGTTGCCGGCTGCTAGCCCGGATTTCTCACCATGCGACTGTTGAGAAGGGAGTTTGATGGTTGTTGCCGTTGTGGGGCGGCCACTTGGGCTGCTGTGATCACGTGAGGCAATCGCGCGATCGATGCATGGGGA
>Ga0169931_10010679_pt1 | contig 13053 bp, 9 predicted proteins | sample Kivu_15m_20L_FD_129675 | JGI IMG/M metagenome (GOLD analysis project Ga0169931, IMG submission 129675) | Freshwater microbial communities from Lake Kivu, Western Province, Rwanda to study Microbial Dark Matter (Phase II) - Kivu_15m_20L... | ecosystem: Environmental > Aquatic > Freshwater > Lake ...
AGTTTTGTGCTTTTTGTTCTCTATTCGGTTCCCCCGTTCATGTTGGCGATTCTGCTCATTGTGTTTTTGGCCGGAGGAAGTTTCTTTGATCTTTTTCCGATCGGGGGAGTGATTTCGGACGAGTATGATTCCCTCAGTCTGGGAGGTAAGATCTGGGACCGAGTTCATCACTTTGTTCTACCTTTGACGTGTTACACTCTCGGCTCCTTCACAACGCTTTCGCTATTGATGAAGAACTCCTTACTTGAGGAAATCTCCAAAGATTATGTCCGAACAGCTCGGGCAAAGGGGTTGGAGGAGAAAATCGTCGTGATGAAACATGCTCTTCGGAATGCCCTTATTCCGATTGCAACAGGATTGGGCTCGTTTATTACTGTGTTTTTTTCGGGATCGCTTTTGATCGAAACGATCTTCCAACTCGATGGAATCGGGTTAATGGGGTATAACGCAGTTTTGTCTCGCGACTACAATTTGATCATGGGTTCGATCACGATCCAAAGTGGGTTATATCTTCTGGGGAATGTTATCAGTGATGTGGTCTACGTCATGGTAGATCCTCGTATTGATTTCTCCTGACGACAGACGGGAAACACTGACGATGAATAAATGGTTTCGAAGTGAGCTCACTCGACGTCGCTTGAGGCTTTTTAGGCGGGAAAAACGAAGTGTCTGGTCCTTGGGGATCTTGTTGGTCTTCGGCTTGATTTCGCTCGGAGCGGAGCTGATCTCCAACAGTAAGCCGCTCGTGTTGCATTACGATGGAAAAACCTATTTTCCGATTTTGAGCCATTACTCGCCCAGTGAGTTTGGAATCGAGGATGAAGTTGTCACAGACTACCGAGCCGTTGTAGCTGGGTTACGAGGTGACCGAGGTGATTACTCCGTTTGGCCCATCAATCGATGGGATCCTTTAGAAAGCAACCGTGAGATCGAGAGTTTTCCTGGCCCTCCGACGGCCGAAAACTGGATGGGAACCGATGATCGCGGGCGAGATATCCTGGCTCGTTTGATCTATGGGTTTCGCTACAGCATGGTCTACGCGCTCACCGTTTGGGCGTTAACGTTGGTGCTGGGGATCTCTTTGGGTGGCACCATGGGATATTTTGGAGGTCGAGTCGACCTCGTGGGTCAACGCTTGGTTGAGATTCTGAATACAGTACCCACGTTTTTTCTGCTGATCATTCTGGTCTCGATCTTTGAGCCGTCATTGATTCTTTTGGTCGCGTTGACGAGTCTCTTTAGCTGGATCGGTTTGAGCTACTACGTGCGGGGAGAGTTCCTCAAGAATCGCAAGCGAGAGTATGTGGAGAGTGCTCGCGCCTTGGGGGCGAGCACGGGACGGGTGATTTTTCAGCACCTTCTGCCTAACTCGCTCGTGCCGGTCATCACTTTTTCACCCTTCATTATCTCGAGTCAGGTTCTTGGGCTCGCGAGTCTGGATTATTTGGGATTTGGTCTACGCGCTCCGACCCCCAGTTGGGGAGAGTTGCTCAACCAGGCTCAAAAGAACTTTACGACCGCGTGGTGGCTTGCGGTTTACCCTGGCGGCGCACTCTTTGTGACGCTCGTGTTACTCGCTTTGGTGGGAGACGGCGTCCGAAAAGCATTTGACCCCAAGCGTGGCTGATCGACAACGCGTTGGGGTCAAGTTTTAGCTCACTTAAGATAGGGGTCAGCGAAGGGATGCGGACGATGGCTTCATTTCATCCGAAACTTTGAAAGTGGGCTTGTAGCCCATTTTCTGTGCTTCTGTGAGCAATGGGAAAAAGATCCGGTTGCACTGAGGGACCTTTTTGTACTCTTCCGGCAGATAGAGTTTTTTGGTTCGGCTATCTCCGACATACTTGTTCGGCGATCGCTGCTGAATCCTCAGACGGAATTCAAAAGGCAGTTCTTCCAAGCCATCGATCGGATGATGAATCCCTGCTTTTTCTTCGACTGCGATCTGGCATGCGACTTCGTATTCGCGTGAGCGTTGCTCTTCGAAATATCCAGGACGGCAGGTTGGACCCTGGCAAAGTTGATATGGGGAAGCCACGCCCACTGCCACCATGTGGAGGTTGATGTCCTGATGTTGGGAGTAAACGCGCCCGAGGACTCGACCATGGGTGTCTGTGCCGTAAGTATGGAGGTCGACTTCTGTTCCTACTGGAATTTCGCGAGCAAGTTCCCGCTCGCCTTCTTCGCCCCAGTACCCCTGGCTGTAAACGCCACCAGGAGCCGGAAGATGAAGCTCCGCCGTATCAATTCCGATCATCCGGACTTTGAGGATTTTTCCGTAGTTCTTGGACATTTGGGGTTCAGGCATCGTGCCCTCTGCCCAGTTCTTGAGAGGGTAGAGGACTTTTCCGTATTCGGATTCGATCCGGAAATGAATCGTGTCACCATCTGAGATCTTGGTGACGACTCCGTGAAGAAGAGTGCCGTATGGATAATAGATCGACCCGCTTGGGCTGCCGGTGGTGTGGTGGCCACCTGTCGCTGCTTCAGTCGAGGTGTTCCAGGTAACCATCAGTGCTGCACTGAGGATGAGTGTGAGGCTCGTGAATGCATTCCTGAGTCGGTTCATCATGAAAGCTGCGTCTCCCCTTAAATTGAGCGGACAATCGATTTCCAAGATCCGGATTCGGATGGAGACGAGTTGCCCCGGTGCACTACAGGTTGTGGTTGATTTGCCAGTTAACCACTAGCGGTAGGGGGTTTGGATTGGCCAGAGGTTTTTGGGATGTTGCAGAGAAAAGCAGGAGGGGAGCAAAACCGACTTCGGTCCGCACCCCCGAGCAGATCGCTCGGGGGCGAAGATCGACCCAGGTGAGAGCGGTGCGATAAGTCAAGCCGGAGGCTGGAGTGGATTAGCGAGAGGCGACGAGGTGCCTGCCTTCAAGAACTTGTTTCTCCAGCGAAATTTGCTGTTCGAGTGCTTCGTAAAACCCCACGTAGCGCTTCATGATGCGGCTTGCATATTCGCGAGGAACTACTGCGTTCTTTAGGTTTCGTTTCACGTTGGTTGCGCCCATGTTGTAGGCCGCGACGTAGAGAGGGCTGTCCGAGTTAAATGTTTCGCGGAGCATCGCGAAGTACGCGGTTCCGATTCGGATGTTGGTGGTGACGTCGTACAGCGATTTTTCGTTGCGGTAACCGAGTGGATGCTTTTTTCCGAGCTTCTCCTGAAGCCATTTTGCAGTGGTTGGGCGAATTTGCATGAGGCCGATTTCCCCTACGCCACCGATTTGATTCGGGATGAAGCTGCTCTCGGTTTTGATTACGGCCATCACAAAGAGTGGGTCAAACCCGTGTCTCTCGGATTCGGCGAGGATGGCCTGGGTGATTTTTGAGGCTTTGGATTTGAACTTTTTGGGAAGCTCGTTTTCGACTGCCTTACGAACAAAAGTCTTGATGTCCTGAATCGACTCAACCCGCTTGGCAGGGCTGCGACGATAAGTGCCGCCGAGAAGCTCTCGCGCGTGGCTGACGCGAGCGGGAGTGAGCTTGGCTTGCACCCCCCGAGTGGTCATGCCCTTCCGAGCCGTTGCAGCACTCGCGAGAGTGCTGGTTCCGGCTACTAGGATCAGGCTTGCAGCGCTGATCCCGATCATCAGAAGGTTTCTTGGACTCAACTTCATCGTACCCATGGCCCTAGGTAGAGCAAGAGTGAGGCCAAGCGCTAAGCAACTGAAAACAAAGGTGATTTGATAGGGTGTTTTTTCGGGGATCTTTTAGGAGGGGCTGAGCCCGAAAAACTCTGACGGGCTGGCTAAAACTTACACAGTTCCTGACGTGCTCTGTCCCCGTTTTAGGCGGGGGTGAGCAGGAAGTGGGTGACCTCAATTGCCCCTCATTCACCCAGGGGGAGCACGCAACCTGGGGAATTGAGTTTTCCTTTTTTCGGGGGCGCTGAGTAAAATGGAGGCATGACTCCACTCCGTACTGTGACCCGACTTCGGGGTCTGTCCCCATTTGTAGGGCGAGCTCGTCGCCACGAACCGTCGCAGTCTCCGATCGTACTGATCTACGATCAACGCATCGCTGAGCTCTCGCGCGAGGCCAAGCAGTGGATCAAGCGCTTTCCTTGCTCCGTCCCCGTGAGATCCGGTGAGGAGCTCAAAACTTGGGAGGGGTTCCGAGCCTTCATGGACTCTCTGCCCGAGGAAGTGCTTCAGTATTCCCGTAAGTCGATGGAGGTCTGGGCGATGGGGGGAGGATCAGTGGGCGATTTTGCGGGTTTTTTTGCCAGCGTTTGGAAACGGGGCGTGACCTTGAGGATGGTTCCGACCACTTGGCTCTCTGCGATTGACTCAGCTCACGGCGGAAAAACAGGCCTGAACTGGGGAGGCGCAAAAAACCAAATCGGCACCTTCTATCCTGCCCAAGAAGTGATCCTGGTGCGGGAGCTCCTGGAGCTGCAAGGCGAAGCACGGATGCGTGATGGAATGGGGGAGTTGGCCAAGATTGCTTTGATTGATGGAGGCAGGTGGACGCAGGAGCTTCGAGGCTTTGCAGGACTTCCTTTGAAGAAACAAAAAGAGCTCATGTGGCGACTTCTTCCTGATGCTGCTCGCTCAAAATGGAAATGGGTCAAGAAAGATCCCAGAGAGTTGAACGGCGCGCGTGAGGTTTTGAATTTAGGACACACACTGGGGCATGTTCTCGAAGTGGAAGTTCCTCTTTCACACGGCGAAGCAGTGGCTCAGGGTTTATTATTTGCTCTCGACTTGAGTCTTTCCGAGGGCCTGATGAGCGAGAAAGCGTTTGCACGGGCTCAGGAGTTTTTGCGGCTCGATTGTGGAATTGTTCGTAATCCTCAGGCTCGAGTCTCGCGTTCGTCTCTTTCGAAGCGTGTGAAGGCGGACAAAAAACGAAATGCGGATGGTCAGCTGAGCTTTGTTTTTTTGGAGAGAATGGGACGTCCCGTTCGGAAGCCGATTTTGATGGAGAAGTGGATTCGGCAAGTCGTTCGAGGGGGATGGACGCAAGATGAGTAGTTCAGCTCGGTCGTTTCATTTTCGAGGAGAGCTGCCTCTTTCAAAAAGTTTATTGAACCGCTGGATGGTTCTGTTGAGTTTTGACGCTTCACTTTGGAATCGGCATCGGGCGGATCTCAAGTGTTTGGCCAAACGTTCGGGCGAGGATACTCACTTCTGTTTTGAGTCTCTCGATCGAATCGTGAACGCTTCTGAGAACTCCGATGAACCCATGATTCTTCACTGTGGTGAAGGGGGGGCGCCATTTCGTTTTATTGCACTTCGTGCATCCCGCAGGCCGGGAAAATATCAAATCACAGGCTCACCTCGTTTGTTACAACGACCGATGCAAGAGCTCCTTCAGATCTTGCAGCAACTGCAGGTCCAATCCGAATGGCGTCCAGATCAAGGGCTTTGGATCGACTCGAAGGGGTGGCTCACGCCGATATCCGGAGCGCTCGAGGTTGATCGTAGAAGATCCAGTCAGTTTTTAAGCGCAGTCCTTCTCTCGAGTGTTGGCCTTCCTTTTGAGCTCTCAATTCAGTCTTCAGTGGACGGAGCCATGAGCGAGCCGTATGCGGAGATGACCCTCCAAATGCTTCAAAACACTGGGGCTTGGGTGCAGGGCTCACTCTCCAGTGGTTGGATCAGGCTTGCTCCGCACTCGGACTCTCTGGACCCAGATTTCTGGAACTCGATCGTTCTCCCTGCTCTCGAGTCCGATTGGTCTGCCGCATGGAGTATTGCGGGGCATGCCGCTGTTATTCCGGGTGGTCAAGCTCACCTTCCTGCTCTTCGGCTTCCTTCTCTCCAGCCTGACTCGGTGTCCTTAGAAATTCTTCGAAAGATGGGAGTCGAGGTCCAGCAGCCCAGGGAAAGAGAGTTTTTGGTTTGCTCTTCGGGAGTGATCAAAGGAGTTGAGTGTGATCTTCGGGGCTCGCCGGATCTTTTTCCTGTCTTAGTCGCTTTGGCTTCGCTTGCTCAGACTCCCAGTCGATTGACCGGACTCGAGAGTCTCCAATACAAGGAGAGTCATCGTCTTTTGAAAATGAAATCCCTGGTCGAAAGCTTGGGCGCTCGAGTGATGGCGTTGAACGGGAGTGACCTTAATGCAGGGGTGGAAGTCGTCCCGATCGAGAGCGCTGTTCGGGCGAAGTGGTTGGATGTCCACTTTCCTCAGGTGGATTGTGATCCGGATCATGATCATCGAATTGCCATGGCGGCGTCGGTGTTGCGGCTTGCCGGAGCTCCACTGCGAATTCATCATCCAGAAGTGGTGAACAAAAGTTTTCCTGAGTTTTGGCAACAAGTGGATCGTGCAAAGGATGGGGATCAGGGCAAATGATGACCGGATTCGTTTTTTTGGTGGGCCAAAGGGGTGTTGGAAAAAGCTCCTTACTTAAAAGAGTAAAAGCAGCACTGGGACAACTTCCTCCGGGGCTTGGTTTTTTTGATTTGGATCAGGAGATCCAAATTCGCTCAGGCCTACCGATTGAGATGATCTTTGAGCAAGAAGGAGAGTCAGGCTTTCGGAGCCGAGAAAAACAGACCTTTGAGGCATGGATCAGCGAACGCTCGCAGGGCGGGATGCTTTCGGTGATGGTTCTGGGTGCGGGATTTGAGCATGATGCTCATGAGGTCTTTGGTAGACCCACAACCCAAGTGATTTGGATCAAGCGCAGCAGTGACGAAAAAGGCCGGATTTTCTTGGATCGTCCCCGACTGAATCCCGAACTTCCCCCATTAGAAGAGTACCGTTCGCGAGCTGCTTTTCGGGGGCGACGCTTTGAGCGCCTGGCAACTTTAGTTCATGAGTTGGAAGAAGGGATCGGATCAGTCCAGGAAGAAAGTGATCTCGCTGAGACCCAGTACTTTCGGCGTGTGCTGGGACTCCTGGAGTGGCAGCCGAAAAAATTCACTCCCGAGAACTTGGGATTTGTGGTCGAGACGTTGCAGTTAGAGTCACCTTCGGTTGAGCGACTGAGGGCGAAGCTTGCGACCGGTCTTGATGCGCTAGAGCTTCGATCAGACCTCATGCCGGATCACTGGAAAGAGCGGTTTTTAGAGTGGAAGGATCTTCCGATCCTATTTAGTTGGAGAGGAAGAGAAGAAGTGAGTCCTTCCTCTCTCCCAGCTCATTGGATTCAGGACTGGGCGATCGAACTAGGCGAAAAACCTGCATGTGTTTCGGCTCAGATTGTTTCGCTCCATGAGCTGCTGCCCGATGAGAATCTAGGTCAAGCGTTATTGCGTTTGGAGGAGTTTGCTCACCGAGCAGGGGCCGGGGTTCTTAAGGCGAGTCCGGTCGTCGCTTCGTGGGATGAGCTTTGGGAGGGTCACCAGTGGTGGATGAAAGATCCGCTTGCACGAGTGTTTTTGCCGAGGAGTTCATCCGAAGCTGCTGGTGCTTCGAGTTCAGGGAGTTTGTGGAAGTTTTATCGCTTGTGGACTGCAGGCCGGATGCGTCTTGAGTTTGTGCGAGGTGCTCGTGCATCGGCACCGGATCAACCCACTTTGCTAGAGCGAAATCGAGTGCAGCACCCTTGTGCAAAATGGGGCGCGCTCATCGGTGATCCCATTTCTCACTCTCAGAGTCCGGTCTTGCATCGCAGTTACTTTCAGTCCCGCTCCAGAGAATACTTTGCAGTTCGGCTGCCTGAATCCCTCGGAGAGTCCGGGTTTGATCAAGCGCTTCGTGTGATGGCGCGAATGGGGGCTGAGGCTTTTTCGGTGACTTCTCCTTGGAAAGAAGCAGCGTCTCGTTGGATTGGATCTCAGTCCGGTGAAGTTCAGCTTCGAGCGCAGCGGCTCAAGAGCTTGAACACCTTGTTCTGTCGAACTCACTCGGACGGGAGTACTCATTGGAGCGGGGATAATACGGATCTTCCGGGGTTTCGGGCAATTGCGCGCGAAGTGGGGCGACGACTCGGGCTAAGGGAGCACCGTGGCTTGGAGGAAGTAGCGGTCTGGGGCGGAGGCGGAACCCTATCGATGGTGAAAGAGGAGTTTCCGGCTGCGCAGTTTTTTTCGGCTCGCACGGGTGAATTCCGGGGAGCTTGCCCAGCGCTCTATGAGCGCGCTTCGGAGTTTCGTCCTCGTGTGATCATCTGGGCCGTCGCTCGAGGGCGCATGCAGGAAGGAGCCAAGTGGCCGCCCCAAGAATGGCATCCGGATTGGGTTGTGGATTTGAATTATTCAGAGGACTCCCCAGGACGGGAAGTGGCTCAGCGGATGGGGGCTCGGTATTTGTCAGGCCTTCAGATGTTCCGCACCCAGGGAATAGAGCAACAATTGTTTTGGCATGAGCGATGGAAGAGCTGATGCTTTTCGATACGAATGACCGGAGGAAATCATGAGCGGTGGAGCGAATCGTTTTGGTGAACGCTTTCAGATCACGACTTTTGGCGAGAGCCACGGAGTTGCATTGGGAGTGGTGATCGATGGTTGTCCAGCAGGAGTTCCTTGGGATGAGCGAGTGCTTGTCCGTGCACTCGAACGCCGGCGACCCGGACAAAAGCTCACGACCTCACGTGGGGAGTCGGATCAACCGGAGGTCTTATCGGGAGTGTACGAAGGAAAAACGCTGGGCACTCCGATTGCGATCCTGACCCGCAATCACGATGCTCGATCGGAAGATTATCAGAAGGTCGCCAAAAAACCTCGAACGGGTCACGCGGATGACGTTTGGAAACTTAAGTTTGATCACTCGGATCCAAGGGGAGGAGGACGCTCTTCGGGACGAGAAACCGTTGCACGGGTGATGGCAGGTGCGGTTGCCGAGATGTTTTGTCGATCCTTTTACCCGCAAATGAAGGTCTTGGGTTTGGCCACTGAAATTGCAGGAGTGAAGCTTGCCTCCGATCTCAGTGAGCGATGGATCAAGCGACTCGACTCACGCAAAAAGACCGATGCGTTGGATGCCCTTCGTGCCGAAGTGGACTCTGCGGTGGTGCGCTTCCCAGCTGATTCGCGGGCCCAGGCCAAAGTCTCTCGTTTGCTTCAAGCGGCAAAAGAATCGGGAAAGAGTTATGGGGGACGTGCTTGGATTCAGTGCAGTGGGGTTCCTGCGGGATTGGGGCAACCCGTGTTTTATAAGTTCAAAAGCGAGTGGGCGCGAGCACTGCTCTCAGTGGGGGCGACGGCAACGGTCGAGATTGGAGAAGGCAGTCGTGCGGTCGAGGCGGAGGGGTCGCAGTTTCACCGCGAGGGCAAAAACGGCCGTTATGGTGGCATACGGGGTGGCATTACCACTGGTGAGATCCTTCAGGCCTCGGTGGGGTTTAAGCCAACCTCCTCGGTTTTGGATGTGGCCAAACAAGGAAGACATGACCCTTGTATTGTTCCTCGAGCGATCCCTGTTTTAGAGGCGATGACGTGGTGCCTTCTCGCAGATCAGATTTTGTGGGCGCGCGGCGATCGCTAGGTTCATCGCTTCTCAAAAAAAAACCGGCCGAAATCCCTCTCTCGATTTTCGGCCGGCATGAATTGGATCAGATTTTTTATCTTTAGAGACTGCCAAAATTGGAAATCGAAGGCGCCCCGCCGTCTTGCGGAAAAAAGACATGTAGCGGAGCAGGCGAGACCGTCGATTGGTACTCGGTTTTGGCTTCGATGTAGTAGCGGTCCACTCGCCCGATCTCTTTTTCTGCCCCCACACCAATCGCGGTGGTCGTACCTCTCCGGACCCTGACGATTTTGGAGGGCAATTGGAAGTACATGGCTTCTCGGCAGGCGCGACGGTAAGCGTATTCGCGAATGCCGGGTGCAAAGTCCCTTTTGTCCCGCGTGAGTAGTGAGCGATGGAGGACAGGCACCAATGAGTTGAATCGGAGATCCTCATTGTCCGCGATCAAAAGCGCGGAGAGGAGACCATCGATCAGGGCGCGAGCGCGAGGATCGACATCGGGCTGACCTGGCTGAGGGGAAGGGGTTGGAGTCGGTGACGGAGTGGGGTCTGGGCTCGGAGTCGGAGGTGTTTGACTAGGGGGCTCGGGAGTGAAGCGAAAGTACCCAGCCAAGAGCGCATTCCATTCTTCAAAACGCTCATCAGAGTCCGAGTCGAGTGAGAGCGGAGGCATTTCACCCAAAACAAATCCCACTGCTCGTTGCGCGACCATGAGTGAGTAAGCAAGGTGGGGGTGTTTTTGAATGGTGAGCGTTTTTCCTGCTTTTTCGATCGGGTACGACTCGAGGGGTGCACCTAGTTTTTGAGTGACCTCAGTTTGGGTCATCCCCACTTGAGCGGGGAATGTAGAGCGAGAGTTGTAGTAGGAGCCCCCCATCCAAGCGATGGTCGTCAGAGGTGCGTTCGGGTTTTCCTCCGAAATGCTTGGAGACGTGAACATCACGAGAGTGGTGTTCTCGGGAAAGCTCACTCCTTTGCAGGGTCGCGCAGTAAAAAAGATGACCGAGCGCGCACCGTCATTGATCGGGTCGATATCGCAAGGATGACTGTATGCAGTTCTCTCGAGTAAGGCGTCCAAGAACCCGGTTCCCAAACTGAAACCATCGAAAGTGATTTCGGTGGGGTTCAGATCGGGCATCTGTACGGGGGGGGATCCAGATGCAGGTAGAGTTGCAGAGACACTGCCGGCGAGCAAAAACGTTCCAAACAGAATTTTGAAGCGGTTTTTCAGGTTGGTTTTCATAGGCATAAGAGTGTCTGTGGGATTCCCAGTGAGCGTCAAGTGGGGTTCTTCACGCGCTCTGTTCCAAAATGAAGACGCCCCGTTGCATAAACAGAACTTTCTATTCTGTTTAATGGGGAGTAAAAACGATCCAATCTATTCACAATTTGCAGAGTCAAAGATGCGAGAAAGTGTCTTTGGGAGAGCGATCGATGAGAAAGTTTCGCGTAGTCGTAGGGACGGCCCTGAGCCTAGGGGGTCTTCTGGGAGTAGGAGTTCCATCGGCAGAAAGCGGAGTGTTGCCCGAGTTGGACCAAACCGTGATGTCGGAGCTTCCCAAGGACGCTCAGGAACTGCTCAAGACATTGCCGACCAAGCGCTTGGAACTCGACTTTGTGGTCGGAAAAGCTGCAAAAGTCAGTGATAGCTTTCGGATCGTGCAAGCCCAGAGACTCACTACCGATGTTGCAAGCCTTCAGGCTCAGTCGATCCTCGATTGGAAACCTTACCTCAAGGTTGGAGTGACGGACGATCGTCGTCAGCCGACGACTCCTTTTAGTACGAGTCGAGTTCAGGGCAATTCGATTACTCTCGGTGCTCAGACCGTGTTTCAGACCGGGACAGTCCTCGCGGCAGAACTCTCCAAAGGCTCGACCGAGCTTCAGTTCGAGAATCCGATGATTGGGAACAACGGCGTGTTGGAGTTTGCCGAGACCAAAGCCACACTGACTTTGTCTCAATCCCTTTGGCAAAATGCCTTTGGAGATGGAATCCGAGCCCGGATGGAGGCGGCAGAGAAAGCTTCCGAAGCAGCAGTCTTGATCGCGGATGATGCCACGGATGACTGGATGTTGGGATTGATTCAAGTCTACTACAATGCTTGGCTAGCCAAAGCCCAGGCTTTGGCTGCGGATACGAGTTTGGCTCGCCGCGAGCGTTTGTTGTCCATGGTTCAGATTCTGGCCAACCGAGGAACAGCAGAGCGTCCAGATCTTTTGCAAGTCCAGAGCGCAGTCGATGCGACGCGAGTTCAAGCGGATCGAGCCGCTCAAGCGGTGGGAGATGTTTGGCGAAGTTTGCTCACGGCTCTCAAGCTTCCTCGTGAGTGGTTTAAGATCGATGCAAAAAAAGTTCCGATTGCTCTGGATGACCCCATGACCGAGGCATTGGCTCTTTGTGGGACGGAGAACGCCATTTTGCCTGCTCCTGAGGCCAATCTTTCTGTTCGGAAAGCCAAGCTTCAAGTGGCTGCAGCCTCTGCGCAGGATCGCGCTGCCGATTCTCAGCTGAGACCGGACTTAAGTGTGACTGCTCAACTCGCTAACAACGCAATTGATAACACTCCTTCCGACGACCAAAGTCTTTCGGACTTTGCAGGATTTGATCATCCCGCATGGACTATCGGACTTCAGTTTTCGATGCCAATCGGGTTCACTGCCGAAAAAGCTCAAAAGCTCTCTGCGGCAGCTGACCTGATTCGAGCCGATGCAGCGGTTCAGCAAGCGCAAGACCAACACGCGACGGTCTGGGTAAATCAGTGTTTGGATCTTTTCCGTTTAAATCGCGCCTATGCCCAGCTCGAGTCTTCGTATGTCAAGCAACGCGAACGGGCCTCTCTCGAGGAGCAACGCTTCCGAATCGGTCGCTCGGGTACGTTTCAAGTCATTCAGGCGGGAGACGATGCGACTCAAGCGGAGATGGCCGTGCGGGCCATGGAAGTCGAGCGAAGACTGGCTGCTTGGAGAGTCCGACGTCAGGCCGGGCAGGGGCGCGCATGGCTCGAGGGGCTTGCTCAGCGCTTCGGGCGCAGTGAGATGTCTTGGTAAATCGTGAGACTGTAAAACGGGGAAATTGAAAATGAACGCACTCATCGAGTTTTTTGGAAAACGTCGCCTCTTTGCAGACCTTCTCACAGTTTTCATTATCGTCGTGGGCTTAGCCTCATTGTCGATGATTCGACGGGAGGTCTTCCCGAATGTGAATTTTGACATCATCACCGTTGGGACAACTTTTCCGGGAGCCTCTGCATCGGAAACTGAGAAGTTGATCACCAATCCTCTTGAGCAGGATCTCAAAGAAGTAGACGGGATCAAAAAGGTTCGCTCGATTTCGACCGAAGGCAGAAGTTATATTACGCTTTTTGTCGATCCAGATCAGACCACCGAGCAGAAAGCCAAGCGCGACATTCAGGATGTGGTGGACCGATTCACTCTGCCGACAGGCGCCATCGATCCGTTGGTGACTGCGATTGATAGTAAGCTCACTCCGATTATGGAAGTGGGTGTGTCTGGCGATATGCCAGAGCTTGAGGTTCGCAAGGTAGCCAAGTTTTTGGAAGATCGGATCGAAAAGCTGCCGGGCGTTGCGCGCGTTGTTGCTGCGGGACTTCGTGATTTAGAGATTCGTGTCGAAGCGGATCCGCGTAAGCTGGCTGAATATCGGATCTCCCTGGATGAAGTGGTTCG
>Ga0169931_10010680_pt1 | contig 13053 bp, 28 predicted proteins | sample Kivu_15m_20L_FD_129675 | JGI IMG/M metagenome (GOLD analysis project Ga0169931, IMG submission 129675) | Freshwater microbial communities from Lake Kivu, Western Province, Rwanda to study Microbial Dark Matter (Phase II) - Kivu_15m_20L... | ecosystem: Environmental > Aquatic > Freshwater > Lake...
ACTCGTCGTGCTTCGCACGGTTTTCCTTGTCTGAATTAGCCGCACGGAACGCGCTAACAATACCAAAGTCCTTGTTGTCGTCTTCCACGTACTGGAACACGCGGGACAGTTTGGCTTCAACCAGTGGCACTTCCCGTGCATCACGGTTGTTGAGTGCTTCTTGTAGTTGTTTAGCGTCCAAATACTGGGTGAATTTTTTCATTCGTCTTCTCCTTTTTGGGATCCCATGTATTTATGATTGGCAAAGAACTGCCGTGCAGAACCACCCCGTCATTGGTGGTGTACCAAATCTCGTCAAAGCATTTGCTGCACCACGGCATACACAGAGGACACGGGCGGGACAGGCGCAACTGACCGAAACGGTTGAAGCGAACGTTGAACAGAATAAGTCCAGTGCGTCCGCGTTCAACCTTAAGGTACGCGTCCAATTCCGAATGGGGTTCGGAAAAGAGGTAACCTTTTTTCTGCGCTTCGGTGTGCGTCTTTAGGGCATTGCTGCCCACTGCTTCAATACGCCCTCGGTGTATGATGAGAGACAGGTGCTTTTTAGGGCGCGGAATCTGCACACATAGAGGGTACGCAATCTGCAAAAGACGATTGATGCGCTTGGCATTCATGGCATGGAAGAAAAGTGATGGAGGGAGTCGAACCCTCTGTACTGATGCAAGACCCGCCTTGCGGCATCACGAACGGTGGCAATTAGCCCTGCTTGTTCACACTCTTGCAGAAATCGTCTGCGTCCATACGGGCACAGACCGAGCGAGTCTGATCGACCGAGTAACGACGCATTTCATCAAACTCACGCCAAACGCTGTCAAAGCGCGAGTCCAGTTCCTGATTGTCGTTGATGGCACGATTCTTCATGTTCGACAGCACGTAGAACACTGCTGCGTTGCTGATGAACACGAAGGTAAGAGCAAAGAAAGTGAACGAGTTGAATCGGTCACCGTCGCTGCTCCACACAGCCCACGAGAAACCAAGGAAGAACAGAGCGGAAAGACCAAGAAAAACCTGAAACACTGAAGCGTAAGAACGCATGGCAATTTCTCCTAAAGAAAAGAGTTGATAGTCCAAGAGCAAAGTGGTTCCTTTGCGTAGGACACCACGGTGAGAACGGGAATATGTTTTCATGTGTGCTCTCCGTGTAGAAAAGAGGAGGGGGTGGGCGGTTTTAGCCGTACCCACCCCCATTCTCAAACGAGGGTCACGCCTAGATTAGGCGGTGAACACCTTCACGGTCGCATCGCTCATACCCGAACCGAGACGCTTGGTCCAACGGTTCAGGAGAATGCCAACGCCCTGTTCCGAGCACTTGAACGTGTACGCGCGACCTTCATCGGTCGGACGGCTGCGAACAAAGTTGATGTTGCTGCCGCTGACGCGGTTGGCAAAGGCATCAAACTTGGTGTCGTTGCTGTTGTTGTACAGATCAACGTTAACGGAAACAGTGTAGCGAGGCGAGGACGAGGTGTTGCGAATCTTCATTACGAAATCTCCGAATCAATTGGGCTTCTGAAAGAGTTCACGCCTTGGATGCTAGCCCTGCACATCGGTTGGCGTCTTTGATGTACATACTGTATCAGGTCTTGACGGTGTGTCAATACCTTGCACAGAGTTTTCTATATTTCAATCCAACGCAGCGACGAGCGCAATGAGTGCAGTGAACACGCACACAAAACCAATTCCAAAAGTAATGGGATTGTCCTGCGAAAACTTCTTGAGTTCGTGCCACTTGGCTTTCACAAATTGAACCGTTTCAGTAAGCGAGAATTTCAAATACTTCTTGCAGTACGGCTCAATTTGTGAAACCACCCGATCCAGTTCCGATGGTTCGGCAGGAACAGTATTAGTGTATTCGGGAGTGGGCAGGGTGTAGTTCGGTAGACTGCTCTCCGAGTACGTGCGACCTTCGGCTGCGTCCCAACCGTCTCCGCTCCACACATAACCACTCTTGGCTGTGTTGACGATACGCTTCGCCTTCTTGCTGACGGGCTTACGGGCAGGCTTCTTGGTCTTCTTGGTATTTTTCTTTGCCATTTAATTTCTCCTGTTCTGTATGTATTCCAGTTGTGCGGCTAATGCTCCCGTAGAGACTTGCACTCTCCTATGCAGATTAAAAGTCTGCTGCATCGCTGTCAATGCTTCGGGAGCGGGTGTTTAGTCTGCACCACTCCACAGATTGGAGCGTTCCAGTGCCTGAATGTTCCGCTTGGACACCATTTCGTGCAACTGGTCTTGCAGCAGGTCAATCAGTGCTTCCACTTCTCCCTCTGTCCACGCGTCAGGCATTTCGGGAGTGTCTACTCCACTAATACCCAAACACACTTCGCCTTGGCGATGGGGATTGGCTACAAACTGAAACTGAACTGATTCTGCCACAGTCTTTCGGTCTTGGTCAAGCACGGGTGTTCTCCTTGTTTATGGTTGCGTTCAACTTCTTGTTCATTTCACCGACAGGTTCGCACGCCGTGCACGAACCTTCAAACCCTTCCTTCAGGTCAGAGATCCGCCTGCGAAGGTGTTTAATTTCGGCAGCAGCACGACCAATCAGGATTTGGTGAAACGTGTCTCGACCTCCATCGTCAAGATACCGATTCAAAACCGTAAGAATGTCGCCTTGTGTGGGGTCAATCACGGAGTGTCCTTGTCCAGTGCGTAACCACAGTGCTGTTCCAAAGCGTCGAGTCTGCTGTTGGTTTTTGAAAGTGCACCAAGAGCACCCCAAGTAATCAGCATATGCAACGCGAGTATAACGCACAAAATGATAATGAATTTCCAAAGCAGGCTAATGTCGTCTTCTCTCATTGCGTGTCCTCCTCAACTAGTGGGTAAACCGTGCTGCCTTTACGTGTTCCGTCCGCAGGAACAAACGAACAGAAGTACGTGTGCTTGCCCTTCTCAATCACAAGCACAGGAACCGGATCACCGCCTTCAGGTCGGCTTGCGACCGCAGCGTACTTGATGCGACCGCCTGCAATGGTTTGCAGAATGTCCGTTCCGTTTTCCTTCAAGCCTTGGCGCAACAGATCGCGCATACGTTCACTCTCTCCAGTCATCGTGACCTCGCATTCACTCGCTGCGCTCGGCGCAGTCCTTCGGTGTCGTCAGCAGCCACCATTACCAGTTCAGGTGCGGTCTTGTGATGCCAGTCCATGAATCCAACCGGACGACGCACACGCGAACACTTCACACAGGTGGTGGTGTTGGGCAAACACTCAAGTCTGCCCTTGGGGATTTCCGTTTCGCACGTATCACAAAGACGAGTCATGTTTAGTCCTTCAGGAATCGAATCACAATCACTAGAGTCGCAATGCCGCATCCAATGATACCAATACACAGTCCGGTTGCAAGCAGATTGTTCACTAGTGCGTTCATTTCAAACTCGGGTGTACCGTTCCTTGATGGTCTTGCACTCCACACGCTTCTCTGAAGCGGACACCGCTGCACGGGTCTTGAGGGTGCGACGATTCCATCCCCACGGCTTGCATACATGGGAACGGCACGAACGAATTGCTGCCGACTCGCGCTCGGCGGCTAGATCAATAGGGTCAAGGTTTCGCTTTGCCATGCACAGAGTATAACCCCCACACAAACAGGAGTCAAGACTGCGTACACAGTTTCTATATTTGAGTCAGGACAGCACTCCACCAGTCCATCCGCTGCCCAAAGAAATTCCCCAAATTTGCACAGGGAAAATTTCAGTTCTTCCAGCCGTAACCAAAACTCTGGTGGCGGCAGTGGTTCCGTTTGCTCTGAAAGTGATTAAATCAGCAGTATTGCCGGAGGCTGTGGTGTTCGTCAACAAAACACCTTTGTTTTTTCCAAAGGTACTCGCCGCGCCAGTGTTTCCAAACTGAACTACTTCTCTGTAAAAGTTCATGTCTTTCCTCCGTGTCCAGTATGTATAAAGGAAAAGGAGCCTTGCGGCTCCCCTGATCCGTTCAGATGCGGGAGGATCAGTCCCCACGGCTTCAAGCCGCCATTGCCATTCTGTTGGCGTTTATGTGTTAGCACAGGGTTTTTGACGAGGCTCTGCACCGTGCCCCGAGCGTCTACTCGTTCCGTACTCCGCGCTAGTCGATGCCGTTTCGCCCCCGTAGTGGTGTAATGGAGGCGGGGAGAGTCGAACTCCCGTGCTAATCGCGTTTCTGTCCCGTATCAACAACGCTGTTTATATTTAGTCGTCGTGCTCCACAGGCTCTGCCAGTTCGTCGTCGCGGTACATCCGCTTCCACGCGTCTAGTGGCACCAGTACTTCAGCCCGTGCCAGTTCGTCCCACACCCACCACCCGTTTGCCTTTACTGCAAGGTACATGAGCATTCGACCGTCTTCTCGTCGCCCTTCCGCTGCAATCTTCCACAGGGAGTTTTCAATTCCCATCATGTGCCGTGCAGCGTAGTACTTCTCTGAAAGGTCAGCCATTACTAGGCGGAGGAGCCTTCCGTGTAGACGCCTTTCGTCTTCCGGGCTTAACCCCAGTGGATTTGCGGGTTTTGGGTTTGCCCCAAATAGCCTCCCAACCCCGCGCCCAAGCGTCCGGATCCACCCGACGATACCTGTCGCCTTTGCCTGCTCCATGTGCGCCTCCCATATCACGCCGCGCTCTTGCGGGGCTTACGAGCCGTGGACTTCTTGCTCTTACGCTTGCGTGGAGGGGTGTACGTAATGTCTTCCAGCGTCCACCAGTAAGGAGTAACCACGGGTGGAGGCAGCGGCTTGCGGCGCAGCGACTGCACACACCACGTGACCCCCTGCACCATCCACAGGGTGCACAGGGCAATGCCTGCGCCAATGAGTGACCACACAAACGCAACCCACACGGTTTGCGGCACACTACTGTAAACGGTCATTTCATCCATTTGCGGGTTCCTCTGTCTTTGTCTTTGCGGGTTCATTCAGTCGCGCAATTGCGTCTGCCAAAATTCGATTCACTGCTTCGTTGAACGTGCAGTTGTTTGTGTGTGCCACCTTTGCAATCTTTAGAAAGGTGGAGTCATTCAGATTCATGTCAAGTGTAATCTGTGTAGTCTTCTTCGGTGTTGCCACGGGGTTCCTCCTTCTTGGGCTTTCGTACAGGCTTTGCCTTCTTTGAAGCGACACGCTTACGCGCACGTGTCGTGATTTCCTGTATTTGAGCAAGTTCGTGCTTCATGCGAGAAATGGTTTCGTAGGTTTCCAGTCCCACAACGAGTTTGGCGGTTTCGCTCATGACCACTTCGCCTGGCTTGAAGCCTTCACGAATTGCGAAACGCGCAATGTCTTCCAGTTCAGATGCGTCGTACAGCACAATGTGCGTACCAAGCAAGTTAACGTCTTCCACAAACAGCCCCCACCGACCACCGTGCAGGTAGTCAATGTACGCCAGTGGTTGGGGTGCGGGTTCACTCCACGAATCGTAGTTATTGTGATGGGTGTTCACGTTCAGATTCCAACTTTACAATGATTGCATTCAGAGCCGCAATCAGTTGCTCCACTTTAGCCTTCTCCAGTATGAAACCGATACGCATCTTTTCGGCTTCACTGTGCATTTCCCGAATCAATTTTTCCGTTTCTGTAATTTCAGTCATGCACATAGGTATACAACTCCAATGGGACGCCAGGGAATCGAACCCTGCTGTAGATCGTTATAAGCGATCCTGTATAACCCAGATACTTGCGTCCCAATTACCCTTCTCCCTCGTCCGCCCCGCAGACCACAACGCACTTTTTGTTGGTGACATGACCACGGGAATCCTTTAGAAGATAGTTGCTCTTCTGTCGATCCGAATCGTGCCCCAAACGGTAATTAAGTTGCGGAACCCCCCGACTCTGGAGTTCCGCAAGGAAACTGGTGTCAACAAGACGAGCAATCACTGCGGCACAAACCACAGCAGCGTCAGCCTCGGAAAGTGGCATGGGGATGTCAATGTGGAGTCGGAACCCGTTCATGCTTGTTTCCATGCCCCAATCATATCAAACCCGTACGATAGGTCAATAGGCAGGACACATTTCTGTATATTTCACTGTGGGGGTGTACCTGTGGGAAACGGATCTGTTCCTGTGGTACTCAGAATACTCTACTAGTACTCTATTAATACTATACTTCTTCAAACCCTACACAGAGATTTAGGGGTTTAGAAAAATGGTCTGAATATCTTTTTCTATACTTTACTGTTTTAGTATTTTTGAATCGTCAATCAACTCTGGATCTATAGCCGTCACGTTCTTGCGGAGTGCGCTCATAATTCGGGCTAACTCCAACCACCCGATGCGGTCTAGTAGATACTCTTCATACGCTTTGACAGCAACTGCTGCCGATGCCAGTAGATCGGCTTGCAACTCTCGCTCCGATTTATCCCTGCGCGTGGTCATGTGCCACCTCCTTGGGAAACGGACCAAAAGTATTTAGTTCATGGGTTAACTTAACAATTCCATTTTCGCAGCGACTTATTTATACGTGAGTCAGGATCACGTGCAGTGGCTGCGGAAGTAAGTTTAGACTTCATGCCTTTCATACGCGAACAAAACGATTTACGCCGCTTTGCGCTCTTGGAACCAGCCTTGAGTTTGCTGGGTTTTGTGGTTACTGCTGTTTGGAGTTTGGAACCTGGGTTGGCACGGCGATACGAGGCTACACCCGCTTTGTTTAGCCCGCCCTCGGGGTTCTTGCCTTCCTTGCGCTGCCACGCAGGAGACGACTCTTCCTTTACGGGTTTTGCTTGAGGGTAATCCTGTGACTTCAGCACTGTGCGCTTGCCACATGGACCAACTCCAGTAACCTGATACCCAATTTTCTTTTTGGGATTCAGTTGCACTTTAACCATTTTGGCTTCGCCCAAGTCAAACATGGGCACCATGAAATCAGTGTACCCCACGCTCTTGATGTGCTGTGCTGCCTTCTTTAGTGTGCCAAAGAATCCAGGCTTTACCTTGTGGGACTTTAGAATGTCTACAATTTCGTCCAGCACGGGCTTTCCTGCACTGCCACCGGAGGAGTACTTGCGGTACTTGTGAATTTCTTGCACAGCCGCCTGTGGCAGAGACTCGTACCACGCTTCGACTGCTGCTTTCACTGCGCCTTCGGTGAGGGCAGTGGTACGAAATTGTGAAAAGGCTTTAGGCATACAGGTTCTCCGTTTCCTGTATGTATAAACAAAAACCGCCCCTTACGGGGCGGGAAGCGGGTGCATTGGCTCCAGCGCAGTTGCTTCAAGCATCCGTATAAGCAGGTGCCGCAGATCACTCACGCTGCGGCACGTGGTGTCGTTCAGCAGAGACGGCGAGTACTTGAGCGGTTCACCCTCACCGTCGTACTGCACCATTACCACCGTAAAGTGGTGTGAACACGAATAGTCAGAAGCCGTGGGCACTTCCACCACGCGCAGATCAAAACTGTGTGCCCTGCGACGGCGTTGCTCCCGCTCCAGTTGTGCACGGAGCAGAGCGTTTTGGGATTCCAGTTCTTCAACAGTTACAGTGGTACTCATCCTTCGCCCTTGTACAGTTCGCATTCCATCCGCTGACGCAGTGCTTCGTCTGTCACGCCCAACATCCAGTCCGTGTTGACTTGCGGAATTTCTTCGGGCTTTGTACACGCCCACCGCGCGTCCACCACTTCCCGTTCAATACGGAGCAGTGCAGACCGGAGACGCGCGTTCTCTGCGCGGAGCGTTTCCAGTTCAGCGCAGTCCGGCGACGGGGACAGCGCACTCGCACCAAACACATCAGGGTATCGTGCGCGAACGTGCACTTCAAACGGGAAGTGCTTCACCACACGCCGTGCGCGTTCACGCACTTCACGCGGAACACGGGGTGTAGCCACCGGATTCAGCAGGTCGTACATGAAAGCGCGAGTTGCGTTCAGGGAATTAACTTCTTCTTGTGGTAGTGTCATGTGTGTGTTCTCCAGTGATTCGTGTCGTGCCAACCACTCCAGTACGCGTCTCCACTTGCGGAATGGCATTACGGGGTTTCGCCTTCGTCTCTGTTCAGTATAACCGGCACAAACTTGTGTGTCTCTGCGTGAGACGGACACATTGTGTGGAGCCAGTACCCACCCTGTGCACAGTGGAGTGATCCGGGACTGCCGCACATTTCGCATACGGTGGCACTCTTGTGTTCTGCTTCAAAAATCCACCTGTGGATGGTGTCGTCTGCACCGCTCACGTACACTCGCAGAATTCCAAACTTCTGCTTGATCTGCTGAATACTGAACTCGTTGTCTGTATCGCGGAATCCTGCGGCGTACTTTTCCGCAAGGTGGTCTTCGATCTTTTCCAGTAGTTCCTCCATGATGGGATTCCACCCTTCTCCGTACTCCAGTCCGTAGGCTATTACGAGTGAACCGCCGGTGCGCTCAAAGCACAGTGGGTACTGTACAATCCATGAAGCCAGTGTTTCTTCTTGCGTGGTGTTCATTTCAAGCCTCCATTGCGTAATTGCTGTACGGGTTTTGATTTGGCTTTTGGTGTGAGTACGAGTGAACGTAGGTCTGTGCAATTTGGCAAGCGTAGTCCAGTTTAGTGTTTACGCCGTTGCCGTTGCGATGCGCTCCTTGGTACACCACGATCCACTGCTTTCCGGCTAGTGCACTGTACGGATCGTACAGTTCAGGGTCTGCACGATCCACCCAATGCCCACGTGCGGTCTGCTTGGTGACCAAGACGTTTTGCGGGTACTCATCCGTAATCAAGGTCACTATCAGTACCGCGTCTCCACAGACAAAGTACCCACACACCTTCGACCCACACGGGGACACTAAAAAGTGCTGTGTAGAAATGAATCGCGTTTCGTTCACCGCTTCCCCGCTTCAAGAATGGGAAGCCCCGCTTCCGTGGGTACGTACACCACAGAGTTGCTGCCGCTCTCCAAATTCTGAATCCACAGGTAACGCAGGTACGACTCGTTGCCCTTTAGTGATTCACCAATAATGCGGTTGGCTTCTGCCACGCCCTTCGCGCGTTCCACTTCTGCCGCAGAGAGTGCCTTTGCGCTTTCCAGTTTCGCTTCCGCTTCAAGAATGGTGATCTTGCGGTTCTGTTCCGCCTGTGCGTACTGCGCGGAGCCTTCCATTTCAGCCGCCCACACGTTGTACTTGGGCTTCACGTACGCACACGACCCCACAATGGCAGTGAGCGCAATTACGCCCACGCCAACGAGAACCGACAGAGACACGTACGAGGTGCGGGAGGGGGACGAATCGGAGTTGTTGGAGTAATAGGTCATGCACATACTGTACTACACAGTACGATTCCGTGCAAGGGGGTGTGTGGGGTTTCTATATTTGATTTTATCCGTACACCAAAGTATTTCAAGCCTTGTCAGCGCATAAATAACATGAAACCGATTTCTAAATCGCAAAAGACCAAAGGAAACACAAATGGCACAATTTCACTGGGTAGGCTCAACCGCTGCAAGCATTAATTCCTTTAAATGGGATAGCATCAACAACTGGAAAATTTTAGAATTGGGTCAAGCAGGATCGACTGCACCAAACGGCAGTTTGGCGCGACTGATTTCCGCAAATCGCCTCCCTAGAGGAAACGATACTATTCATTTCGGTCCTCAAATGACCGAAAATACCCAATACACCATTGGTTTGTATCACATTTACTCTCCGTGTCTGTTTGGTGGTATTACTACCGACACTGGAATAACATTCGGTGGTTGGTGGTCTGGATCCACTGGAAATGCAACGGGATTATATGGTGCTGCGTGGACTTACGTGTATCCTGGTTACAAGTTCTCTCGTTTGGGTGGATACGTTGATCTTGCAATTCTAAACGAGTGGCGCGACGCTCTGTCTGCTTACGGATACGAAGTAAACTCCTTTACTGTTGCATCGGGCACGGAGTTCGTTGACGCGGTATACACCAGCGATAACTGGTTTGGTGATACGGCTGGAGTGAGTATATCGTTTGCCAGTCAGCCACTTTACGATGTAAGACTGCGTGGAAGTGTGTACTGCGCGAACGCAGCCAGAACCACTGTTGCGGTTCGTGGGTTCACTGCACAAAACGGTGGGTACAACGATCAAAACTACGACGGCTCTCTCAACACCCTTACCTTTAGCCCGATAGAGCAAAGAAAGTTTACAGTTACACCGAACACCACAGGAAACGGCTACACCGGTACCGCGTTTGAAACCCCATCCAACAGCACTTATGCTGGCGGGTCGGTGGTGGTTCGTGGGCACTGGAACAAAGTTGTCAGTCCAATTGCGCGAAAGAATGGAAAAATCACGTTTGAAAGTGCAGTGATAAACCACGTAAATCTAGTGCCGTCTTCTCAACTAGTGTACGTGGACACCGCAAACGACCCAACCGTGGTTCCAGTTACTCCAACATCAACAAACTTTGATTCAGACGGCATTATTTTCGACAACGCAAGCAATGCTAGAAACTTCCAAGTTTCCAATATGCGTCAATTCAACACCAGTGCTCAATTCATTCTCCACGGAGACTGTACTCCAAGCAGTGGTTTTGTGTGTGCAGCACCAGCAGGAGCGTGTGCAGGAGCCGCAGGCGGAGTTTCGGTTCCTGTTGGTAGCATAGAAATCACTCCCCCCCTGCAAGTGGCACAGGGCACAGTCTCCCGTATTCCTGTAGGCATTGGATTCCCTGGAAACGATGGTAGTCCAAAAGCCACAACCACTATAAGCAATCTGTATTCGTACACAGGAAACGAGTCAGCCACAAACGAACTAATCATCGAAGGCGCATTAGATAACGATAACATTTACCTGTACGGTGGGGTGCTAAAGAACTCTACAAATCTACCAAACTCTGCGTCGGTCACGATTGACAATCTTTCTCTGTATCAAGACGCGTCCTTTGACAGTTCTGTAAACCCCAATCACAGAAACTTTACTGTGGTTGTGCGTCCGCAATCCAACTCTACAGTTGTTAACCCAGGACAAGGCACAGTTCTGACACTCAGCCACGTTGAGTCGTAATGTCCAAACGTTGGAACGATATCAAAGCAGTGAAAACGGCGAGGGAGCAATCCCTCGCCGGATCTGTTACTCCTCCACCAACCGTAACACCTCTACCGTCGCTTCCTCCAACCGAACCAAACATCGTGATTGGGGTGAGGGAACCCACATTTCCTGTTGTTGGAGGTTTGGCGTTTACACGAACCGACACACTAAAGCCTAATGTGATTTCTTCGGAACAATGGGCTGCTCGTCCGCGTCCCATCGGATTCAAGAAAGACTACAAATTTCTCGATCCAGTTTTGGACTCTGCATTAATTTCTGCCCAAGGAATTTCGTACAGTTCCAAATCAAAGTCGTGGATTGATTCTTCTGTGGTGCTTTTAGAGTCTTTGATTGGTGCAACTGGTGCAACTGCTGGTGCAACCGGTGGACTTGGTGGCGGCGGTGGTGGTAAAAAGTAACCGCTATAAACCCAAAACAGCGCACACAGAATTCCAAACTGCTTCGTACGGCACGGTGTCCACGTTTGCATTTTCTTGTGCCACAACCGGCACAATTCGTCCCCACGGTGGAGTCCACAAACGGTGAATCCCGTGACGATACAGAACAACGGCTGGTGTGTCCACGGCTCCCGCCACGTGTCCCAACCCAGTGTCTAGCGTTACAAGCACAGAAATTCTCCGTATACAGTTTACTACTTGTGGCAGAGTGCCGCGACCGCGCAAGTCTAGTACACCACACTCACGCACTAAAACACTTTCTGTTTCTGTTCCATGTAGCCCAACAGGAACTGCCGGTCCCAAAACTCCAACAGAAAGACCACTAGAGTGAAGATCGCGCACCAGTCGCGACCAGTGTGAGGTGCTCCACAGTTTACAGTCTAGGCTCGCGCTTGCCGACACAATCACATCAGGAACCCTGTGATTCCATGTCTCTTCTGGAAGTAGTGGGCGTGGTGTACAGGCTGTACAACCAATACCACAGCACAGTATTTCACCAATATACCCACTCTTCAGTACTGGAAACTCTTGCGTAATGGTTTCCCGTGTCCACTGTGGATGCTGCCACAACCGATCCTGCCACGTATTACCAAACGCAAACGGTCTTCCGGTCAGAGTGTTTGCAGGACCGTGAACCACTGCTCCTGCACCACACAGGTGGGGCACAGCGTCTCGTGCCCACTCGGAGTTCTCCAAGTTGATAACGGTGTCGTAGACAGGCACGGGTGTGGTGGTGTCCAAATTACACACCCTGTGCCAAGACGGGCTGTTTGCAAATTCTGCCACCCTTCGGCGTGTCCACAGGTCCACACGTGCATTGGGGTAGTGGTGCTGTAGTGCTAGTCCAACACTACACGCCACCACGTGATTCCCCAATGCATCAGACGCTATCACTGCCACGTTTTGTGGAGTAGTTTTTGTGTTTCGCGTCACGTGTGTAAATCTACAAGATTTCAGTATTTCACACCAAAGAAATATTGAGCAGTTTTATTCCTTAACTACGCGCCACAGGAATTTCGCGTGGCTCCGGTGCGCCCGGAGTTTCGGTGACCAGTTCCACCTCCAGTACTCCGTTGCGGAGCCGTGCGCTCTCCACCCGTGTCCACTCCCCCAGTGTCCAGTGCTTTACCCACGGGCGACGGGCAATGCCCCGCACCGTGTACTCGCGGGTGTCTGTTTCTGCCGCACACGATACCGTAAGGGTTTTGCCGTTCACCACCACCCTGATGCGCTCTGGATCGTAACCCGCTACTGCCACCTCCACGGTGGTGTGCCCGTTCTCGCCCTTTACCACGTTGTACGGGGGGTGTGTGTCGCTTTGTGAGGAGTTCAGCAGCGCGACCCCCACGCCTTCCATCCACTCGTCCCATCCCAGTCCCCACTTGGGGAGTTCGCTCCACAGGCGGTGTGATGGGGAAAACGGTGTGCCTACAGCCAGTACGTGTCTTACCATTCCAGTCTCCTTCTCCCGTAACGGGCAGAACAGGTGTGCACTCACGGCTCCCTCCACGCGGAGCAGCAGCCGGTGCACTCGTATTTAGTCACGTGGTGGTCCGCCACCCAAGAGTCCGTGTACACCGCATCGACGCGTCCGTATAACGTGTCGATTTATCCCGTATCTTTCGACATTGCAATGG
>Ga0169931_10010681_pt1 | contig 13053 bp, 6 predicted proteins | sample Kivu_15m_20L_FD_129675 | JGI IMG/M metagenome (GOLD analysis project Ga0169931, IMG submission 129675) | Freshwater microbial communities from Lake Kivu, Western Province, Rwanda to study Microbial Dark Matter (Phase II) - Kivu_15m_20L... | ecosystem: Environmental > Aquatic > Freshwater > Lake ...
CGAACCACCTTCGCGTCGGCATGCACCGCCAGCACGCGGCGCTCGCACTCCAGCTTGTAGCGTCCATAGTCGTCCGCGGGTTCCGGCCGTCGCTCCACGCCCAAGGGACCGACCTGATGCGGTCCGTACACCGACACGGAACCGGTGTAGAGGAAGGCCAGGCCAAGGCGGTCACAGCATTCCGCCATGTGCTCGGCCCACCTTGGATCACCCATCCCGCAGTGCACCAGTGCCGCCGCGCCGGATCGCCTGATGAAGTCGGCCACGGCCCGCTCGTCGTCGGGCGGCACCGCGGCGCGGTCCCAGGCAAGCGGTTCATGACCGCGCCCACGCAGTTCGGCCGCCAGCACCGGTGCCACGGTGCCGTTCATGCCGGTCAGCAGGATGCACGCGGGCTTCATGGCCTTTCACGTTAGCCGGTCCCCGCATGGCGTGCGGCAGGTGGCCTGATCCATCCAGGCCGCGTGCCACCCGTGCGGCGACGAACGAGGGAACGACCGGGACTTCCGCACAACCTGCCGGCCGCATCGAGCAGGCGATCGATCACCCGCAGCCGCGCAGGCAACTTGTCCCGCAATGTCAACCGCCGTTCGCGCGCCGCAGCGTCTCAAGCTCGGCGATCGCCTCCAGATCCTTCGGGCGGCCAGCCGCGCGCTTGAGCGAGATGAGCGCGTCGAGCGACACCACGCGACACGGGCGACCGAACACCTGCAGCTCGATCGAACGGGGCAGCAACGCCGCGTAATCGCCACCACCTGCGATCTCGCCGAGCAGGTCGATCGGACCGGCCGTGGAATCCAGCGTGAAATTGAGGCCGGCTCGCAGGGTTGGCTCGTCGAAACGAAACGGAAGTCCCGCCGGAGCGCCTCGCAAGCTTGGCCGGAACGTCGCCATGGCCGCCACCAGCCGTCGCAGGTTGTCGTCGTCTCGGGCATAGACGCAGTCCATGTCGAAGGTGACACGCGACGCGCCATGCGCAATGCCGGCCATGCCTCCAACCACGATGAAACGGACATCGGCCGACTGCAGGGCCGAGATCAACGCCGGCAGGTCAGTCACCTGGAGTCTCCACGATGGACTGCACCCGCGCGGCGCAGTTCCTCCACCATGCGCTGCATGCGCATCACGTCCAGGAATCGCTCGTCCACGGTGCGGGCCAGTCGCGCCCTGAGCAGTGACGCGTCGACGTCGCGCTTGTAGAGCTCGATCACCTCGGTCATGGAGTCCGTGTCGGGAATCAGACCTTCGGTGGCTCGCCGCATCAACCTGAAGACTATCGCGCTGGGTGTCCGGACTCCAGACCACTTGCAACCACGTGTCCGTTGCAGTGACGGCCGATTGATCCGGTTGAACAGCTTGAACTTGTTCCCGCGCAACTACCGAAACTCCCGCACCACCTGCCCGCCCGCATCCAGCAGATGATCGATGGGCCGCAGCCGCGTGACCAGCAGCTGCGTGACGCCGTCGCGGCGCTGCACCCGGCCGTGCGCCAGCAGCGCGTGCGCCCCGCGCACCTGCACGCGGAACCTTCGCCACACCTTCGGTCGCACGATCAGGTTCACGGGGCCGCTCTCGTCTTCCAGCGTGATGAACACCGTGCCCTTGGCGGTGCCGGGCTTCTGCCGAAGCAGCACCACCCCCGCCACGCGCACGCGGCTGCCGTCGGGACATTCATGGGCCGCCTGCACCGCGGCGCAGGGTCGGGCACCCGCACGCGCGAGCCTGTCGCGCAGGAAGCGCACCGGATGCCCCCGCAGCGAGAGGCCCGTGTGGCGATAGTCATGCAGCGTGCGCTCGGCGGCCTGCACCGGCGGCAGTTCGGCGCGCGGCTCCACCGACTCGGGCTGTGGCGCAGCCTGCTCGAACAGCGGCATGTCGGCTTCCCGCAACCGTTGCGCCTGCCAGAGGGCCTGCGCGCGATCCAGACCCATGGAACCGAACGCGTCGGCACGTGCCAGGGCGCGCATGGCGGCGGCACTGGCACCTGCAGCGCGCCACAGCGCTTCCACCGACCGCCACGGGCCGCACGCCACGCCTTCCCGCGGACTTGAGCCGCCCCCCGCCGCCTGCACCGGCCCACGCACCGCCGCCACACGCTCGCCCTCGGCCTGCGAAAGCCCCCGCACCAGGCACAGGCCCAGTCGCAGCGTCGGCGGATCGGCGAACCCGCCCACGCCGCGCGGCTCCAGCGTGCAGTGCCATGCGCTGAAGTTGGCGTCGATCGGGCGCACCTCCACGCCGTGCTCGCGCGCGTCGCGCACCAGTTGCGCCGGCGCGTAGAAGCCCATCGGCTGACTGTTGAGCAGCGCCGCCGCGAACGCCGCCGGATGGTGCCGCTTCAGCCACGCACTGGCATAGGCCAGCAGCGCAAAGCTGGCCGCGTGGCTCTCCGGAAAGCCGTAGCCCGAGAAGCCCTGGATCTGCGTGAACACCTGCTGCGCGAACGGCCGTGAGTAGCCGTTGGCCACCATGCCCGCCTCCAGACGCTCGCCATATTGCGCCAACTGGTTGCCGCGACGCTTCCACGCGGCGATCGAACGGCGCAGTTGATCCGCCTCGCCCGGCGTGAAGCCTGCCGCCACCACCGCCAGCGACATGGCCTGTTCCTGGAAGAGCGGCACGCCCAGCGTGCGACCGAGCACCCGTTCGATGCGCGGGTCGGGGTACGAGATCGGCTCCAGCCCCGCACGCCGCCGCAGGTACGGGTGCACCATGTCGCCCTGGATGGGTCCTGGCCGCACGATGGCCACCTGCACCACCAGGTCGTAGAAGCGGCGCGGCTTCAGGCGCGGCAGCATGCTCATCTGCGCGCGGCTCTCGATCTGGAACACGCCCACCGTGTCGGCGCGGCAGGCCATGTCGTAGGTGGCAGGGTCTTCCGATGGAATGGCGTGGAAGGCGAGCGCGGGCGCGGCGGGATCGGCGCGGGCCTCGTTCACCAGATCAAGGCACTTGCGGATGCAGGTGAGCATGCCAAGCGCCAGCACGTCCACCTTGAGCAGGCCCATCGCCTCCAGGTCGTCCTTGTCCCATTCGATGATGGTGCGGTCGGCCATGGTGGCCGGACGCACGGGCACGATCTCGTCCAGCCGAGCATGGCTCATCACGAAGCCCCCCACATGCTGCGAGAGATGCCGCGGAAAGCCCTCCAGCTGCACCGCCATGCAAAGCACACGGGCCTCCAGCTCACCCTGTGCCGGCTGGTCCAGCTCCGCCCGCCTTGCCAACCGCTCGACGGCATCCTGCGAAAGGCCCAGCGCCTTGCCCACGTCGCGCACGGCCGAGCGCCCGCGCCACCGGATCACCTCGGCCGTGAGCGCGGCGTGGTGCCGGCCCCACCGCCGGTAGATCCACTGGATCACCTCCTCGCGGCGCTCGTGCTCAAAGTCCACGTCGATGTCGGGCGGCTCGTCGCGCTCGCGGCTGATGAAGCGCTCGAACAGCGTGTCCATGCGGTCGGGATCCACCGCCGTGATGCCCAGGCAGAAGCACACCGCGCTGTTGGCCGCGGCGCCTCGCCCCTGGCAGAGGATGCCCCGGCCACGCGCGAACGCAACGATCTCGTGCACGGTGAGGAAGTAGGGCTCGTAGCGCAGTTCCTGGATCAGGTCCAGTTCATGCTCCAGACGCGCCGCCACCGCGGCGGGCACCCCCGCAGGCCAGCGCTCGGCCGCCCCGGCACCCACCAGCTGCCGCAGGTGCTCGATGGCACGCACGCCCGGCGGGGCCACATCCGCGGGATACCGCCACCGCACCTGCGCCAGGTCGAAGCCACGGCACCGCTCCGCCACCTGCACGGAACGGTCGATCGCCTGCGGCGCCACGTCGAACAGCGCCCGCATGGCCTGCTCGCTGCGCAGGTGCGCCTCATGGTTGGGGGCCAGCGCCGCGCCACACGCCTCCACCGGTCGACCCTCACGTACGGCGGTGAGCACATCCGCCAGTTCACGGCGAGAGGCACGGTGATAGCGCGGAAGATTGGTGGCCAGTGGCGCCACGCCCGCATGCGCGCACAACGCCAGCACCTGACGCAGCCGAAGCCCCTCGTCCGCCAGACCGTGGCGGCACAGGACCAGCGACAGGCGATCGCCGAACACGCGGGCCAGACCCTCCACCACCTCCAGAAACCATTGCTCGGCCAAGGCCACGCCAGGTGGCGGCACCACCGCGGCCATGAGCCCGCCGCCACGGACCTGCAGCGAGCCCAGTGCACGCTCGCCTCGGCGGTGGCCATCCGTGATCAGGCGGCACAGGTTGGCCCAGCCGGCCAGTTCGAAGGGCCAGAGCAGCACCTCCACGGGCGTGGCTCCCGGCACGGGTGCGTCGAAGCGCAGCCGCGCCCCCGCCACCAGCCGCACCCCGCTGCCGCGCGAGGCTTCGAGCGCCCGCACCAGCCCTGAGACCGTGTCGCGATCGCACACGCCCAGGGCCGTCATGCCCAGTTCCGCCGCGCGATCGAACAGCTCGTCCGCGTGACTCGCTCCTTCCTGAAAGCTGAAGTTGCTCATGCAGCCGAGCTCGACGAAACCAATCATGTCCACGCCCCCTCGAGCCACCACGCGGCATCATGCCGGCGCAACCACCACCAGGTCCCACCCGCCAGCACGCGCCACCGGTCATGCGTGCCGTGCTCCCCACGCCACCATGCGCCCTCCACACGCTCAGGCCCTTCGGCCGCCTGCACCGGCTGCATGCCGCCTGGCAGGCGCACCTGCACCGGACGCCTCCGCGCGTCGCACGCCACATGGATGGCACGCGGCGGCGCCACCCGAACGGTGGGACGCAGCGGCAGCAGGCATTCGGATGGCGGCGACGGTGCCGGTGCGGCGGCTCCGACCTGGGTCATGGGACGCGTCGACCACGCACGGCTCTCGTCCGGATCCGGCTGCGCGTGCGGCACACGCAATCCCGCCGCGCCCAGCCGCTGGCGCATGCGGTCGATCCACTCCGCCCACGAAGGCCCAGGATCCTCCACCGCGCCGTGCAGCAGGCTCGCCTGACCAAGCCCCATGGACACATGGCGAAGACTGGCCACCTCCACCCACTCGACGCCCTCCGAAGGATCATGGCCCAGATGCACACGCTCCAGATCCGGCTGCATGAGCCGCCACAGGTGACGCGCCCCCCGACTGGGCCGGGCCAGTCGCCACGCCAGTCGGGTGGGCTCCGCCGAGACCCGCCGCAGATGCACACGCAGATGCAGACTGCCCAGACATCGTCGCCGCAGCCGATGCACCAGCCGCTGCAGGCACGACTGCACGGCCTGCCGCACGGCCTCGGGTCGCGATGTGGGACCGTCAAACTGCAGCCCGCACCGCAGCGGTCCATCCGGCACCACGCAGGTGACGCGTTCCACCACCAGGCCGCTGGCCAGCTGCAGGCGATGCCAGGGCCCGTGGCCAAGGCGATCGGCCAGCGCGCGGGCCCCCAGCCGCCGCATCTGTCCGATGGTGCGCACGCCCACCTCGGCCAGCGCGGTCGGCACCTCAGGCTGCAGGCGCAGCGCCTCGATCGGCGCCTGGTCAAGCCAGTCGCCGTGACCTTCCATGACCTGCCATGGGTGCTGCGCCGCCGCCACCAAGCATGCGGCGGCACCAACCGCCACCGCAGCCGTGGCCTGCAGGCGCAGGCGAGCCATGTCGGCGTGCACGCGGCGCAGCAGGCTCGGCCAACCGCCATGCACCGCATGGCAGCCGCTCACATCCACGCAGACGGCATGCGGTCCAGGTGAACGCTCCACCGCCGCGGCCGGTCCATAGCACAGGCACCAGCCGGCGAAGGCACTTAGCGCACGCGCATCCGCCAACGGGTCGAACGCGACCTCCGTCGCCTGACCCGAGCAACGGTCGCGTGACATGGCCAGCCCATCGCCCGGCCGCACCCCCAGGCCCCACGCCTGCCGACAGCACGCCATGACCAGCCGCGAGCCTCGCGTGCGACCGATCAGCAGCAGCGGCGGCCCTTCGCCCTCATGCGGCCAGGCCGCCCGCCTGCGGAGCGATCGGATCGCCCGGTCGGCGGGCCACCACGGCAGCAGGATCGCCAGCGTGCGTTCCATGCTCGGACTCCATGGGGTGATGCGGACGATCCGTCGTTGCCACGCGTGGCAGGACGCCTTCCCATGCCACGGCATCCTCGCCCCGTTCCCACCACGCCTCCCACCGCACCACCGCATCCAGCCATGCCTGAGGAAGGCCTGAACGCACCCGGAAGGCGCGGGCCGTCCATGCGGGCCGCTCCAGATGCGTGCCGGCCTGCACATGCCAGCGCAACAGGGCCGCCGAGGGAACGCGAGCCTCCTCGGCCGGCCGCAGCAGCAGCACCGGGCACGTGGTGGCGGCCAGCTGAAGGCGGCGCGTGGCGGTCAGGTTCATGCCGGCGCCATCCGCCACCACCAGCGCGGCGGCGGGTGCCTGCAACGACATCTCGGCTGCCCACAGGCGATCATGGAGCCCGTCCGCGTCCACCAGCACGCTGGCCTGCCACAGTCGCGCATCAAGCCGCTGCCGCCAGCCACCCCGCAGACCGCGCAGCGAACCCAGCAGCGATCGAGGATGCGGCCATGCATGGCGACCCACCCACAGCACCCGACACGGCGATGGCGACTGCATGACCGCACGCCACGCCAGATGCAGGGCCATGGACATGGCCGGAAGCCGAAGGCCCGCGGCATCCCCCTGTCCAAAGGCCTCATGCACGCCATGCCACGGCACGCCGCCCTCCAAATCCAGGCATGGCCAGCCTGTCCGAAGCCGATGCACGGCTGGATCTCCGTGCGATCCCGCCGCAAGGCCCACGTGGCCGACGGCCGGCCATGCCTCCAGAACTCGCTTCACGCCTTCCTTCATGTTTGGTATCCGTTAGGGTACGACATCGGCCTCCTGCGTCAAGGGGCTTCCGGGCCCGGGGCCCCCGCACGCGGCCGATGTGCGCACGTCGGCTTTAGCATGCGGTGCCATTCCGCATGACCGACACCGCCTCCAACGATCCCTCGCAGTTTCCCCAGACCATGCCCATCTCGGGCACGCCGGCCTTGGCACCCACCCCGGCCGCCGCGGCCCCGACCGAGCGTGCCGGCGACGAGTTCGGCCCGTACCGGCTGGTCTCGGTGCTGGGCGAGGGCGGATTCGGCAGCGTCTGGCTGGCCGAGCGCCGCCAGCCGTTCCTGCTGCGCGTGGCGCTCAAGATCATCAAGCCGGGCATGGACTCCAAGGCGGTGATCGCCCGCTTTGAGCAGGAGCGCCAGACGCTGGCGGTGATGAACCACCCCAACGTGGCCCGCGTGCTCGACGGCGGCCTCTCCGCCGGCGGTCGGCCCTACTTCGCCATGGAGTTCGTGAAGGGCCAGCCCATCACGGACTTCTGCAACGAGCACAAGCTGCCGCTGGCGGCCCGGCTGCGGCTGTTCATCCAGGTGTGCGAGGCGGTCCAGCACGCCCACACCAAGGGCATCATCCACCGCGACCTCAAGCCCGGCAACATCCTGGTGACCCGCGCCGAGGGCGACGAGCCCCACGCCAAGGTGATCGACTTCGGCGTGGCCAAGGCGCTCACGCAGGGCGACGGGGATGAGCTGATCGCCTCCGAGGCGGGCTCCATGGTGGGCACGCCGGAGTACATGAGTCCCGAGCAGGCCGAGTCGGACGCGGACCAGATCGACACCCGCAGCGACGTGTTCAGCCTGGGCGTGATCCTCTATGAGCTTCTCTGCGGCCTGCTGCCCTTTGACTCCGGCGAACTGCGCAGCCGCACCTACCGCGAGATCCAGCGCACCATCCGCGAGGTGACGCCTCCCACGGCGAGCGTGCGCCTGACCGCCGCGATCGCGGCCGACGCCACGCTGGGCACGCGCGTGGGCGCGGCACGCGGCACCAGCGCGGGCACCGTGCTTCGCCTGCTCCAGCAGGAACTGGACTGGATCCCCGCCAAGGCCACCCAGAAGGAGCCGCGTCACCGCTATCAGACCGCGATGGCCCTGGTGGAGGACATCCGCAACTACCTCGAGGGACGAGCCCTGGACGCCGCGCCGGACGCACCGATGTACCGGCTTCGCAAGTACGTGCGAAGGAACATCGGGCTGGTGCTGGCGTCCGCCGCCGTGCTGCTGGCCCTGGTCACGGGCCTGGGTCTGGCCACCTGGCAATGGCGAGAGGCCTCGCTGGCGCGCAACGCCGCCGTGGCGAGCGAGGCCGCCGCGATCGAGCAGCGCAACGTGGCCGAGGCCGCCCGCATGGAGGCCACACGGGCCAAGGAGAGCGCCCAGGCGAGCGAGGCCCGCGCGATCCAGGAGAAGGAGGCCGCCGACGCGGCGCGACGACGCGTGGAGGAGGCGGCGTACCTGGCCAACGTGCAGATGGCGGCCGCGTGGCTCGACGCGGAGGATCCGCTTCGACTGCGGGAGCGACTGGACGCGTGCGACCCTCGCCGGCAGGACTGGGAGTGGGGATGGCTCGCGGCCAACGCGGACGGATCGCTCGCGGCGCTCTCCACCCCCGGCACCTCGGTGGCCACGGCCTGCTTCAGCCCAGACGGACTGCGCGTGCTCAGCGTGGCGACGGACGGCACCGGACGGCTCTGGGACGCGCGGACCGCGGAGCCCATCGCCACGCTCTCGGGTCACCGTGGCCTGGTCTACAACGGCCAGTTCCGCGCCGCCGGTGACCTGTGCGTGACGGCCTCGCAGGATGGCACCGCGCGCCTGTGGGACGGCATGTCCGGGCAGCCGGTGCGCACCCTTCAGGGCCATCAGGCCCCGGTCTTCATCGCCGAGTTCAGCCGGGACGGCCGCAGGGTCGTCACCGCGTCCGGCGACGGAACGGCACGGATCTGGGAGACGGACTCCGGCAACATGCTCGGCGAACTCAAGGGGCATGAAGGCGAAGTCATCACCGCCATCTTCGACGCGTCAGGACGACGGGTAGCCACGGCATCGCTTGACGGCTCCGTGCGACTGTGGGATGCGGCTTTGATGTCCACCCTGCATCGGCTGGACCTTGGTGGATCGCCGGGCGTGTGGGCCGGCTTCGACGCGACCGGTTCACGCGTGATGGGCATCGCCGCCAACGGCACGGCGCGCGTGTGGGACGCGGCAAGCGGTGAACTGCGGCACGAACTGCGGGGCCACCGCGACCGACTCGTGGACGCGGCCTTCGGCCCGGCCGGCGACCAGGTGGCCACGGCGTCGGCCGACGGAACGGCTCGGCTCTGGGCGCTGGGTGACAAGCCCACGTCCGTGGAACTTGCAGGCCACACCAAGCCGCTCACCTCCCTGATCTGGTCTGGCGATGGTCGAACCCTGATCACCACGTCGATGGATGGCACCGCACGGGTGTGGGACGCGGCCACGGGTGCCGCACTGGGCGTGCTCCGCGGCCACACGGGTCCCGTCTTCGCCTGCTCGGAGCGACTGGATGGTCAGCGGATCGTCACGGCCTCGGCCGACGGCACCGCCCGCATCTGGCCCGCCATCCCCGCAGAGACCGCGCTGTCACTTCCCGCACATCGCGGCATCGCCTTTGCGGTGGCCGCCAGTCCCGATGGGGCGATGGCCGTCTCCAGTGGCGAAGACGGCACGGCCGTCCTGTGGGACCTGGCCACCCTGGAGCCCCGCGCCCGCCTGCAGGGCCATGGACGCACGATCGCCGACGCCGCCTTCTCTCCGGATGGATCCTTGGTGGCCACGGCCGGCGACGACGGCACCGCGCGACTGTGGAAGAGCTCGCACGGAACGCCTGTGGCCACGCTGCAGGGACACGCGGGCCCCGTCCGCTCCGTGGCCTTCAGCTCCGATGGCACCCGGGTGGCCACCGGGTCGCACGACGGATCCGCCGGCATCTGGAATCTGGCGGGCGAGCGGATCGCCGCGCTCGAGGGTGGCGATCGCGTGCTGGACGTGGCCTTCTCGCCCGATGGATCGCGCCTGATCACCGCAGGCCGCGATGGCATGGTCCGCATCTGGAACACGCAGGATGGCGGGCTGCAGCGGGAGTTGGCGGGACATGAAGGACCGATCGTCGTCGCCATGTTCGACCACACGGGCGATCGGGTGCTCACCGCGTCCTCGGACGGCACCGCCCGCATCTGGGGCGCCGACAGCGGCGCCTCGCTGCACGTGCTCAAGGGACACGAGGGCCCGATCAACGCCGCCGCCTTCAGCCCCGACGGCACGCGGGTGGCGACCGCCTCGCGCGACCAGACCGCGCGGCTCTGGGACGCCGTCAACGGCAAGCCGATCGCCACGCTGCAGGGCCACTCCGAGAACGTGCTCCGCGTGGCATTCACGCCGGAGGGCCAGCGTCTTGCCTCGGCGTCCGTGGACGGCACCTGCCGGATCTGGGACGCCACGACCGGGGCCCAGCTGGTCCAGTTGGCGGGTCCGGGCCAGGCGATCATCTCCTGCGTCTTCACGGGCGACGGCACACGGCTCATGGCCAGCGGTGCCGAGGGCGCGGTGCTGGCGTGGGACGCGGTGCCACCTCGCGTGCGATTTGCCGAGAGCCAGTTCCGGCTGCAAGGGCGGCCCGATCCGCTGGGGCCGCTGGTTCGGACCGAAGCCCATGGCCAGGCGTCCGCAAGCTGGGTGACGGATCCGTCCGTGACGCGCAACCGGCCCAACTTTCAGGTGGGTCCCTCCGCGTCGCTCCCGCCCCGCCGTGTGGAGACCCTGCTGCGCGATGCGATCACGCGCAAGCGGATCGAGGCGGCCCTGCTGGCCGCCGGACGATGGGGCACGGACGACGTCTCGCCCGCCGTGCTGAACAGCATCGCCTGGCAGGGCGCCACGGAACTGGCGTCCGATCATCCCCAGCGTGATCTGGACCTGCTCAAGTCCTGTGCGGAGCGTGCCGTCGCCGCCACCGATCGGCGCGACGCCGGATACCTGGACACGCTGGCTCGCGTGCTCTGGGAGCGGGGTGATCGCCAGGCCGCGGTCTCGGTCCAGCGAGAGGCCATCAACCTGGTGGACGCGACACCCGAACCGGCCGACGTCCGCGCCGCCGAACGACGGACCGCACTTCGGACTTCGTTGCAGGCGGCATTGGAACGCTACGAGGGCGTCCCCTCGGCCACCGCCACTCCCTGAGCCCGGCCCTCTCACGCTCCGGCCAACGCCACAAGTTCCGCAAGGATCGCCGACAGCGCCACGGGCCGCCGCAGAAGGCGCACTCCGGGCGGGCACGTCATGTCCATGCCCGCATCGCCCACCACCAGCACCCCGAGCCGTTGCCCACCGTCACCGATGAGCGGACTCCACCGGTCTCGGCATTGCAGCCATGCCTCGGCCGGCAGGACGGCCACCACCCGAGCCGATGCCGCCGCCAGCGCGGCCTCCGCGGCCTCCAGACGCTCCACGGCGTGGACACGATGCCCCGCCGCCGCCATGGCTCCGGCCCGGACCGCTCGCTCCAGCGCATCCGGCTCCAGCAGGATCACCTCCGGGCGAACACCTGGCTCCTCCATCGCCGCGATCGGAAGCTCGAACCCCACCATGTTGCCCTCGGAGGTGGTCTCCGCCATCACGCGTCCCCCCAGCGACTCGGCGAAGCGGCGCACCGCCGCCATGCCCAGGGCCATGCGACCCGGCGGGGCGCCGTCCGTCTCCAAAGCCTCGAAGACGCGCGCCGTGGCCTCGGCAGGCAAGGGCCGCCCCGAGTCCACGCACGCCACCCGCACGCTTGAGCCATCCGACGTCACACGCAACACGAGGACTCCCGCGTGCGCCACCATCTCGGAGCCGCGAAGCACCAGATGCACCACCGCCTGGTGCAGTCGGCCCGGGTCCGCACGGACACCGTCCCTGCCGCCACTTCGATCCTCCACGGCGACCTGCACCGACCGCGGGAGCGACGGCCGCAGCAGGCGCATCACGGAGCGGACGGCCTCCACGACCCCGATGCGCTGGACCGCCGCGTCGTCGGAGCTTGGCGCCAGGACCTGGATGCCCTGCGCGATGGCCTTGGCGTGCGTGATCTCCGCCTGCACCCGGTCCAGGTTCCGTCGGATCTCGGCCTCCAGATCCCCGCGGCTGGCGATGAGCGAGACGTGCGCCCGCATCACGCTCAGGCGCGTCTCCAGTTCATGCACCACGCCCGCCGCCAGCAGCCCCAGACCCTCCAGACGCTCCACGCTCCGAAGCGAATCCGCCATGGCATGCCGCTCGGTCACGTCGGTCTGGCTGCCCACCACGCGCTGCGGCGCCCCGTCGGCCGCCCGCTCCACCACCCGACCGCGTTCCAGGATCCATCGCCAGGTCCCGTCGGCATGGCGACGCCGATGCTCGGACTCGTAGCGGGAGGTCCGTCCCGCCAGATGCTCGCTCCACGCCTGGCGGACCGTTCCCACATCTCCCGGATGCACCCAGGGATGCTCCGGCGGCACCTCCGCCGGCAGTGCCGACGGCGCGTGCCCCAGGATCTCGGCACATCGCTCGCTGAAGAAGGCCGCCTGACGAGCCAGATCGATGTCCCAGAAGCCGTCGCTGCTGGCCTCCACGATCATCTTCATGCGAGCCTCGCTCTCGCGCAAGGTCTCCTCGATCCGCTTGCGTTCGGAAATGTCCCGGATGAAGGCGCTGAACATGCCCTGAGAGCCCGGAATCTCGTTGATGGCCAGTTCCACCGGAAACCGCCTGCCGTTGCGGTCCACCGCCGGAATCTCCAGCCGCCTTCCAAGCACCCGTCCGAACCCGGTCTCCCGCCATCGCTGCATGCCCGCCTCATGGGCGTCGATCAGCTCCGCAGGGATGATGAAGTGGCTCAGCGGCTTGCCCAGCACCTCGTCCGCACGCCATCCGAAGATCTGCTCGGCCATGCGGTTCCACAGCGTGACCAGCCCGTGCGCATCGATGCCGACCACCGCGTCGAGCGCCGTGTCCACCAGCGCCTCGAACGATCGCCGACGCCGCTCGGCGTCGGCCTCGGCCGCCTGCTGGGCCACCCCCCGCTCCCGCAAGCTCACGCCCAGATCATGCAACTCGATCGCGATCCGAACCAGCGCCCCGAGCTCCTCCAGCAGGGCACGCTCGGAACGTGAGGGCGGCCTGCGGATGGGCAG
>Ga0169931_10010684_pt1 | contig 13051 bp, 6 predicted proteins | sample Kivu_15m_20L_FD_129675 | JGI IMG/M metagenome (GOLD analysis project Ga0169931, IMG submission 129675) | Freshwater microbial communities from Lake Kivu, Western Province, Rwanda to study Microbial Dark Matter (Phase II) - Kivu_15m_20L... | ecosystem: Environmental > Aquatic > Freshwater > Lake ...
ACCCCAGGCCGCCAGGCGCTGTCCTTCGCCGGGTGTCGCCGTGAGCACCACGGCATTCCCCGACGGGTACTGAGCCGAGCATGAGGCACCGCACGCGATACCTGCTGGTGACGACGTCACCGAACCGGTTCCTGTCACCTGCACCGCAAGCGTCGCGGGCGCCACCACCACCGCCGGGATCGACTGGAAGACCGCAGGTGCCGTCGACGAGCCGCCCGACGGCCCGAACTCCACGATGTACCGACTGACGGCATACGTGCAGGGGAGGTCGTTCCACTCACCGGGGACGTTGTTCCAGTTGGTGACCGCACAGTGTTCGTTGTTGCCCGCGTCGTTCGGCTCACCGCTCGCCCAGTTGTCGTATTGGCCGGGCACGTTGTTCGTGGGCCCGTTCGCTGTCATGAACTGCGTGCCGGCCTCGGGCCCCGACGTCCAGTGCCACTTGCCCTCAGCTGCAGCCTGGTTCGCATAGGCGCTGGCAGTCACCGCATTGATGAAGCTGAAGTTGTCAGTGGCGCCGATCCACACATTGGTCGCCGTGGTCTTCTCTGCGATGAAGCTGTTCTCGGATGCCGACGTGATGGTGGCGAGGTATCCGGTCATGCCGAACTTCGTTCTCGTGGCGGCCGAGTTCGACGCTGTCGACCACGCGATGCTCGACCCGTGGTCGATGGCTTCGTAGTAGTGGCCGTTCCCGGGGTTGAAGAACACACCAGGGTCGTACTGGGTGACCGACACCGAGATGGTGTAGCTACCGGGCGACCCACCGCCGGTCCAGCGGACGCGGTCGGCCAGTGCTTCCGTCACCACATCCCGGTTGCCGAAGAAGCCGATCTCGCGGGCGCCACTGACCGAATAACCGGTGAGGTTGGTCAGACCGCTGGTGCTCGTCAGGCTGAACGTGCCACCTCCCACGGGCACGCTCACGATCGCCGACAGGGACGGCGACGAGTTGAAGCCTGTGATCAGGATCGGGAAGTGGACCGCGACGTTGGTGGCGCTCACGGTGACCGGGGCGCTCCCGGCGGGACCACCGTTCAAGAGGCTGACCCCCGAGGCGGGCGACGACGCAGACGGTGCCGGGGCCAACGGCCCCACAGCGCTCACTTCCGATACAGACGCCAGTACCGGCAACAGCATCACTGCAGCCGAAACACGCCACACACGGGCTTTTCTACAGACGTTACTCATGGTACACAGCATACCTCAGGAGGGTGCGGACTACTCAGCCCGACCGGCGATCAGGCCAGTCGGCGTCTCCTCAGGCGCGTCGCAGATATACGCTCCACACGAACACGCTAGGCGGTGCGCTGCGGATCGACAAAGAGGTTGGGACCATCGCCCCCGTGGACGGAACCGCCGTTGTCCGGCCATCGCGAGCGCCCGTGCGCCGTGTGCGACGACCGACACGGACGCGGCCGCAGCACCCTGAGTGGCGGCTGCCCACCCTGCCTCAGCGGATGGTGGCCTTCGAGGCGGGGAACATCTCCCAGGTGGTCAGCAGCTGCCAGGTGGCTCCGCCGTCGTTGGTGCGGGCGATGGTGCCCCCGGCACCCGTTACGTAGATGATCGCCGGGTTGGTGGGGTGCACGACCACGTTCGACGGTGTGGCCCGCCGGTACAGCGGCCCTTCGTTCCACTCGTTCAGCAGCATCTCGGGGGGCAGTTCGCCCAGCGTGCGCCACGTGCGTCCGGCGTCGCTGCTCACGCTGAACTGGTCGCGCTCCGTGGCGGCCCGCTCGGCCGACAGGATGGCGTAGAAGCGGCGGCCGTCGCCGTGCGGGTCGATGGTGGGCAGCCATCGGGTCGGGTCGATGAAGTGCCAGGTCTGGCCGCCATCGGTCGATCCCCACGACGGTTCGTTGAGTATGGCGGTTCCGTCAGGCGACACGGCCCCGCGGTACGACGCCGACATCCGGGCACCGTCACCCTCGCCGTGGGGCTGCCACGAAGCCCCGCCGTCGGTCGAGCGATACCAACCCGGTTCCAGCCCCGTTCCTGTGGGGGCGCCACCCTCAGCTGCGCTCCCGTACTGGAACACCCCCAGAAGCAGCGCATCCCGGTTCGTCGGATCCACCACGATGACCGATCCAACCGTGCGGGCACCCCATCCGGTGGGCAACTCGCGCCACGTGCGTCCGGCATCGTCGCTGCGGTACAGCAGGCCGGTGTTCACGTAGGAGGTCGGAGCGCTGCCGTCGGTCTGCGGGGCCGATGACGTGCCCACATACAGCGTGTCGCTGGAGGTCGGGTCGATGGTGAAGCCGGCCACGTAGGCGTTCATGTCGGGTGTGGTCAGCAGGTTCCAGGTGCGGCCATCGTCGTCGCTGCGGTACAACCCAGCGCCTCGCGACTGCCAGATTCCTGCGTTCACCGTCCCGCCACCGCCGTGGTTCAGGTAGATGCGCCCCGACACTGCGGGATCAAAGGTGATGTCGAAGGTCTGCGGCCAACACACCGTGCCGTCAGCCTTGGCCATCGAGTGCAGGATGCCGTCCTCCGACAGTGGCTGCCACGTGTCGCCGCCGTCCAGGCTCTCGAACAGTCCCAGTCGCTCCAACCCCACCAGCAGCCGTGACGGGTTGCGAGGGTCGATGGTCAGGTTGTAGTCGGTTCGGTACCACTGGTACTGCGCTTGGTCGCCCTCGGGTTCGCAGGCGGTGTAGGGGAACACGCACTCCTTGGGGAACGCCGTCAGCGACGCGCGGGCATTGTCGTTGTCGGTCGGTAGGGCCAGTGGGTTGGGCGGATTGGTCGACGATCCGCACACGACGCCAGCGGGCAGCACGGGGACCGGTCCACCCTGACGGCGCCACACCAACTGGCCACCCTCGTCGATGCATTCGGCGGTGCCGGTGGGAAGTCCGGTGGTGGCGCCAGCAGCGGAACACGCCGTGCCCTCGGTGCCCTCGGCGTTGCCGCCCTGGTCGCCCTGGTCGCCCTGGTCGCCCTGGTCGTCCTGGTCGCCCTGGTCGTCTCCCGGTGACTGCCACACCCGCCACACCAGTCGGTCGCCGTCCCGCTGGCACTCGAGTGTCCCGTTGCTGAAGCCGGTCTGGGCGCCCTCGTCACCGCAGGCCACGCCCTCGGCCGGCGCAAGCGTGGTGTCGGCCACCTGCTCGCTGGCGCCACCGCCGCATGCGGTGACAGCCAGGGCGGCGACCAGTGCGGCAGAGATCGATCGCTTCCTCACGGCGCCCCCCTTCCACGAAGCTTGCTGGAGCATACTGCGCCCTGGGAACGCCGTCCCCGTGGCGTCAGGCCCGCGAGTCGAGGTACCAGCGGTAGGTGGCCTCCAGGCCGTCGCGGAACGACGTGGAGGCCCGCCAGCCCAACTGGGCCAGGCGGTCGACGTTCAGCACTTTGCGGGGTGTGCCGTCGGGCTTGGAGGTGTCGAAGCGCAACTGCGCCTGCGGATACACCACGTCACGCACGGTTTCGGCCAGTTCACGAATGGTGATGTCCACGCCGGTGCCCACGTTGATATGGCTGTCATCGCTGTAGTGCTTCATCAGGAACACACATGCGTCGGCCAGGTCGTCCACATGCAGGAACTCACGCATCGGCGTGCCGGTGCCCCACACCTCCACCTCGGCCACACCGGCCACCTTGGCGTCGTGGAACTTGCGCATGAGCGCCGGCACCACATGGCTGCTGGTCAGGTCGAAGTTGTCGTTCGGCCCGTACAGATTGGTGGGCATGGCCGAGATGAAGTCACGCCCGTACTGCCGCCAGTACGCCTGGCACAACTTGATGCCGGCGATCTTGGCGATGGCGTACCACTCGTTGGTGGGTTCCAACGGCCCCGTAAGCAGCGCGTCCTCGTCGATGGGTTGCTCGGCTTCACGGGGGTAGATGCACGACGACCCCAGGTACAGCAACTTGGTGACGTCGTACTGATGCGATGCGTGCACCACGGTGCCGTGGATCATCAGGTTGTCGTAGATGAACTCGGCCGGGCGGGTGCTGTTGGCCAGAATGCCGCCCACCGTGCCCGCCACCAGGAACACGTAGTCGGGTCGGTTCGCCTTGAACCAGTGCGACACCTCCGACTGGTCACGCAGGTCCAACTGCTGACGGGTCGCCGTCAACAGTTCGCCCACACCCTCGGCCTGCAGGCGGCGCACCACCGCCGACCCCACCAGGCCGGTATGCCCCGCCACGTACACACGGGCCTGCGACAGGTCATGAGGTGCAGTCGTCACACCCGCATTCTGTCACCTGGAGAAACGGCGGCGGCGGCTGGTCAACACCAGCGCCCCGAGAGCAACCAGCACCAACGCCCACCACAGCGTGCCCGACCCATCGGTACCGGTAGCCGGCAGGCGGCCACCTGGTACGTCGCCGCTCACCACCACCTCGAGGCTCTGGCTGACCCCGCCCACGGTGATCACCAGTGTGTGACGCCCGGGCGCCAGGCTGGCCGGCAGCGCAACGTCGCCGGCAAACACGCCGTTGGCGTCGGTGGTGAACTCACCCAGCAACGTGGGTGTGGAGAACAGCACGATCTGGCCCGCACTGCTGGGGGCGAACCCGGCCATGGCCGCGCCCATGCGACCACCCGGGGGCAGTTGCAGCACACCATCGGCACCCAGGCTCGCCGACGTGCCGTCGCCACCCATGGCCGCCAACAACAGTGCCGTGCCGTCGCCCTGCACCATGACGATGCTCTGCACCGGCACCGCCACAGACTGCCCGGTGGCGGGGTTGGTCAACAGCCCGCTCACCACTGCACCCTCAGCAGTGGCCTGCACGGCGACCGGCGCCGCAACACCGGACGGCAGCACACCGGCCACCACGCTCACCAACTCGTCACCCCGTTGGCGTATGGCCTCGGGCGTGGCGGTGGGCGGCAGGGGCGGTGCGGTGCGCGTCGGCGCGACGGTGGTGGTCGGCGCAACGGTGGTGCTCGGAGGAACCGTGGTCTGTGGCGCACGAGGTGGAACCGTGATGGCTGGCGCAGTCACCAGATCACCCAGGCCCCCCGGCAGCGAACCACCCGGCGTGGCCGTACGTGACACCACGGTCATGCCCACGCTCACCACGGCAGCCTGATCCTCACCCGAGAACGCCGACAACACCAGGGTGTGCGAACCAGGCGCCACGTCGCCGGGCACATTCGCTACGAACGAAGCCACACCGTGGGCATCCACGATGAAACGACCCAGCAACCGTGGCGTCGACCGTAGCGACACCTCACCCTCGGTACCCGGTGGCAGTCCGGTGATGATGCTCGAGATGCGACCACCGGCACCGGCCACCGGTTCGCCGTCGTCGCCGCGCAGGCGCACCTGGTCGGCGTCGTCGGTACCGGCCAACAGCATGCGTACCTCGTCGCTGCCAGCACTGGTCGACACACCGGTGATGCCGCCGGCAGGCACCGGCAACGGCTCGTCGCTGTCGCGCTGCGACAACAGACCGATGATCTGCGCACCCGACGATCCCGACCCCTCGACCACGTCCAGCAACAGCCCGCCGGTGTCGGACCCGACAGTGCTGTCGATGAACTCGCGCGCCGAGGTGACGGTGGTCGCCGGGGCAATGGTGGGCACCTCCACCAACACGCCGTCACGCCACGTCAGCACCGTTCCGGGTGTGCGCGACACGGAGGCTCCGGCCACCGTCAACGTGCGCGGCCCGCCGGCGCCGGGCAGCAGTGGGTTGGGCTGGGGCGGCGGAGTCAACGTCAGCATCACCTGGCCGTCACCTTCGTTCACTCCAGCCGAACCGCCTCGGTCGGCACCCGTCACCAGCGACCCGCCGCCTCGGCCCAGCCGTGGGTACAGGTCCATGGCCGACGGGCCGAAGTTACCGGCCCCGTTGTAGCCGCCACCGTTTCCACCCTGCGACCAGCACGACACGCGGGGACCCGTGGCACCGGCACCTCCACCGCCGAAGCCACCTGTGGGCACCACCGATGGGTTGAGCGCACAACTGCTTCCCAAGCCCCCGACACCACCGGCGAGGAACGCCTTTCCGCCCTTGGCGCCCGTAGCTCCGCTATCGGCTCCGTCACCGGAGTAACCACCGCCCCCGCCGGCCCAACCGGGCCCATCAAAGGCTCCCTCGCCCTCGTCCACGCGGCCACCGCTGCCGTTCACGCCCGACCGTGCAGGCAGTGAACCGGCCGACACGGTGGCCGACGCCAACGGATAGGTGGCATCGGCATCGGTGGGATCGCTGTCGAAGGGGAAACTGATGGCCCCGCCACCGCCCGCCACCAGCAGTGGTTGCAGGTCAGGGTCATCGAGGCCGGTGCCCTTGGCCACGAACGTGCCACCACCGCCACCACCTTCGTTGTCGGGGCGTTGACCCACCAACACCACCAGCGTTTCACCCGCCTCCAGATCAAAGGTCGCTTCCACCAGGGCGCCTCGACCGCCCAGGTGCCCGCCCTGAGGGGTGTCGAACCCAGGTGGGGTGTACACGCCGCCACGGGCACCCAACGCCTGCACTCGGTAGCGCCCACTGGCCGACACCGTCACCAACTGCACGCCCTGGGGCACACTGGCCGACAGGCTGGTGGTGACCAGACCCGCCAGCGGCGTGCCGGTGTAGGCGGTGTTCAGCGCCGACTGGGTGGGCCCCACAGCGCCGGTGAGGCCAGCGGTGGTCAACTCCACCCCGCGGAAGGTGCTGAGCGTACGAATGGGGCCGTAGCCCACACCGCCGTAGCCCCGCACATAGCTGCGAACGAACAGGAAGGTACGTGCCGGCAGCGGCGCGGTGACCGCGGTGAACACGCCGGCGCCCACCCCCGACGCCATGAGGCGCAAGGTGTCGGGCGAGTCCAGGGTGGGGTCGGACAGGCTCGACACCAGGAACCCACGCTCTACGGCTTCGTCGCCACCCGTGGACGCCACACTGGAGGTGAGGGTGACAGGCAGCCCGGCGCGCACTGCGCCCAACTGTGTGGCGCCGGCGGCTGGTTGACTGGCCAACAGGCGCATCTCCAGGTAGCCGGGCGCACCCGCAGCCCCGCCACCGGTGACACCATCGGGTGATGTGCCGGCATTGTACGAACCACCACCACCGGCTTCACTGGGATTGGCGGTCGAGGTGCCCCGGTCGTCGATGTAGCCATTCCTATCGTTGAACACCAGCGAACCGCCACCACCGTTGTAGCCCCCGCCACCGGCCCCATGACGCCCGTCGTAGTTTCCTGGCCCCGGCATTCCCGCACCCCCTCCGCCGAAGCCCCCTTCACGAACCTCCGTCAAGCGAAACGAGCCCCATGAGATGTTCACGTAGTAGCCACCCCGGGCGCCGGTCACGAACGAGCGCCCACCACTTCCCGTCTCGCAGAACGCCCGAAACGGGTAACCCGACGGCGTAGGACAGTAGGGTCCACGTACATAACCGTCCTGGCCGTTGCCTCTGAAGCCTCCGCCAGCGGCCGACACCCTGGCGCGGTCATCGAGGCTGAGCACGCACTCGGACCAGCACGCCAAGCGCTGGACGCGACCGCCCAAGCCGCCGGTGCCACCGCTCACCGGGTCACAAGGGAAGTAGACGAAGCGCGTGTAGCAGACCTCCACTCCGCCACCGAGTTGGCCCGGTGCTTCGACATCGCCAAACAGTGGTGCGCGGCCGTGGGCGCGTCCCTCGAACGGTCGCCCACCCGGCATGCCGCCCCATGCGACCTCCGAGCCGGCACCGCCGCCTCCACCAGCGATCAGCAGGGGCAACGCATCGGCCAACTCGGTGCCGCGTGTGAGAAACGTGCCGCCACCGCCACCTCGGGTGGTCTGGGAAACCCCATTCGTGGTGACCTTGGGAAGTTGCCCCACTGCCACCATGAGCGGGTCGTTCTGTTCGAACACGAAACTTCCCATCACCACGGCACCGCGCCCAGCCCGGTCGGCCGGGCCGCCGCCCGCCGCACCCACCGCGGTCACCCGGTAGGCGCCGGGGTAGTCCACCAGATAGCGCTGAATGCCGGGCTCGTTGTGGCGGATCTCCACCCGTTGCTCGATGGTGCCACCCTCGGTACCGCTCGGCCCCATGAAGCCCATCGCCTTGCCGTAGCCCTGGTCGGCTGCCTCCTGGTCGGGTCCGGTGGCCCCACTTGCGCCCAGGTTCGTGAAGCGGATGGTCCGGTCGGTGATGGCGTAGGGGGTGACGCTGCCGTACGACACCTGCACGCCCGCCCCACCGTAGGTGGCCTCGAGCACCGAGCGCACGAAGTACAACTCGTTGGGTGCCAGCGAACTGGTGGTGGCGATGATGGCACCGCGGGCGGCCGAGAAACCGCCGACGGCCGGCAGGAACGTCACGTTCGTGCCGTCCAGCAACGGCGGGTCGGTGCGCGACACGAGGAAACCAACACGCCCCCAACTGGTGGGTCGACCGCTGTCGGCGACCTGGGCGCTGAGGGTGGTGGTGGAGGCCGACGTGGTGGCGGTGGCGCCGCTGAGTCGGGCGACGCCCACCGGTGCCAGGGTGCGCACCGCACTGAGCGTTGCCGATGACTGGCCGACCGAGTTCAGCGCCACCACACTCACCGTGTAGTTGGTCTCCTGCTGCAGACCGGTGATGGTGTGGCTGGTGACCCCGGCGCTCACGGTGGTGGGACCCACGGTGGGTGGCCACACCTCGAGGCGGTAACCGCTGAGGGCGGGATTTCCGGTGAAGGTGGGGGCCTGCCAGGTGGCGACGATGGCATTCTGCTCTGGCGTCAGCCCGAGGTTGCCAGGTTCGCCCGGCGCGAAGTCGGTGGGCTCGAGGGCTGTGGTGGCCGCCACGGTGCTGGCGGGCCACACATTCCCGTCCACCACGGCCGCAACGGTGACTGTGTAACTGGAACCGGGTTGCAGGTCTACGAACGCCGCTGTCAGTGCCGACGTGGTGGGGGCCTCGGGGTCCCAGGCGATGGCCGAGGCCGACACCACGGCGGGGAAGCCGGGAAGCGAGACGGCGCCGGTGGTGGCGATGTCCAACCGGTAGTCCAACACCTCGCCCTGTAGCGGAGGGTCCCACGACACCACGACCGTATACGGCAGATCAAAGGGCAAACCGGGCGACATCTCGGTGACCACCTGCAGGTTGCGCACGCTCTGGTCGGTGCCATTCGCGGTGGCCGGGCTGTCGGTGCCCAGTGTCGCCAGCGCCGTGGTGGCCAGCAGTGCCATGGCCATGAGTACGCCGATGAGGCGTCGCCGCCGACTCGTGTTCGTGTCACCACTTCTGTCGTCGCGCATTCGTCAACCCTAATCGGGCGGCGCCCATCCCTGAATCTGGTCAACCGATGTTCACTTCGCACTGCGCGTGTTCTGGCGGAGGCCGAGTGGTGGTGGTCGACGCCCTCGACCTCACCACCCGATCGTTCTACGAGCACCACGACTTCACGCCGCTACCCGGGCAACCCCATCAGTTCGTCATGAAACTCAGTCGGCGGGTGCCAGGGCGTTGAACGCGTCCACGTACTCGTCGTAGCGGAACAGTCGATTGCGTTTGAAGCCCGTCGACTCCCGCAGAATGCCGACCGCCTCCATGCGCGCCAGCAGTTTGTGTGCCGTTGCTTTGGCCACACCGAGTTCGCGCTCCACCCAGACGCTGTTCACGATCGGCTGGCCATAGAGACGGTCGAGCAGGGCGAGTTCGTTCCTTTGGCCGCCTGCCCCCAGCAACCGCTGCCGGTCCCGGTCGCGCATCTGGTTGATGAGGGTCGCCGTGGTGGCCGCGCTGGCGGCCGAGGCCGAAACTGCCGACAGGAAGAAACGCAGCCAACCCTCCCAGTCGCCGTCCTGGCGCACGGCGGTCAGCCAGGTGAAGTAGTCACGCTGATGCGCCTCGAGGTAGGCGCTCAGGTGCAACACCGGTTTGGTCAGGATCGAGCGCTGGTGCAGGTACAGCGACACGAGCAACCGGCCTACGCGTCCGTTGCCGTCGAGAAACGGATGAATGGTCTCGAACTGTGCGTGCGCCAGTCCGGCCATCACCAGCACGGGAAGATCGCCAGAGTGCAGGAACGTCTCGAGCTGGTGCAGCGAATCATTCATGACGTGCACCGGGGGCGGCACGAAACTGGCCTCGGCAAGCGTGCAGCCCGGTGGCCCAATCCAGTTCTGGGTTCGCCGGAACTCGCCGGGAGTCTTCTCGGCGCCGCGACCGGTGCGCAGCAGCACCTCATGCACCTCGCGCAGAAGACGGTTCGACAGCGGCAACGTGGCGAGCCGAGCCACGCCGTGACGCATGGCCGCCACGTAGTTCACGACCTCTCCAACGTCGAGACTGGTCGGGTCATCGGGTGAGAGATCCGAGGCGATGACGTCATCGAGGGTGCACTGTGTGCCCTCGATTCGTGAGCTCAGCAGTGCCTCGTGACGGACATGCATCGCCAGGAACAGCTCGGCGTCGGGCAGAGCGTTCGACAAGGCGTCAAGTCGGCCCACATGCTGATCGGCCTCCGACAGACGCCTCACCAGATCATCGTCGTACACGATGGGTGGTGTTGGGGGAAGGGGTAGCGGCTCGAACGCCCGGTATCCCTCGAGTTGTTTCACGACATGTCCTGCCCGCGGGTGTGCCCTCACGAGTTGCTCCTTCGGTATGGTTCACCACTCAGAACTGTACGCCCCCAAAGAGTGGCCATGGTTCAGTCGAGGCGGCTTTCTTGAACTAAGAGCGAGGTAACACCCCCTCGCCCCAACCGTTCGGCGCATTCGCAGCTCGTCTGTTGGTGCGCATCATCGGCGCCGTCGTCGACGACACGTTGCCCGCCGTCACGCTCGGGCCAGATGTCCCGGCTTCGTGCGCCCGAACACTGGTAGTACTGCGCAGCACCCAGGGAATTTTCGGCGGCTGGACCCGCAAGTACGGCTTCGCTGTCGGTGTGTTGGGCGCCACGGTCAGTGCGCTGCGCGACCTCGACCCACGCCGCATTTCCGCTGAACGGTCAGCGGGCTCGGTGTGGTCCGGGGTGGCCAGTTCGACGAAGGCGATCTCGGAAGCGCGCTGCCTCCAGGGCGGCCACCAGCGCCGAATGCGGGTCCGGACCCCCACCACCCCATCGGCCGGCCGCTACGACCGAACGCACCATTCTTTCGGGTGCGGGTGGCGGCTGGTGGTCCCAGCCGTCGAGACCCACAGCTTCGGTGGCCACCTCGAGGGTGTTCAAGCCGCTCAGTGGGGCAGCCCGGGGGATTCGTCACGGCGCCGGCGCAATGGCGTGCACCACCACGGTGTCGCTTTGGTGGCCGGGTTCCCACAGGATCAGCCAGTCCTCATCGTCGACTGCCACCGCCATACCCCACAGGTCGATGAGGGCGAATCGTCGGCGCCGGCATGCGGCCGAGCCGGGGTCGGCCTCGAGCATGTCCAGCGCCGAATGCAGGCGGCCGACCAATAGTTGCTGCGAGGGGTCAGCCTCGAGACGGGTCAGTGTTGCATCGGCCTGTTCACTGAACAGCAACTCGGCCACGGTCAGTCGGCCCGGGGCGCACCCGAGCGGTCACGTCGACGAAGCGTGTCGGGTTGGGTGCGGGTGCGGGACACCTGGGCTACCAGGGCCGCGTCCTGCAGCAGGCGCCGCTCGGCCTGCGTGATCACCGTCGCTGGTTCCCAGATCAGTGTGCCGTCGGGCTCCTCACGCACCAGGTAGGCGTCGTGCTTGGCGATACGCGCCAGGTTGGCCCGTTTGCGATCCTGCAGCTCCACGTAGTGAACCGTCATCTCGGGCACTGTACCACTTGCCCAACAGCCCGCTTTGGGTACACGGTCGACTTGGAGTTGCGTCATGGCATGAGGACTACCAGTCACTCATTCGCAACCGGTCACTCTCGCCGCTGGGGACCTTCGAACTAGCCGAACGGACCATCCGCAGCTTGCGTGCTAGGTCGAAGAAGCCACAACCGCGGCCGTCTACCGAAGCAAGGGACGGTTCCACGAGAACGCGTCCCACGGGCCGCAATTTCGCGGAACGGTCATGAAGCGGTCAGCCAGGCGTGGGCGAGGTCGGCGAGTCTGGTGAGGCAAGGCGTGATGACATCCACGCCGGCCACGCCGGGGCCGCCTCCAGTTGTCCCGACACGAAGTGGGCCACCACCCTCAGTGGCGAGGCGGCGCTCGGGCGTGTGGCGCACCACGTTGCCGTGCTCTTCGGCTTCCCCGCACCGCGGCCCTGGGTTTTGTCGTCGAGGTCGCCGTTCGTGCTGCACGCCATGCCGCTATCGCCCGACATGTCGCAGTGTGGGTCAATCGGATGGATCATGGCGTGGGCGTGGGACTGAACGCTGTAACACGTAGTCATAGGCCAGCACCAAAAAGCCCAAACCCCGGCCGTTTGCCGAAGCAGGGACGGTTCCGGGGTCTTCGACGACGACCATACCAGCCGAGGCCCCGATGCCAACGATCTCGTCACAACTTCTCGCCCGCCGGCTGAGTCCACAACGGCTCACACCCTCGCATCCCATGGCAGTGAACGATGTCGAGAAGGCGATACGTCGTGTATCGCTGAAGATGACGAGAAAGAGAGGCGAAGTCGGAGAGATCGTCCCGGGTGATGTGCTCTGCGAGTTGAGCTTTGGGTTCCGGTGTTTGCTGCTCACCAAGCAGTACCGACCCTGTGGCCTGCAGCGCTGGTCCACGCCGGCCACACCGGGGCCACCACGACTGGCACGGCCCGACTTCATGGTTCTGTCATTGAGTTCTCACTCCAGGGCAGTGGGGCCCCGTCGCTCCCGCGACCAGTGTCGCCAAGCAGTGGTGGAAGGTGCCAGTTGGTGAAGAACCTTCGCCACGCGCTCATGGGACGATTGGCCGGATCCGTGGGATGACGATTGCCTTCGCGTCCAGGTAGCTCGGCGTATCCGGGAAGAGCAGTGGCACCTCGTCGTCGTAGGTGCCAGCGAGGCCCTCGATGGTCTGTTCGATCCGCTCGATGCGATTCGCCCGGCCCTGCTTGACCCGCTCGAACTTCACGAGGGCGTACTCGGCGATGCGCTCGTCGTCCGCCAAGTTCGACAACAGCACGGCCAGATCGGCGAGGTCAGTCGACCGGTGGCGTTGGGCGAGTGTGCGCAACTTCTCCGCAGCCATCTCGCCGGCTTGC
>Ga0169931_10010685_pt1 | contig 13050 bp, 10 predicted proteins | sample Kivu_15m_20L_FD_129675 | JGI IMG/M metagenome (GOLD analysis project Ga0169931, IMG submission 129675) | Freshwater microbial communities from Lake Kivu, Western Province, Rwanda to study Microbial Dark Matter (Phase II) - Kivu_15m_20L... | ecosystem: Environmental > Aquatic > Freshwater > Lake...
GGGTAAAGATTCCTAACCAGAACAACAGGATCAGGCGTGGAGGACGTGGACACTGACGATGCCGGGTGAGCGTCGAAGTTCGTCGAGCACCGCGTCGGGCACCGGGCCCGACGGCGCGATCACCATGAGCGCCGAACCCCGCTTCTCGCTACGACCCACGTCCATGTCGTCGATGTTCACGCCGGCGTTGCCGAGCACGGTTCCGACGAGACCGATCACACCCGGACGATCGTCGTTGCGCACCACCAACATGTCGTCGGCCGGCGGCACGTCGGTGGTGTGATCCTCGATCATCACCAGACGCGGCTCGCTGCGTCGACCGGTGAGCGTGCCGGCGATCGAATGCCCACCCCCGCGCAGGGTCACCAGATTCACGAAGTCGTGCGACTCGCGCGACGACGTCTCGCGCACCTCCACACCGGCGTTCTTGGCCAACTGCGGAGCGTTCACGAACGTCACCGGCTCGTCGCTCACCGCGCCGAAGAACCCCTTCAACACGCTCAGGGTGAGGATGCGGCTGTCGTACTCGCCGATCTCGCCCTCGAGGCTGATCTCGAGCTGCGGAGGCAACTTGTCGACCAACGTGGCGAACAGCCGCCCGAGTCGCTCGGCCAGCGGAAGAAACGGACGCAGCGTCTCGTTGGCTTCGGCCGCCGACACGTTCACGGCGAACGGCACGAATTCGTCAGCCAACGCCAACTGCACCATGTCGGCAATGGTGTCGCCGGCCTTGTCCTGCGCCTCGCGCGTGCTGGCACCGAGGTGCGGCGTCACCACCACCGCGTCGAGCCCGAACAACGGGCTGTCGGTGCACGGCTCGACGTCGAACACGTCGAGGGCGGCTCCGGCGATTCGTCCGCTGCGAACGGCGTCGGCCAGCGCGGCCTCGTCGACGATCCCGCCACGCGCCACGTTGATCACGCGCAGATCGGGCTTGGCCTTGGCGAAAGCCTGCTCGCCGATGATGCCCTTGGTCTCCTTGGTCTTCGGCAGGTGAATGGTGATGAAGTCGCTCTGGGCGATCACGTCGTCGAGCGTCAGGAGTTCGACGTTCATCTGCCGAGCACGATCGGCGCTCACGTAGGGGTCGTAGGCGACCAGACGCATCCCGAAACCGAGAGCGCGCTGTGCCACCAACTTGCCGATGCGCCCCAACCCGACGATTCCGAGCGTCTTGTCGGCCAGTTCGACACCCTCCCACCGGGTGCGCTCCCAGCGACCGGCCTTCAACGCCGCGTGGGCCTGGGGTACGTTGCGCGCCACCGCCAACAGCAACGCCATGGTGTGCTCGGCGGCCGACACGATGTTGCTCTGGGGTGCGTTCACCACCATCACGCCGCGCGAGGTGGCCGCCTCGACGTCGACGTTGTCGAGTCCGATGCCGGCGCGACCCACCACCACCAGATCGGTTGCGGCGTCGAGCACCGACGCGTTCACCTGGGTAGCCGAGCGAATGATCAATCCGTGGGCGCCGCGAACCGCGTCGAGAAGGGTCTCGGGCGTCAGGTCGAGCCGCACGTCAACCTCGTGCCCGGCCGCACGAAGTCGGTCGAGTCCGCCGGGAGCGATTTCTTCGGAAACGAGGATGCGAGCCATGGGGCACTTTCTGGGCCGTCGGGAGGAACCACAATGCTGGCCGGTGGAAGTCTCCGCCGACGAACCTGTTTTCGCACCGCGAACCGGCCACGTTTGACATTTCGTTCAAATCGGGCACTTAGGCTCGTGCCGTGCCTTCCGGTCGACTCTCGGGCGAGCAACGCCGCGACATCGAACGCTGGTTCATCCGCCGTGGTGTTCCCCACTTCGCGGTCCTCTACGAGAACCGGGCCGACACCCTCACCCGTGCCATTCCCATCCTGATCGTCGCGTATCTGCTCGGCGGCCTCAACTCGCTCGATCTGGCCGACTGGTCGGCCGGACGCAACGCGATGGCGGCGGTCGTGACGATCGCGGTGATGGTGCTCGGCTGGTCGGTCACCAACCTCGCCCTGCGCCGACCCTTCTGGTCGATTCCCACCCGGGTCGGACCACCCGAGTTGGTGACCTTCGTGATCGGACCATCGGTTCCGAGCGCCATCTTCGGACAGTGGGTCGACGCGGTGCAGGCCGCTGTCGAGGGTGCCGCGGTGCTGGTGATCATCTGGGTCGGTGTGAGCAACGCCGTGGTGCCCCTCACCTTGTGGGCGATCCGTTCGACCAGGGGCCAGATCGGCCTCGTCTGGAATCTGCTGGTGAGGGCCCTGCCGCTGCTGTTGCTCTTCACCACGTTCCTCTTCATCAACGCCGAGGTCTGGCAGATGGCCGGCCTGCTGATCGGCTGGCCGTACCCGGTGGTGATCGTCATCTTCTTCGCGTTGGGATCGGTCTTCGTGCTCTCGCGTGTGCCGCGCCTGATCGCTGGTCTGGCCGAGTTCGACTCGTGGACCGAGGTGCGGTTGCTGCTCGAGAACACGCCGGCGCACGGCGTCGAACTGCCACCGGCCGGCGCTCCACCGGAGAACCTCTCGTTGCGCGAACGCGTCGACCTCTACCTGCTCACCACGTTCAATCAGGCCGTGCAGATCACCTTGGTCGCGTTCTCGATGTTCGGGTTCTTCACGTTGCTCGGATTCCTCGCGATTCCACTGGACACGCAGACGGCGTGGACGGGTGTCGAGACCTCCGATTCGCTGAACGTCCTCGCCACCTTCGATGCCGGCGGTCGCCAACTCGTGCTCACCGAGCCGCTGTTGCGCGTGGCCGGATTCCTGGGCGCGTTCGTGGGCATGTACTTCACGGTGGTGCTCACCACCGATGCCACGTATCGCGACGAGTTCTCCGAGGACACCGCCCCGGCCACTCGTCAGTTGCTCGCGGTGCGCGTCGCCTACCGCTGGGCGCGCGACCTCGACCGTCCGGCCGTGACTCCCTGAACCGGATCGTGTCGATGATCGAGATCCGACATCTGCATTCGCTCGACGAGATGAATCGCCTCCTCGCGGTCGCCGACCGGGTGTGGGGCATCACCCCGGGTGGGATGGTGGGGGCCGACTACCTGATCGCTCTCGAGCACGCCGGTGGTTACGTGGCCGGTGCGTTCGACGCCGCGAGCGACCAGATGGTGGCAGCGTCGTTCGGCATGTTGTCGCGCCAAGCCGAGCAATGGTGTCTGCACTCGCACATCACGGGCGTGGTCCCCGAGTTGCAGGGCACGGGTCTCGGCCGCCGGATGAAGTTCCATCAGCGCGACTGGGCCCGAGCGAACGGATTGGCCGCCATCACGTGGACCTTCGATCCGCTGGTGCGCCGCAACGCCTGGTTCAACTTGCGGGTGCTCGGTGCGGTGGGCGTGGAGTATCTCGAGAACTTCTACGGACCGTTGAACGACGACATCAACGGCTCCGACGATTCCGATCGTCTGCTGGCCCGCTGGAGCACCGAGGCCGGCCACGAGTCCGATCCCCACCGCGACCCGGACGAAGCCCTCCGGTCAGTGACGGTGGAACTTCCCGACGACATCGTGGCCCTACGCCGCGCGGATCCCGACGCCGCCCGGCGTTGGCGACGGGCGTTGCGCGACGAATTGGCGCCCCTGTTGCGCACCCACGTGGTCGTCGACGTCGACTCGCGGGGTCACTTGGTGTTGCGTCCCCGCAACGACCACGCCTGACAGAATCGAGAGCCATGCCCCCCGTCGACCGCACCCGTCACCTGGCTCCCGTCCACCTTCGATCGATCGAACTGCGCCGCATCGCGCTTCCGCTGGTGTCGCCGTTCCGCACCTCGTTCGGCACCGAGACCGCGCGCGACATCCTGCTGGTTCGGGTGGAGGCCGACGGACCCACGGGGCTCGTCGAGGGTTGGGGCGAATGCACCGCCGGCAACGATCCGTTGTATTCCAGCGAGTACGTGGCCGGCTGCCAGCACGTCATCGAACATCACCTCGCGCCACGACTCCTCGCCGGCGGTCCGATCGCCGGCGGAGACGTGTCGGTCGTCCTCGAACAGGTGAAGGATCACCGCATGTCGAAGGGCGCGCTGGAGGCCGCCGTGCTCAACGCGCAACTGGCCGCCAACGACGTTTCGCTGGCCGAGTTCTTCGGTTCGGCTCGCGAGCGCGTGCCGTCGGGCGTGTCGGTGGGAATCATGGATTCGATCGACCAGTTGGTGAAGGTGGTCGGTGGCTATCTCGACGACGGCTACGCCCGCATCAAGCTGAAGATCGAACCCGGCTGGGACATCGAACCGGTGGGCACCATCCGACGCGCCTTCGGTGATCACGTGCCGTTGCAGGTCGACGCCAACACCGCCTACACGCGCGACGACGGTCCGCACCTCGCCCGACTCGACGAGTTTGATCTGCTGCTCATCGAGCAACCGTTGCCCGAGGACGACGTCACCGGTCACGCCATCATCGCCCGTCAGGTGGGCACGCCGATCTGCCTCGACGAATCGATCGTGTCGGCCAAGGCCGCCATCGACGCCATCGAGCGCGGTGCCTGCAGCATCGTCAACATCAAGGCCGGTCGCGTGGGCGGCTACCTCGAGGCCCTCGACGTGCACGACGTCTGCGCCGAACGCGGCGTCCCGGTGTGGTGCGGCGGCATGCTGGAAACCGGTATCGGTCGCGCCATGAACGTCGCCCTCGCGGCGTTGCCGAACTTCACCCTCACCGGCGACGTGTCGGCGTCCGAACGATTCTGGGCCCGCGACGTGGTCGCCGATCCGATCCGCATCGTCGACGGCGAGGTGGCCGTGCCGTCCGGCGGGGGTTTCGTGGTCGACCGCGCGTTCCTCGACTCGGTCACCACGGGCAACACGGTCCTGCGGTCCTCCTGACCGGCGGGCGTCCGACTCTGGTCGTCGTTCCGGGTGCGCGACCGGGTCGCACCGGGACTAGCGTCCCCCACATGAGCCACGAATTCCTTTCCGACGAATGGATGGACGCCGCCCGCGCCATCCGAGCCAAGTACGAGGGCCAGACCCCGAAGATCTCCGCGGTGATCCGCATCAATCAGGTGATCACCGACGTCCCGTTCGGCGAGGGCACCATCAAGAGTTTCATCGACACCTCGTCCGGTGACATGCAGATGGACCTCGGCGAACTCGAGAGCCCCGATGCCACCGTCACCACCGATTGGGCGACCGCCCGGGCGATGTTCGCACTGAACGATCAAGCCGCCGCGATGCAGGCCTTCATGGGCGGAAAGATCAAGGTGGCCGGCGACATGATGAAGATCATGTCGATGCAGACCGCCGTTCCGCAGTCGGACATCACGCTGAAGATCGCCGAGGAGATCAAGGGCATCACCAACTGATTCCGGTTCCGGGTGGGTTCACCCGGACGGGTCACGCGTCGCGCGGGGTCGGGCGCACGAACAGGGCCAGCACGGCGGCGGCAATGGCGACTCCGGTCGCCACCCGGAACGCCAGGTGGTAGGAGGTGGCCACGCCCGAGCCCTCGGTGGCCTGTTGCACGGTGGTCATCACCACCGAGCCGAGTACCGCACCCATCTGGTTCATCAACTGCTGCATCGCGCCGGCCACTCCGAGATCGCGCTCGTCGACGGCGTTGGCCACGAGGGCGGTGAGGGCCGGATTCGCGACTCCGATTCCCGCTCCGGCCAGTCCGAGCGCGAATAGCACGATGGTCAGTCCGCTGTCGACGTCGATGAGCGCGAACAACAGCATGGAGGTCACCACGAAACAGGCTCCGGCGAATCCACTGATGCGTTCGCCGATTCTCATGGTGACGAATCCGGCGAGCGGGGCGACGATGGCGAACACCAGCGGCCGCGTGATCACCACCAACGAGATCCGCCCGGAGTCGTAGCCGAGCACGTCGTGCAGGATCAGCGGGGCCATGAGGAAGCCGCCCATGTACGCGAAGTTGGTGAGCGTCTGCGACATCACCGGAACGGCCACGTTCCGGGTGCGCACCCAGCGCATCGGCATCAGCGGGTCGCGCACCCGACGCTCGATCTGCACGAATGCCACCAATGCCGCCACTCCACCCGCCAACAGAGCGATCGTGAGCGGATCGCTCCATCCCCACTTCGGCCCTTGGTTGACGCCGGCCAGGAGGCTGGTGGCACCCAGTCCGAGGGCCACGGTGCCGGCCACGTCGAAGTGCACGTCGCGCAGGCGCTCGGTGTCGGGAAGCAACCACAGCGCGATCACCACTCCCACCACGCAGAGCGGCGCCTGAACGGCGAAGATCGCCCGCCAGCCGAAGGCCTCGACCAAGGGGGCGCCGGCCACCACGCCCAGAACCGGTGCTCCGGCGTTCACGAAACTCCAGTAGCTGAGCGGTCGCACGCGATCCTCGGGAGCGAAGAGGCGGTTGATGTAGGCCATGGTGGCCGGACCGGTGGCCGCGCCCGCGGTGGCCGACAGGATCCGGAAGGCCACCATCGAGGCGGCGTTCCACGCCACGGCGGTGAGCGCCGCGAAGATTCCCGCTCCGAGCAGGCCGAGCACGAAGACGCGCTTGTGACCCCACAGGTCACCGGCCTTGCCGTAGGCCGGACCCACCACGCCGAACGCGAGCATCGGACCGGTGAGGCTCCACGACACCACCGACACCGACGAGCCGAACTCGTCGGCGATCTCTTGCAACGACACCACGAGGATGGTGATCGTGAAGCCGACGGTGAAGAGCGCCGTCAGGACGACGACCAGCAAGGCCCAGTGACGTTCGATCGGCACCCGCCGACCCAACCACCGCTTCAGGAGGATGGGCCACGGGACGACCGCGACCTCGTCGACGCCCGCCGAATCGAGGTTGAGGGTGCGCCGCGACTCCTGTGTCATCGCGTTGCGGAACCGGGACGATTCAGGACTTGGGGGCGAGCTTCTTCATCGCCTCGGTGAGTCCGGAGACCGACCAGCGATCGTTCTGGTTGATCTCCTCGGCCATGGTCCACGACTTCACGCGGGTCACCTGGCCGCCCTGGACGAAGAAGGTCTCGCCGCTGAACTCGCAGGCCGCCGACGACAAGTAGCACACCAGCGGGCTCACGTTGGCGGGATCCCACATGTCGAATTGCCCGTCCTTGGCCGCCATCACGTCCTCGAGACCCGGGGTCGCCAGCGTGAGACGCGTGCGGGCGGCCGGCGCGATGGCGTTGCTCTTCACGTTGTAGCGCGAGAGTTCCTTGGCGCAGATCTGGCTGAAGGTGGCGATGCCCGACTTCGCGGCGCCGTAGTTGGCCTGACCGGGGTTCGAGAACAACCCGGAGGTGCTGGAGGTGTGCACGAGATTGCGCGGCTTGGTGACGCCGTTCTTCGACTGCTCGCGCCAGTAGGCCGCCGCGTGGTGCGTGGGCGCGAAGTGACCCTTCAGGTGCACCGCGATCACCGCGTCCCACTCGGCCTCGCTCATGTTCACCAACACGCGGTCGCGCAGGATGCCCGCGTTGTTCACCAGGATGTCGACGTCGCCGAAGTGTTCGACGGCCTGATCGATCATCCGCTTGGCGCCGGCCCAATCGGCCACGTTGTCGGTGTTGACGATCGCTTCGGCGCCCATCGCGCGAATGTCGGCGACGGTCTGCTCGGCCGGGGTCTGATCGGTGCCCGATCCGTCGTTGGCGCCACCGAGGTCGTTCACGACGACCTTGGCGCCTTCGGCGGCGAAGAGGAGCGCGTGCTCGCGCCCGAGTCCGCGACCGGCTCCGGTGATGATGGCAACGCGTCCGTCGAGTGCACCCATGTGATGTCCTGCCTTTGCACGGTCGCCGCAACGCGGCGAGGGATTCGGGGGGTTCGGCCCGCGATCCTCGGATCCGAGCCGATGAGACCCTACGCCAACGCTTCGCGAGGGGCGAAAGCCGGCGACGGGTGCTCCGAGGCCGTGATCAGCCGAAATACACGAGGTCGACGGCGGTGCCGCGCGGGATCAACTGTCCGGCGGCCACCGGCTGACCGTTGGCGAACAGCGAGATCAGCACGCCTCGGGTGTTGCCCGTGACGTTGCCCACCGCGAGTCCGGCGTCCAGCACCGCCTGCTTCACCTGATCGAAGGTGAGACGTTGCGTGACCGGCACGGCCACCACGTCGGGGCCCTTCGACAGAGCCACGGTGACGCCGAGTCCACGCTCGAGCAGGTCGCCCGGATTGGGGATCTGCGTCGCCACCGATTCAGCCGGAATGTCGATCGAGAACACGTCGTCGGCCTTGTTGAGAACGAGCTTCAGTCCATCGAGTTGAGTCTGGGCGTCGGCGAGCGAGAGACCCACCAGCAACGGAACCGTACGGGGTTCGGGACCCTGCGACACGTACACGTCGACCGTGGTGCCGCCCACCACGTCGTCGCCGGCCACCAGATTGGGCTGCGCCGGAACCACCCAGCGGGTGACGATGCCCACCGCGACGTCCTCGTTGTACTCGAGGATCTGGTTGGCCACGAGACCGCCGTCGGAGATCTGCGCCACCGCCGATGCGGCATCGGTGCCGGTGACGTCGACGAGCGGTACCGGCGGTGGCCCACTGGAGATGACGAACGTGATGGTTCCGCCCGAGTCGAGATCGTCGCCCGCCGGCGGCTCGGTGCGGATCACCTGACCGAGCGGATACTCGTTGCTCGCCTCCTCGGTGACCTGCACCACCCAGTCGAACTGGGTGACCGCGTTGGTGGCGGTGCCCTCGTCGAGGCCGGCGAGTACCGGAACCTGATGAGCATCGTCGGTGAGCACGCGGTACGCGAAGAAGCCACCGACGACGAGAGCCAGCACGGCCACCGCCACCAGGATCCAACGCGCGACGAGTGGTTGCGCCTCTCCACCCGTGGTCGACGTCGACGTCGACGGTGCGTCACCGTCGCGAATCGTGAGCCCGGACGTGGGGATCGAACCGGTGTTGCCGCGACGAAGATCGGTGAACTCGCCGGGGATCGCGATCTCACCGGTGGGGTCGTCCGACTCGACGACCGGCGACGCCTCGACCGGAGCAACCTCGGGTCGCAACGTGGATCCCGACGGGTCGGCGACGAGATTCAGCGGAGTCGGTCGTGGCATCGACGACGCCGCCTGCACGAGCCCGCGACCCATCTCTCCGGCGCTCGATCGTTCGGCCGGATCGCTGCGGCCGGCCTTCTCGAGCACCGAGGCCAAGGCGCCGAGATCGGCCGACACCGGGAACAACTTGTCGAGGCGCGACGACAGCGTGGTGACCGCCGAATCGGAGAGGAAGGGCACCGCGCCGGTGATGGCCTCGCTGACGACGAGCGCGAGAGCGAACACGTCGGCCTTCTCGTCGAAGGCTTCCCCGCGGGCCTGCTCGGGAGCGCAGTACCTGGCGCGTTCGAGCGAGACCCGGGACGGATCGGCCCACGCGCGCTCGGCCACCACCGACGCGGCACCGAGTTCGGTGAGCACCGCGCGCTGATCGTCGCCGAATCCGATCGCCGAGGGTCGCAGATCGTGGTGGGCGACTCCACGGCGATGAGCATGATCGAGTGCCTTGCACACGTCGACGGCGAACATGAGCGCCTGCGACGGGCTGAGTAGCCGCCCGCGGTCGATCATGTCCTGCAAGGTGCCGGCCGTCGGCTTGGCCGTCGCCACCCAGACCCGCTGGGCGTTGCCGATGCGCGAACGACCGAATCCGAGCACCCGCGCGATGTGACGGTGTTGCATCTCGGACACGAGACCGATCTGCTGCAGCAGTTCGTCGCCCGCCTCGACCGAGACGCGCGGGGTGTGCACCCGCAACAGCACCTCGGAACCGTCGCGGCCGTCGGTGGCCGCGAACAACGTGGACGCGGTGGAGGGCGACAGGATCCGCTCGATCCGGAAGCGACCGTCGACCGAGGTGTCGATCAACTCGTCGTCGTTGGCCACCCGCGGAGGCGGCGGGGGTACCGATGCACCGTCGCCGACGTCGGGGGTCGGCTGATTCGAATCGTCGTCGGCCCCCGGAGACATGGAGGCGAAACTAGCGGTGTGTTGCGATCGTGTGACAGTCGCCCGGAGTGACCAGCGCCCCGCACTGGGTGAATGTCTTTCCGAGGGGCAAGACTGACCCCGTGCCTCGCCGCGCCCGAGCCCGTCGTCCGCTGAACAGAGAACTTTTCGTCGTCAGCCTGGTGGCCGGAATCGGACTGTTGCTGATCGTGCTGGGCTTCATGGGTGGCACGACGGGTCGCGATGCCCTCGGCCTACCCGATTCCGTCGTGTCGGTGTCGCCGGCACCGAACGACCGTCAGGTGCTGTCGCAGACCGAGATCTCCGTCGATCTCGCCGACGGCTACGAAGCCGTGTTGGTGCTCGACGGAATCGAGATCCCCACCACGCGCCTGGAGGACGTGGCCGGCGGAATGCCCGAGCCCGGCCAGCAACTCGATTTCCCGCCGACCGCGATCTACGACCAGGGCAACTCGCTGATCCGCTTCGAACCGCAGGAGGGCGCACCGATCGAGCGCTACTCGCAGGGTGTCCACGACGTCCAGGTGATCTTCTGGAAGATCGAGGACGGACGAGGTTCGTCGCGCAGCTTCTCGTGGTCGTTCGAGGTGCTCTGAGCATCCCCGCGACCTCGTGCCCCGCGCCCGTTCGGTTCGCGGTGATGCGCCAGAAATGGCTCGACCTCGCCTACGTGCACTGGCGGTTCGACGTCGACACGGTGCGTCCGCTCGTGCCACGCGAACTCGAGATCGACACCTTCGACGGTGACGCGTGGGTGGGCCTCATCCCGTTCTCGATGAGAGGAATCGGGCTCGGACGCGGTCCGGGTGTTCCGTATCTCGGCTCGTTCTCCGAGGTGAACGTGCGCACGTACGTGAAGCGCGACGGCGTGCCGGGCGTGTGGTTCTTCTCACTCGACGTCGACCGTCTGCTACCCGCGGTCGTGGCCCGACTCACCTATCGCCTTCCGTATTGCTGGGGTCGCACGTCCCATCGTCGCGAGGACGACACCACGATCACCCACGTCGAACGACGATGGCCGGAGCACACGGAACCGACGAGGATCGTCGTGCGGGCCGGTCGGCCGATCGAACCCGATGCCCTCGACGTGTTCCTGACCGCCCGCTGGGGCCTGTACTCGCCGCGCCGGGGCGGGGTTCGCTACGCCCCGGTCGATCACGAACCGTGGCCCTTGCGCGAGGCGAACCTGATCGAACTCGACGACCATCTCGTGCGCGCGGCCGGTCTGCCCGCTCCCACCGGGGAGCCCCACGTGCGGTTCTCCGACGGAGTGACGGTTCGCGTGGGACCGCCGCGTCGGGTGCGCTGAGTCGTCGGAAGCGCGGCGCGAAATCAACCAGGCGGCAGTTCGCCGGTCTCGAGCAGGTGCCGAAAACCGTCTTTGTCGATCGTCGGCACGCCCAGTTCCTCGGCCTTCGACACCTTGCTCGCGCCGGGCTCGCGACCGAGCACCACGCAGAAGGTCTTCTTCGACACCGAGCCGGGGCTCTTGCCGCCCCGCTGCTTGATGGCGCGCTCGGCTCCGTCGCGATCGAAGCCGTCGAGAGTGCCGGTGACGACCACCGCCTTGCCGGCCAGAACCTGCGGGAGATCGGAGGTTTCGACTTTCCCGAACTCGACTCCGGCGGCGCGCAACTTCTCGACGAACGTCCGATTCTCGGGATCGTCGAACCAACGACGAATCGACGCGGCGATGACGCCGCCCACCCCGTCGACCGACGAGAGGTCGTCCTCGGACGCGTTCATCACGCCGTCGAGCGAGCCGAACGCCGATGCCAGCGCCTCGGAGGCCGACGGACCGAGATGCTTCACGCCGAGGGCGGTGAGGATTCTCGGCAACGGTCGCGTCTTCGATCCGTCGATGGCCGCCAGCAACTTCTCGGCGCTCAACTGTCCGAAGCCCTCGAGCGTGAGCAGCTTCTCGACGTCGAGCGAATAGATGTCGCCGGGATCCTGCACCAACCCGGCGTCGGACAACTGGAAGACCGTGCGCTCGCCGAGACCCTCGATGTCCATCGCGCCACGCGACGCGAAGTAGATGATCCGCTGGTCGCGCTGGTGCGGACACGCGGACTCCACGCAACGCGTGTCGGATTCGCCCTCGGCTCGCACGAGGGTGCTCTTCAGCGGGCACGGGCAGGTGACGGGGAACTTCCAGGGCTTCGAGCCCTTCGGCCGCATGGAGAGCACTGGTCCGACCACTTCGGGGATCACGTCGCCGGCCTTGCGCACCACCACCGTGTCGCCGGGGCGCACGTCCTTCACCTGCACCTGATCCTCGTTGTGCAGCGTGGCCATGCCGACGGTGGATCCGCCGACGAACACCGACTCGAGCACGGCGAACGGCGTGGCGCGTCCGGTGCGACCGATCGACACCTGGATGTCGCGGAGCACCGTCGTGCGTTCCTCGGGCGGGAACTTGAAGGCGATGGCCCACCGCGGTGCTCGCGCGGTGAAGCCGAGTCGCTCGCGCTGGGCGAGATCGTCGACCTTCACCACCACGCCGTCGATCTCGTAACCGATGGTGTGGCGATCGGCCTGCCATCGCTCGCAGAACGTCGTCACTTCGTCGAGCGAGTCGACGATGGACGTGGCGGGATTGACGGGAAACCCGGCGTCGCGCAGGTACGCGAGGGTGTCGTGGTGCGAGGTGAAGTCGGGACCGCCGACCACTTCGCCCAATTGGTACGACCAGAACGACAGGCCACGCGACGCGGTGACCGTCGAATCCTTCTGCCGCAGACTTCCCGCTCCGGCGTTGCGCGGGTTCACCGGCACCGGGTCGGGCTTGCGTCCGGCGGCCACGCGTTCGAGATTCTCGGCCTCCTTGGCCGCGCGCAGACGCTCGAAGGCCTCGATGGGCAGGTACACCTCGCCCCTCACTTCGAGCACTTCGGGAGACGATGCCGGCAACGCCTTCGGCACCGCGGCGATGGTGGCCACGTTGGCGGTGACGTCTTCTCCCACGCGTCCGTTGCCACGGGTGGCGGCCTGCACGAGGCGGCCCTTCTCGTAGCGGAGGCTCACGGCGAGGCCGTCGATCTTCAGTTCGCAGGTGAATCGCACCGTCTCGCCGTCGTCCAGTCCCTTGGTCACGCGTTCGCCCCACGCCAGCAGTTCGTCGCGATCCATGGCGTTGTCGAGA
>Ga0169931_10010688_pt1 | contig 13047 bp, 11 predicted proteins | sample Kivu_15m_20L_FD_129675 | JGI IMG/M metagenome (GOLD analysis project Ga0169931, IMG submission 129675) | Freshwater microbial communities from Lake Kivu, Western Province, Rwanda to study Microbial Dark Matter (Phase II) - Kivu_15m_20L... | ecosystem: Environmental > Aquatic > Freshwater > Lake...
AACTATTGACATGTCAGGTACAGGGAGAGGGGGTACATAATAGGTCCCATGGTCGATAATGTCCGACAATCTACCGAATCTGTCCCCAGCAGCCAAGCTCATATTCTTCGAGAACTCAATCCAGTTGTTCGAGGGTCCATAGATGAGGGTAGGCACTGCTTCTTGAGGAGTCAGAGGCTTGGGCTTAGGGGTAAATCTCTTACCACCGTTCGAGGCCTTCTTGGTAAAGTTCGGCATTTTAATGAATAAAGGGCAAATGTAGATTTCTTGTTGATTTAATACTTTAGAACGTTGAGACTAAGACGAATTCGAACTTGCAATCGGGCCCTCAGCGATCCTCTCGCGACCTTACAAAACGAATAAGTAGAATCCTAATAGATATAAACGATACTAATAGATGCTTGTTCTAAAGTATTAATGAAACTACTAAAAAAAAGGAGGCGTAACCTCAAAACACAGCTGCCCAGGACGATCTAAAGCTGGACCAATCTGACGCACTTGACAGCCCCTTCCTCAATTCCAAGAGACGATCCTAGCCATCAAGCTGAGCCCATTTCCAAGTCCATTCACTTTAAATCACGACCTCTGGCAGTAGAGCAGGGAACTTAAGGTTACCCTTAGCCATTTTTAGCCTTATCTCCACGCAGCTATTTTGGGTAGCCTATACCAGCTAACATCCCTATTATAGCTGCTTATTCTTTTATTTGTTGCGACTTTTATGTACTTTCTGCTAGGGTAATCAGTATCAACAAGATGGCGCTTAAGCCAGGACAAATAGTTACCATTTACGGTCTGAAGTCTGCTGCAGGAAAGACGCTGAACAGGAAGCGAGGAATTGTGCTTCGCCTTGTTCCGGAAAGTGAACCTGCACGATTTGAGATTCTCGTTGAAGGAACGACAACGGTCGATGAGCCTGAAAAAACATGGGCGATAAAGGAATCTAATATTCGGCTCATTTCTAGGCGCCCTCTCCCTCGTCAGGGTATGCGCCAGAGAGGTGTTTTAATAAATATGGATGAGAATATGATTCGAACGTTGACGGAATTACTAGTACGTTACACGCCCAATTATAGTCCACCGGAGACTATGCTGATGGGGTATGCCAACATGGCATTTCATAGACTAGGATCACACAACTACATGGCGTGTACTTGCGTTGATGTAGGTCGTAAATAGATCATGAACCCGTGTTGAATCGATTATATTGTTTTTTTTAACACAAATTTTTCATTTGAAAAAGATGGAGCAAGTAGCAGGTATAGCAGCGATTGCCAATATTTGTGAGCAAGGGGGAGTTTGTGCTTGTGAAGCCGCTGTATTCGCATTGCTGGAGGGTGATCCTATGTGCCTGGATGTTATTTGCATTCTCCTCTTTCGAACACCTTTCATCGGACCAGAACAGGAATTAGACGAGCGAGAGGATGAGTTTGCAAATGTTGAAGAGGATGGACTGACCCCAGATCAAGACTCAGAAGCTTATTGCTTTTTCATGGAGGAGGGACCACTTCTTCTACTTAGTAATTTGGCCAATTGGAATTTTAGCTCAGCCTTATTCTCATCGATCCGTCATTCTCAATATTACGCACAGGCAGTACAACGTATCGTTCGCATCATCGGCCGCGAAGGCATGTCCCATCCTAGTAGAGATGGACTAAGGCTTGGAAAGCGTTGTCGAAAAATCCTCCCACATTTGCTTGGAAGTGACGTGCTGTCTATGGATGTGATTAATTTTTTAAAAGTGCAGCCTATTCCTAGATCAGTTTCTTCAGTTTTGCTGGAACCTATGACGCCAGAACAGCTGTTGTCATCACTCCCGCAACTCTTGGCTGTGTCTTAAACATGACATCGCTGAAGCATTTCCATATGTTAGCAATTAATGATTTATGCTTTACTTTCTCATTTTTTAAAAAATAAACACATACCATAGTCGAAGAGAGTAATAAGAAACATTTGAACTATGACTTATGGTTTTTTATTGTGAAGTATCCAAAATAAAGTTAGTGTAAGACATAAACTGTAAACAACAGAATCAAGTAACTGTTCAAATATGTGTTTTATGTAAAACAGTTACAATAACAATATAGTTACGATATTATCTCTAGAAACAGAAGGTTTGTTTATCATCGATTTCTAGTTCTTTTAAAGCGGGTATACATGCAAACTTCAACATAGGTGGTGGGCCACACATGAGTATTTGTGTTGAAGACGACTTCCAAAGTGATCGATCCTTTGGCAAGACGTATTTTTCAATCATATCCTTCGTAACAAAGCCAGTAGAACCTTTCCAACCAGATGTGGGGCGATCGATAGTGTAATGAACACTGATACGATGTTTGTATTTCTCTTGTAGAGCATCGATTTCTCCCCGTAATAGAATATCTTCTTCACCTTTAAAGCAAGGGTTTCAGTATTGACTCTAGTAAACGAACATTTGTCATTATAATAAATAGAAATTCTGAAACAACGTACTTTGATTGGCATACAAGAGGCTTATCGTACATGTATCTTTTTCATCCCGTACCATAGCTTCTATAACTTGGACACAAGGTGTAATACCAGTACCACCCGCAATCATTCCAAAATGCATACCCCATCGTTTTTCTAAAGGTTTCCCAAGTTCCTTCACGGTGAATTGACCTTTCCCTACATAATGTAAATGTCCCTTGGGTCCTTTCATATCTATCGTATCACCAATCTGTAATGAATCTAGATATTGACTCATTTTACCTCCCTCTGGAAATTTAGGATGTATCCCTGCCTTGTAAACTTTAATAACAAAAGTAACCGTTCCTACTACTTCATCTCCCGTGACAGGTGTATAGGATCTTTTATGATAATTTTGTAAAATCAATAGAAATGTGAGAAAAAAATTTGTAAATAAAAAAAGAGATACTCCATATGGAAGGAGAGTCGATTGTTGATATAGACAGTACCTTTGATGAGTCTTTCCTTCCTTGTCTATAAAACGAAATGAAATATGTTGACCAATAGGAAGTCCTAATTTGGTTTGTGGTGTTTGTAGAGCAAAGGTAAAACGTCTTGTATCATGACTTAGACTATCTTTTTGAATCAGAGTAAAGGGTTGAAATTCTTCAGGATTTAATGCGACTTGTTTTGTATGAGATGATGATCTCGTCAAGTACCATGTAGATAGGAGAAGTATACTTAGAGTGATGAGTAGGAGTACAATTGTCGTATCACCATGAAGGGCGGATTCAAGAAAACTAACTATACCAGACATAATTTTTTAAACTCTGTTTTCTACGCCTTGGATGAACAATGGATAGGATACTGCTTATATAGTGCTTATACTGATGGTTACTTTTATGATTGATTACTTCGATTCACTTTTTATTATTGACAAATCAACAAAAGCAGCACCATAGCAGTGTATACCGTACTGATGTAGGACGTCAGATGTCAGATAAACATAGTCTACGTACTGTAAGAGGTAGTTCGGTAATAGGCCGTACAGAGTATAGGTCCTACAGCACAATCGATCGGTATTGGCATGAATTGCCGGATGTGTGATTTGATGATATACTCTATCTGATGATATTAGTGATAAGTTGGACTACGTTTTCTTATCCAGCTGTTAAAACCAATGTACGGAAATAAAAGAAATCGTCATTGTTTTTGCATCTCTGTCCTAGGAGGGCTGCTGCTACTACTAGCATCTCTTTTTCAACCGATTCGGAAACATCTAGTATGCCATGCATCATCGTTTCATGAACCACATAGTCATACAGGAAAGGTACCGCCATTTCAACCAGGAGATCCTAAAATCTCACTAGACAAGACCGCTTTAACTATACTATCATCAGGCAAACCTTATCAAACACAAATCCAATCTGGTTCATCCGGACGAGGACTTGTCATTCAAGATATCAAGGCACCCACTTTCATCGTATGGAATAACATTTTAGATTTTGATCATTATTCTCAAATGGTACCTAAAACGATTGAATCCAAGAATTATGACATACAACAACAACTCAAACAACCTACCATTTCATCATCGAAGCAAAAGGAACCAGCACCCTCACAAATTATTTTTACTAGAATGAAAATTGGATTCTCTATCATGAGTTTTGAATTTTTTATTCGACATTTGTATTTCCCAACATTACATAGCCTAACTTGGACATTAGATTATACTAAGAAAAGTGATTTAGATGATTCTGTTGGATATTGGTATGTCATACCTCATCCAGAATATCCACAAAAGTGGTCAAGAGTTTATTATTCTGTCCAGGTAGCCTTATATGATTGGGTACCTAAATTTATTGTAGATTTTATGAGTACCAAGGCATTGACAGATGCTACTGCATGGGTAAAGAAATATAGTGAATTACAATATGAAAAGACATCTCAAAAGATAAACATGATTGGTAGAGATGATGATCCATCATTGGTAAAGCAGAAGAAGGGTGATAATCGATGGAAATTCTGGAGAAAAGGAAAAAAGGATCTAATTCATTTGGAACAAGTAAATCAAGGAGGAGGAAGAACAACAGTAGTACAAGATGTATCTCAAAATCATATTCTCATCTCATGGACACGGATCACACTTATCTCCATCGTTTTTGCATTGGCTACCTTTAATATCCACTTATGGTTATCAAAATAAGAAGAATATTATTATTATTATACTTTTTAAAAGTAAATAACTAACTTTTCACAGTTCAACGTGTATTTGCTATATGCACAGGACGTGAATCTCTAACCAAAGTCTCATCACACATATATTATAGACAATGAATTAAAAAGTAACTGGAATACAGCGCCACCTCGAATTAATGGAATCCTATTGCAACGGTACCTAACAATTCCACTACATCGAGGTTCCACTGAATCGAATGTACGTGGGTTTCTATGTACATATAGAACTCGCATTTAGGCCCTTATGTGTACAGTTCACGTGCTTACGAATTATTTGATAAAGAAATGTTTTACATAGATAGTCAAGATATTTCGTCTACAAGTAACAAAAAAATAGAATATCAATGTTGTTTTTACCAATATTACTTTTGAGAAAATGATTGCATATTTACTAGAAAGACATTTAGTTTGTAGAAATTGTGTACGAAATCATGTAGAAGGATGTGTGTATGGTATGGTTTCTTTTATATAATGTAGCAAGATGCAAACAAGAGTAACTAGAACAACAAGGATTGGACAAGACAGTACAAGGACTTCTTCATCAGGATCTGGACGAGGACACGGGGATATATGGTCCACGGAATCCTTGTCACTCATCAAGTCTATAAAGATTGACCAGTTTGGCGTTGCTGTTGATTATCCACGGACATTCATCCACAGAGACTTTGCAACTCATCAAGTTCTGTATACTCAACAAGATCTCAAGAAGTCTCAAGATGCGGTCCTTGGCGTTACTAATGCAGTAACCGTAGCAAAGGACCTCATGGACAAAGGTATTGACGGGGAGGACCAGTTTCATTATGATTCAATGGAAGAAGATGAGCTACTGAATGACAACGTGTCCAATATCAGAGATGAAGATGATGATAATAGTGATGATGGTCAACTCATCCTCATCGTCATCATCCCCATTGTCATCATCTTCATCTCTGATATTGGACACGATGTCATTCAGTAGCTCATCTTCTTCCAGTGAATTATAATGAAACTGGTCCTCCCCGTCAATACCTTTGTCCATGAGGTCCTTTGCTACGGTAACTGCATTAGATTAAGGCATCCCTACATTCAATACTAGTTGTGCAACCTCTTCCACGGTTTCTTATGGTCAGCAAGTCCTATAGTACTTCACGAGTAGCAGCGATGTAGCGATGGCGTCTACATAGTCGATCATGCTCTTATTTGAATCATCTCGTACGCACGTTGTAAATACTGCACTTCGTGTAGGTTGTTGATGTATTGACAGAAAAAATCAAACTCCGGATTTGTCGCTCATATTAGTCGCTCGCTCTATTATTCAATTGTATGTATACTTGACAGAATCGAACACCAAAGAGTAACAACATGGACTTTCGACCCATCGTATGATTGAATTCATCATGAAGTTTCTTACAGCTACATTAGTTCTTCTCCTACAATCAAAACCTCGTACTGTGGGTGGAGCCTTTGCTTCAACAATCAAATCGTACCAACCCCTACATATTCCTTTTCTTCGAGGTGGCTCTTCAACTTCATCATCCTTCATGACCTCTTCTTCTTCATCATCTTCTTCCATTTCATCACCCGCAACAACTCCAGATGTTTCCATACCCATACATCCTTCTTCGGTAGGTATACCCCCTATAGAGGATCCGGGGAGTCAGGACCTACTTGTCTTACAAGCACAAGTAAATGAAGCTGCCATGGCCTCCTTACCAATCGTCGGTTCCAACTTATTCGTGGATGTATTTGCCTCGACTCTACCCTTTATCAATACATCTCAACTCACGAAGAACAAACAACATCGTGTTTTATTTATCCTGGGTGGACCCGGAGCGGGGAAAGGAACTCAATGTGCTAATATTGTCGATACCTACAAATGTGTACATTTAAGTGTGGGGGAATTATTACGTCAAGAACGTTTAAAGGGAGACGCAAGTCCACATGCGGAACTTATTGAAACATGTCTAGTCAGTGGACAAATTGTTCCCGTAGATATTAGTCTGTCACTTGTACGACGAGCTATGGATGATATTACCACTCCTTCCCACGATGATACAACTACTATGGAGGAGGAGACATCACAGCCACATCACCCTTCGTATGGACAACCCATTTTCTTAATTGATGGATTTCCACGAAACTTTGACAACTTACAAGGTTGGGTCCAACAAATGTCCTTATATGCTTCTGTTCTTGGAGCTTTGATTTATGATTGTCCAATGAATGTGTTAGAAGAAAGGATTCTAACAAGAGCTGAGACGAGTGGTCGTAGTGATGATAATATTGCTAGTGCACGTAAACGATTTGCAACGTTTCAAGAACAAACTATGCCAGTAGTTCAAGCTTTAGAACAAGTTCAGAAAACATTGTATCATCATTATCATCAGAGTAATAATAATATCCCAATGATCCATCAACAACATCCAGGAAAAAGTTTACTTGAAGTACAACATATAGCAGCAGATCATACCATGGATCAAGTATGGACACAAACACAAAAAGTCATGAATTCATACATACAAAATGATATCCTTACAGCAAATACTCTTTTACTAAAGGCTATTCAAGATGGGGATATACAGACCTATGCTACACTTTGTAGTAAGGAGTTTTTGAACTTGGAGGTAGAGACATTGAACAAGTCGACCACATCCAAAGGACATGGTTCTTTCGTAGATCATGTTGATATGGAAAAACGTCGAATTCAACATATATTTCAAAAGTATGAAATGATACAGGATATACCGATGAAATATCATGTCTTGTCGAATCCATCCATTTCAATGCAGGGTGGTACCAAGGCTGTGGTGACATATGATCGTTGCATTTATGGAGTCCATGATACCATCGTAGATAGCTTTCGCGAAACACGTGTATGGTCACACGAAGAAAAAGGTTGGGTATGTCTTCATTTCTCTAGAAAACCCTTTGAGTAACTATATAGAACCCAGAAGTTGGATATTAGTGTACTTTCCGTATGATTTAATTCATAATGGCTTTATAATTCTTTACTCTTCACTGTCTACACTGACAAACTTATCTTTCGCCGCACCACATTCGGGACATTTAAAATCTTCCCCAAAGAATCGGAAATCTCTACCCTGTGCGATGAATAATGTGAATCCACACTCACCACACTCGTACACACTTCCTGAGGCCGAATCTTTTTTACTATCTTTGGCAGTACTATCTCCTTTCGCACTACCGTCTTCCGTATCCACGGGCTTACCACTTTTGTCCAATCTATTTCCCTTATCATCATATTTGACATTCGCACTACCATACTTGGCTTCTTTCCCCGTTAAAAAGCCTTCCTTCTTTACTTCCTCATAAATTCGAGTGGCCGTCTCCTCATCCAATCCCAATACCTTCCATCCTTCAGTCAAGGATTTTTGATTCTTGCCTCCAGCTGCAACGGCAGCTCTATATGCAGCTTCACCCATGGCTATTTGAGAACGCTTGACAATATCCTTACCAGATACGGATCCATCATCCCGTTCATAAGATGATGCTAGCATATCTTTAATCGGTTTCAATTTTTTCCTTGCTTCACTTGTAGTAAGAACATGTGTACCAAAGAAAAATAATTTGCCCGCTGATGCAATTTTATCGACTCCCATCGATTTACATAATTCTACAAGGATTTCTGCTGTACGATCTTCGGATAATTTGTTGAGTGAGAATACATAGGATAAAGAACTATATAGGTATATATGAGGTATATATATATGTATGTTTTTTTCAATAGAACAAAGAAGGTACGTATATTTAGGCATGTACTGTCATCAACAAGAGATGTCTACGAATGAATAAACGTACCTAATAGCTTGAGGACTAACAACTTTCTTCTTGGCATACATTTCCAAATATCGTTTAATCATGGCATCACTTTTCTTCGGTCCTAACCATACAAGTTTTTTATTGTAATGATCATGACAAAATTTCATTTCATCGAAATCTCCATCATGATAAATCATTTCATTAGCATAACTATCTAATGCATCATCGGCTTTTTCAGAAAGTTGATCCGTAGCTTTAGCATATGCAGTTTTCGTTAAGGCATATCCAGCAATCACAGGAATGATAACCATGAAGAAGATTTCACCAAAATCTTTCCCTTTTAGGAAACTTTTCACCCCCTGTAACATGGATTTATCTTGGACAGTACTTGCAGCAGTCGTTGCAATAGTTTTTGCAGATTTCTTCTTTATGAATGCATCATATTGTTCATTGATTTGAAATTGTGTGGATCCTTCAGCCTCAATATCTTGTTCTTGGGTCTTTTTACTTGGTGCTGATACTTGTTGTTTCGTCGTCACCTCCTCTTCTATGACTACTTCTTCATCGTCATAGAACTCATCCTCATTGTCATAATCATCTAAACCGTATGGATCAAATTCCATGGCTGAGGCAGATACTAATGTTGCAGCATGTGTCGAATCAGGCAATTGTATAATACTTCGGCGACTTGTAGAATGAGAGTATGAGTGCATGGAACCTTCTTTTAAAATATGATCCCATTCATTTTCATTTTTTGTGTTTTGTAAAATGATAGACGATGATGATATCTTGAGGTTGTTTTCCCTACGAGACGATGTTGAAAGGACATTCTTAGGAAAGGATATGGATGATGGTTGACTGAAAAATGCTGAAGAAAATCGTCTACAGATGATAAATGCAAAGTAAAAAAGCTTCATGTTTGATGTAAGATCTTTCACTCAAAGGTTTCTTTAGTGCAAATATCATGGATATAAATTTCATGGAGTTTGTTGTTGATGAGGGAGTAAGATGATTTCTGATAGTCTCTGATGTGCCGTCTTCCCCTCCATGCGTAAGTTGTAAGTTGACGTTCGTCAAGGATCGCGAGGCCGGCGGGCGGGAGAGGCGGAGACCCGGACCCCCAGACGGCCGAGCCGTTTCCAAGAACGTACGACAGACAAACGGCAGCTGTCACGACGAGAGACGAGAACGCCATCGTCCATCATCTTTCAAGTTCCGATGATCACCTGACTCCATCGTTCTCTTCCTTACAAGTGAAGCAAACAAAGATCGAATCACAAATCAGTGAAATAAATCAGTAAACCAGTCTATCGACATCTCTCTTATATATATAAATCTATTATTGAAAATGAATCCTACAGCGATTGGAATCCTCTTATCTTCTAGCCTATTACAAGTACTGTCATTCTCCCCTCAATCACCCGTTGGTACCAACCGATTGTTGTCATTGACAAGCCTACGAGTACATCAGACTCCTAGTATTCCCATTTCCGTAACAGGGAATAATATTGAATTAACTACCGCCTTGAGAGACTATGTCAATAAAAAATTAGATCCCATGATGAGTAAACTTGCTGCTGGAGGTGTTCAAGATTGCAATGTACACTTGACAGTAAATAAGAACCCAAAGGTATGTGTGTGTGTGTATGTATGTGTTTATGGGCTAATCATTTCAACTATAGTTTGAAGAAAAAACTCATATGATTCATCACATACCTCTTGACATACATTTTTAATTGGATGAAAAAGGTAAAAAATGGACACATGGCAGAAGTTGTCACATCTGTCAAGGGAACGACGATTCGATGTGCCGAAGAAACTCCAGATATGTATGCCTCCATTGATGCTGTTACGGATCGTCTCAAGAGAAAGTTGCGTCAATATAAAGAACGTCGATTGGAGGGATATCATGGTGGACCTCATATGGGTAATAATCTAGCACAAGCCTTGGAGGAAATGACCAGTTTAGGGGAAGAAACGACGGTCAATGGCCCTTCATCATCTACAAAGAAGGAAGAAGAATATATTGACCCCGAAGCTCCTATCGTTACAAAAATCAAGAGGTAATTTATTGTACTTGGTATATTACAGGTAGGATATGAAGATGTCAACCAACTTACCGTTATTTGTTTTGTAAGTTATGATCTATCCAAGGGTATTTCTGTTCAGGAAGCCATCTTTGCTTTGAATTACGTAGATCATGACTTTTATGTATTTCGTGACGAAGCAACGAATGAAATTAACGTAGTTTATAAACGTCATGCGGGTGGATATGGCCTCATTCAACCACAAGGGCCTTGAGAGGAGAACATTTTTCTTAATACTTTTCTAAATTGCTTCTTTTACGATATGTAGAGTGTTCATCCTGGAAAAATTATGAACAAATAAAACTACCAGCGCTATCAATATTAATCAAGAATAGATGACATAAAAAGAAAAATTGCTAATTAGAATATCTTTTAAAATATTCGCATATAGGGAGTGCACATGGAATATATACATAAAATGTACGGGGCGAGTGTCCATGATCAATAGCCATTCGATTCTCCCCTCCTAGTAAATTATTTTTGTCATCTTTATCCTATCATGCCTTCGACATTTTCATTGTTTTTTATGCCCTTCTTAAATCCAGTCCCACGAGTTTTACGCGTTGTAACGGATCCACTACCTCCTGCTACTGCTGCGGTTGAATTATTCGTCAAGGTAACACTAGCTGTCGTACGATCATCCTCTTCACCCTTCTTTTTCATTTTACTCGCATCCGAATCATCGACAACAGCTGTGGTAGTAGCAGTACCATCAGCTTTGTTCATCACTAATTGTGCCAATTGCAATCGAAAACACAACGCTGAAAATCCTTCCAGTAGCACCTTGCATTGATCCGCAGTAACAGCTGTAATATCTAAACTTCTTTTCTCAAAAATCAAGGCAAAACTTTTATGTGCAAAGGCTGCTTCACATTTTTGTCTTAAAATAGGTGTACCCGTAAACATGGGATTGGACGGATCTGCACTCCATGCATGTCGTACTTCTGAACAAGTTAATAAATCGAGTTGGGGTGGTCGACGACGTCGTTGTGCATTATTATTGGAGGAACCGTATCCATGATGAGACTCTAAGACTGCGGGACGCCAAGTCAAGGTCCGACCATCCGGTAAGACATATAAGGTACGAAGATGTGACTTCGACCAACGAGAACGAGCATGTTTGATAACAGTTATACCCGATCGTAGTCTTGCTACAAAACATCGTACTATAAAATCGGTAGCATTCGTACAACCTGTGGCAGGTTTAAAATGAGGTAAATGCATTGGAACATTCATCCGAGCGGTCGTAGTATTGGTAGCAAATGGACGATGGGGTGAATTTTGTGCTGTTGTAGCCAAAGTATGCCCATCCGCAGTTTGTGTTGCGGTAGATCCAGCAGAGATGGACGGTTCCTGTGTCACGGCAGCACTTGGTCCGAAGGGGGTTTGTGTTGGGAGTGGATGAGCCGAGCCCGTAGATGCTGTATCCTTGTACAGTTGATTCAACGTAGCAGGATCGTCGGAAAAATCAGATCCATCATCACCAACTCGTCGCGTATTATGATTTCTACCCGTACGTCGAACTAAACGAAAGGGAGAACTATCATCATCGTCATCTTTATCTTCGTCAGCAAAAGGTTCTATATCTGGTGATTCACCCGATCCTCCTACATTCATATATTTAGGATCTGAGATATGTTGCTGTTGCTCTCCAGCCCTTTGCATAATGATATTCGGATCCGAATCCTCATCGATAATATCCTTTTTACTAGGAGAATCTTCATCCGTTGGATGTTCATTTCCATCATCATCATCATTATCTTGTCCTGGAGTAGGAGAATCCACTCGATGCTCTCGTGGAGGTATTAAATTCGCAAATAGATCTAATATAAATCCTTCTTGTTGTGGTTCTTGCTGTTGAATCACAGCCTCCACACCGACTTTTCCTGTACGTAACCCTGGGACTAATTCAGCTAGAGCTTCTAACTCTTCTTCTATTTCAGTCTTATGAGTACTATGACCCATCAATTCATCGTCAGGTCGTCCTTTCGCATAATCTGACATGATCAGTCCTAGATCTGCATCGATTGCGACATGTTGTGTTGCACCGGATGGCCCACCTGTTGCCGGCGTTGTGTTTGGGGGTTGTATTCCCCTTAAGGTACTTAGATCGGTATCCCGCAGCAGGTGCCCTTGACTAGCTGGGATAATTTTGGTTGTAGCCTTCATGATTCAAAAAAACTTGTTAAGAGTAGTAGAGGATATTTGTTTGAAGATTAGTATTAATGATAGGAGCAAAGGCCCAAACGAAATCGAGGATGGAATGGAATGACGTTGATCGTTGATCGTATATAATTGTTTCGAGTTAGTGACGGACGCTCGGGCTCGCTGTACTTACTGTTAACACAATAAACAATAAACACAGTTCCACAAAAAATTCAGCTTTTTGCTTTTTGCCTATGTATGTGTTGCAGATGTTGGCTGTATGTACAGTACATACATCCCGGCCTTCATGCGCGCGGAGTGGGAAGGGAATCTTTACGCACGGTACGGTACGTAGAAAATAAAACAGGTTGTGTACGTGTCTATCGATATCTAT
>Ga0169931_10010690_pt1 | contig 13046 bp, 13 predicted proteins | sample Kivu_15m_20L_FD_129675 | JGI IMG/M metagenome (GOLD analysis project Ga0169931, IMG submission 129675) | Freshwater microbial communities from Lake Kivu, Western Province, Rwanda to study Microbial Dark Matter (Phase II) - Kivu_15m_20L... | ecosystem: Environmental > Aquatic > Freshwater > Lake...
CTTCCCCAATTTCAAAAGATGAGGCTGCATGAGCTGCGGGGAGGATGGAGGTCAAGAAGGCAGTCAGGGACAAGGATAGCATGACTTGAGTGCGATTCATGGGGCCCGGGTATGCTGGGTGGCTGTCGAAGTCAACCCGGCCCAGGGGGCTTGTGGGGAAAAGCCCTCAATCGGTGGGGTTTCCCCTGCGATCGATAGGTATTTGTAGTCTCAGCCCCACTTATATCGCAGATGGCGGGGGCATGGTGGTTGCTCTAGCGGGTGGCATCGCAAGAAAGGAGAAACGCCATGAGAAAAGTAAAATGGACTTATACTCGTTCGACCACATCGTTCCGCTAATGGGTTAACTCCCGCTTGAGGGTGCCTTCAATGAAAAGAAGGCACCCTCTGTTTTTGATCCGGAGTTTTTATATGACAACGCCATCTGTTGTTTTTGATCTTTCATCATATCAACCTGATTTCCAGGCGGCCGCTGCGTCCACGTTGAAGACCGGCATAGCAGTTCTTGATGACCTGGATTTGAGGGCCGTTTGCATTAAAGCCACGCAGGTCGATGGCGGTTATGGGTGGAGCCTCGAGTACGCTGTTGAGATCTCACAGCTTTACCGAATTTTTCTATTTCTGTGTCTTCGATATCCAGATCAAAAAATCCTCCCCCCTCGCGAGGTAGATGAGTTTTGGCATCTGCATATCTTAGATACCCGCGCTTATGTGCGCGATTGTGAGCAAGTGTTCGGTCAATACTTACATCACTTTCCGTATGCGGGGCTCAGGGGGGCACAACATCCCCACGAAGAAGCGCTCGTGGAAGCTACGTTGGCTCTTGTGCGTAAACATTTTCCGGAGTGGGTATGAAGCTCTTCAGGGACTCTTTACTGTTGGCGCTGGCAGGGGCTTTGGGCTCCATCTACAGCCTGGTCGATAAATCCTTCATCAGTCAATTAGGTTCGCATTGGCTAGCGATTGAGTCCTTAGTATCTTACTTACCGTTAGTTCTTGCGACGTTTGGAAAAGCAACCGGGCAGACCCTGGTGGCGAAAGCGAGTGTATCGGATCAAGTTCGAATCGGTTCACTCCAGCTTTTGATCGCGTTCTGCGTAGTGATTTCTCTCTTTGTGGTTAGCGTTATTTTGTCGAGCCAAACGCTTCTGATGAATGATCCTTCCGCCGTTGTTTTCTTTGTACTGAATGTTTTAGCGGGGCTTTTCGGTGCCCTCAATGTGGTCTTTAAATATCAGATGCTCATTCAAAGCCGGATTGCTGCGATGATCGGGTTCGAGATCACAGGGAATAGTATCAATTGGGTTTTCAATTCGCTCTCTTTTTGGGTTTTTGATGGAAGTGATTTTAGATTCATTGGGGTCGCCGTTGCGACACTCATTGTACAGATTGCGTTGTTCTACCTTTACTCCCATCAGCTCAAGCAGCGGGGTCTATTTCAGGTGACGGCAGTCCGAGAACGGATCACAGACTGCTGGCAAGCGGTTTCATCGCAGCTGCAGGGCGAGTGGATCTATATGCTGACGTCGATTGGTTTGCCGCTTGCGATGTCTTTTTTGCTGACAGAGTACGAGGGTGACCGGGTAGTTGGTGCCTTAAACTTTGGGATGAGTTGGGCGCGCCTCCCCAGCGTGATATTGTTTTCCGTGATTTTGGTCGCGACCAGGAACGCCGTTGCCGCTCGCGATCAGCGTGGGGCTCTTTCTGCGCACTCGGTTTTCCGGGATTTGAACCGAATCGCAGGTTTGATTTTTTTCGTCAGCTTGCTCCTCACTCCGTGGGTTGCGAGGCAATATTCGATCTCCTCACCTGGCTTCGTTTGGATGAGCGAGGAAGGATGGCTTTTAATGAGTGCCTGGGTCACGCCTTTTTGTGTGGCTTTGAGCGCTGGTGGATATGTCCTATTGAGGACGCAAGGCCGGTCGGCTGACGTAGGGCGGGTGACTTTGATATCGCAGGGGGTCGCCGGGGTGGGGGTAGGGTTGCTATCGGTGGGAATAGGCTTCAGTGTTGCGGAAAGCTTGGCCCTCGGCTTTGGCGGCGGGCAGGTGCTTCAGGCCCTAGGGATTCAGATTGTAGCGCGGGGGGTGCGGGCGGGGTTGTCCCAGGCTTCCGCAAGTCACTAAACGGAAAAGACCCTTTTTTCGTCCAACTTTGGCTAAAACAGATAGCTTTTTTGACCAAAGTTGGACATTATAGGGCCTGACATGTCCTTACGCATACCCCGCAATGCTTTCGGTTTACTCAAGGTTTGGCTGAGCCGGCCCCTGACGCTCGGAAGGAAGCCGCTCATTGTCCGGGGAGCCCGACAAACGGGAAAGTCCACATTGGTCCGGATGTTTGCAGAGCGCGAAGGTCTGGATCTGATTGAAGTGAATCTTGAGAAAGAACAGTGGCTGGAACCCGTTTTCGCCTCTTTGGATGCACAACGCATCCTACGTGAGATTTCAATCAAGGTGGGCCGCAAGATTGACTTGGCGCGATCGATTCTCTTTCTTGATGAAATTCAGGCGACGCCCTCGGCGCTTCCCGCGCTTCGCTATTTTTACGAAGATATACCATCGCTGCCAGTGATCGCAGCTGGGTCTCTTCTCGAATTCACGCTAGGGGACCACCCTTTGTCGATGCCAGTGGGGAGGATTGAATATCTCCACTTAGGACCACTGAGCCTTCAGGAGTTTCTGCAAGCTGCGGGTGACGAATATCTGCTGAATGTCATGAAAGAGTTTCAACCAAATGAGGTATTTCCAGAAGCTGCACACCGACAGCTTCTGGCTCGCTTACGAGAGTATTTGATGGTGGGCGGAATGCCTGAGGCGGTCCGAGTGTACTTAAGCACAGAGCGTGACCCTCGTGAGGTCAAGCGCGTTCAGGATAGTATTCTTGCTACATATCAGGACGATTTTGCCAAATACGCCACAAAAAGTGAACTGTTTCGTCTCCAGAGTCTCTTTAGAAAAATACCGGGTGAGTTGGCTAGAAAAGTCAAATATAGCCGTTTGCTTCCAGATGAAAAGTCTCGGGATGTTCGGGCTGCTATTGAGCTTTTGATTAAGGCAAAGATTCTTTTTCCAGTTTTTCACTCTGATTGTTCCGGCGTTCCTTTGGGAGCAATTAGTAATCGTGATGTATATAAGTTGATGTTTTTAGATGTTGGACTTGCCGTTCGCGCGATGGGATTGGATTGGTATGAACTTCTGCAAGAGGATGAGAGAACTCTCGTGAATGAAGGCCCACTCGCAGAGCAATTTATTGCTCAGAATTTATTTGCTTCAGCCGATCAGCTGGTAGCTCAAGAGCTTTATTATTGGCTACGCGAAGGTAAAATAAATAATGCAGAGGTAGATTTCGTTCTTCAGCGAGGAAAGCGAATCATTCCGATAGAAGTTAAAGCTGGAAAGAGTGGGACGCTTAAGTCCCTCAGGCAATATTGTCTTGAAAAATCACCTGCGGTGGCGTTGCGTTTTGACTTAAATCCTCCAAGTGAATCGCAATTCGATAATATTAAGCTGATCTCCCTTCCTCTCTATATGATTGAAGAGGTGAATCGCCTGATACCAAATAGAGATTTATAGGGTTCCGTTCACGGTGGCTTTTGATCATTCCCATTGGATTCTTGAGCCCGTGTTTGGGGTAACTCGGAGCTCTGTTTAAGGGAGCTCTTCAATCTCAACCAAGCGCTCGAATGGCAGAACGTGAATTCCCTCTGCGGGCATCCTTTCAGAGTCGTGTGCTCCAAGATGCACTTGGTAAAACTTCGGAATATCAGTGCGTTGCTTGAAGTAATAGAGGTGTTCGCTTGCTTGGGTATCAGATAGTTTGCACTCGACCGCAAAAAGGGGCTTGCGATTTTTGAGTACGACAAAGTCCACTTCTCGTTTTTCCGTCGTTCTCAAATAGCGAAGCTCCATCGGGTGACCTTGGGTGTCTTCAATGAAGTGACAAAACTTAAGCAGTTGGGAAGCTACCAAGTTTTCAAAGCGGAAGCCTGGGTCCTCAATTTGTGACCAATCCCAGAGGTAGAGCTTCTGCTCTTTTTTTACCGCTTTGATCTTGGGTGCTCCAAACGGAGGAATTCTAAACGAGTAGTAAAGTGTATCGAGGATCTCAATCCATCGCTGCACGGTCTTAAAGTCGACCTGCAGATCTTTAGCCAGATTGTTGATGGAGAGGGGTGATCCCACTCGGGAGAGAAGGGCTTGCCCTAGAAGTTCTACCTGATCAAGATTCTTGATATTCTCGAGATCCCGCAGGTCTACTCGAACGAGCTTACTCAGTCGTGCAAGGTGCCAGCGGTAGAGCACCGACTCATCTTGGGAGGAAAGAGGCTCTGGGAACCCGCCAAACTTAAGCAGCTTTTGCGTGTTTTTTCGCGATATTCCCAGCTCACGGAGCGAGTACGGGTGAAGGCGGTAGGAGTAGTAGCGCCCTAGCAGCGAGTCCCCGCCTTTACGGAAGTGATCAAGACGAGCTGATCCCGTAATCAAAAATTGATGGGTTTGTTTTTTGGTATCATATAACCCTTTGACCGTATTTCGCCATCCGCGCTGTTTGTGGATTTCATCCAAGACGATGAGCTTCTGGCGGGGTGAAAAATCATGGTCGACGATCCGTTTGCGGTCAAAAGGTGAATCGTAGTTGAAGTAGCCCTCTTGAAGATCGGTGAGCAGGCTTTGCGCAAGCGTGGTTTTTCCAACTTGGCGAGGCCCACCCAGAAAGACCATTTTGCGATCCAAGTCTTTTTTGACAAACTTCAGGATGGAGCGGTCAGGTAGTTGTAAACTAGACACCACTCCAATTTACACCGGTGTAAATTGGAGTACAAGCCAATTTACGACCGAAGGCTGAATCCTGTACTTTACTGCATTTACGTCCATTTAGGTGGTTCTTTACCCACAATCCCTTGGAAACCAGGAAGACCTTTGAGGCGATCTTCAAACTTCTTGGGGTGATATCCCGTAGCAAGAAAAAGGTTTTTAAAGCCCATTTGACCCAGTTTCTGGATCCAGTCCTCGCCTTTCACGCCGCTACCTAGATTTGAATCGATATAGATGGGGGTATGGGGCGGAATACGATTCAGTTCGGTTTGAAGCTCATCTGGATGCCTGAAGATTTTTAGGTGCTTCCCGCGTACTTTAGCTGCGTGGGCCCATGTCATATGGATCAATGGGTCGTCATCCAGGAGTACAGCGTCAAGCAGTGGCGCGGTGTCTGCGGCGGAATCTGAAGCGGGGCTGAATGATATCGTGACAAAACCGGCCAGCGCTTTCGGTAGAATCGGCACTTGAAGGGTTGCGCAGCGACTTCGCAGCGAAGGCTCCTCGTAGCGGCTGGTCACGAGGACGGCTTCGCGGTGGATGCCCAGTTGTTCAATTAGGTCTAAGCCCGTGGTAGGAGAACCCAAGATTTCAAAATCGAGAAGATAACGAATGGGTCGCGTTTTCTCGGTTTGTTTTCTCTCTTTTAGCCAACGCGCAATTTCCTCTGGCCGCGAGAAATGAAGGAGTTGGATTTGATGTTGAGCGGCTTGGGCCGACTCCATGCGGCCTTTCCAAACTTGGTGGATACTTTGATCGTCGTCCAAAATGACAAGCTGGGTATTCGGGGCAAGCTCAAGGGACGGGAGAAACCAAGACGGTGGCGCGCAAGTGGGGAGAGCGATTCTTAGTGTGCTGCCTTGCCCCACGGTGGATTGGATATCAAGCTGCCCCGCCCACGACTCAATCGTAGTGCGGGCGTGGTGGATGCCCAGGCCCGAACCACCGGTTTTATTGTGGGTAAAGCCGCGGGTGCCAAGTTTAGAGAGAATCTGCGGAGGGATCCCTTCGCCTGTATCGGTGACTTCAAGGACGAGAGAATCTTTGTTGGGTGTCCGCTTGAGTTCCAGGCGAATCGAGCCGGATTTTGTTAGCGGAATGGATTCAGCTGCATTGTTGATGAGGTTTGAGACTACGCGCTTAAATTCGCGGGGGCCAATGGCTGCAAAGGCGGGGTGCGCTGCACTTTCGATATGGGAGTCGATGGTGATGCCCAAGCGTGAGCGATATTGCATTCGTTTCTCGGCCAGGAGGGTTTCTAAAGTGGCGGATACGAGCGTGGGCTCGAGTTGTTCAGGGGTTGCTGAGGCGGGGTCTTGAGGATCTTCCGCTTTGACTTTGTTTTCGTGTGCCCGGGCCATCAATTGCGACGCGATATCTTGAATTCGCCCGATCGCACTTCGGATGATCAAGCGGGTTTCCTCGGGAAGGGCAGATAAATCGCGCTCGGCCATACTGAGTGCAGCAAGTGGGGAGCGGATGTCGTGCGCGACTTGGGTGGCTATTTGTCCGAGGGTATGACTTCTTTCGAGCTGATTAGTCTTTGCTATGCTTTTTTTCAAAAACCCAAGCGAGATCAGGATAACGATAGCTGTAGGATACCACCTGATAAAGTAAATGCCAGAATATACTTGCCAAAAAACAAGAAGATCGTTGGCCTGCAATATCAACAATAAAATGAAAAACGGAAAAAGTACTTTCTTGTCGAAGGTCGATTCCGCGTCACTAAAGAGCAGAGCTCCTATTATTACCGGTGCTGCTATCAATGGAGCGTACGAGTACATCATTAGATGAAAAGTTTTTAAAGATTGAAACCCTGATACCCAGGCAATCCAAAGAGAAACTATAGATATTAAATATATAGAAGAAGTAGCTAAGATCTGATATTTTTTTCTACCAAAGTACGACAATAGCGTAATTAAGAGTAAGGTATCTTGTATTAGTCTAAGTGAGAAATGCAGTGGTCCCGCTGCAAGTGGCGGGAATAATAGCTGCCTTCCAATCTCCGCGAAGCTCAAATGATAAATTCCAGTCATCAGTGAGTAGACAGCTAACAATAGGACTGTCTTGTTTTTTGTTATAAAAAAAGAAATCAACAGTGCATTAGAGAGTAATATAAGTGTAAATGCGCTCAAAATAGAAGATCCCGTTCTACTTAGAAAGTCTCTTAGAGAACGTTTAGATAGATCTTCAAAGCTCCCAACTGCGATATCCTTTGTTCGAAGCCCGAAAAGTGCTCCATCTAGATCTATAATATTCACTTCAATCAACAGTTCTTTTTCAGATTCGCTAATCGATATGGGTATTAAAGTTGATTGGTTTTTAATGTATTTTTTAAAAATCGTAGTTATTCTAGAATTTATTTTTATTTCAGCTGAATCTGCAATTTCCCCTAAAAATAACCAACAGGCTGAGTCTTTGAAGCAGGCATTTGTAGTGGGTATTTTAGTTTTTAGTTTGGCATTGTCGGATGTCCAGTTGTAATCTTTCCAGAGGTCGCCGCCAGATTGGTAGTTAGTGCAGTTTGAGTTGTCAGAGTTGCACACCTGCCAACTCGTTAGCTCTGTTGGAACTCCCCAGGCTTCGCTCTGTAGTAATCCTCCAAATAGGGCAAGAAATAACGCTAACTTTTTTTCCACTCTACTTCTTCCTTTTTGAGTAGGATTGGACAAACCGGTGATTCGCTAGCGCCCTCAATTCTTAACGGAACTCCTACCCAGAAATATTCCCCTTCTGGAACGTCTATAAGATCGAGACACTCAAAAATTAAGGCATTTCGGAAAATTATTTCATGAATCGGACGTGTTCTTTTTCCTGGAGCGAAGTCAGTTGACTTCCATGATGTACCAAAAGTTACGAAGTTCTTATTGCTTACTAACCACTCAGCTGCATCTTCTTCCAAAACTAAGACCCACCTCGGGTCGTGACCGATGTATGGATCCTTTGGAATATTGTTAGCTGATATAAGAATGCGATCGGGCAGGGTTTTTTGATCGGCGTGTTTGAGGATTTTCCGCTTCAATAGATTTAGACTAATTCGTAGGACGAAGTGATCTGTGAAGCCTGTAATTTCGCATCGCACGAAATCTGCAGCTTCGAACTTTAGGACTGTAGCTTTTCCCCATAAAGCCGAAGGAGCTGTGTCGGCTCCAAAGAATTTTTCAATTGTCTTTCCATTTTCTGCAATATGCGCAGGCGCATCCGCGTGAGTCAAGCTGTGCGGCTTAAATATGTGGGCGTCGTAATTTACCGGGGGGGTTCCTGGGGCGCAATCCGGCCGGCATCCATCGTAAATCAATTTCCGCTCGTATGGTGCCCCTTCTTTCCACAAACCTGGCATTGATGCTTTGATTGGAAGTGATAGGAAATAAGGCATTAGTTAGTCCTTTTTTCAAGATATATAGCGTTTAATTCACTCTCATCGGTGACAACCTTAGCTTTTTTTACGTGCATAATCTGCGTTTTTAAGCCTTATTTTCTTTGAAAAAACCTTAGTGTCAATTTTATTACAGGGACAGAGAAAGTTGATGACGTTATCGACTGCTATCTCTTTCCTTCACGGAAGCTTTAAGAGAAGTTGGCGCATTAGAAAGACGCCTCTCCTTATCGACCGAAATTTGAAGTCAAGCTGCAAAAAGCTTTTTGGGTGCCCATGTGTAGCGATTAGATTAAGCATGCCATCTACAAAACCCGAGACTGCACAAGCACCCTCTCCACCCAAACCTGATTCTCTAAATACCACTGCACGGTCTTCTGCAGTCCTGCCTCGAAAGAAGAGGTCTTCCGCGTGAACCCCAATTCGCGATGCGCCTTGCGGTCATCGGTTGCATATCGCCAATCGTGGGCCAGTCGGTCTTTCACAAACGTAATCTGCTCGATATAAGATTTCCCATCCGGGCGCGGGTGGTGCTCATCCAAGATCTGGCAAATCATCTGCACAACTTCGATATTACTCCGTTCCGCATCGCCCCCAAAGCCGTAAGTCTGACCGATGTGCCCCTTCTGATAGGCAAGCCACACCCCCTCGCAATGGTCTTCCACATGGATCCAGTCGCGGATATTTCCGCCGTTTCCATAGACCGGTAGGGGTGCGCCTTGCAGCGCGCATCGAATCATCAGCGGAATCAGCTTTTCTGGATACTGGCGCGGGCCATAGTTGTTCGAGCATGTCGTGACCAGCGTAGGTAACCCATACGTATGATACCAAGCGCGCACTAAATGGTCGGCCGCGGCCTTGGATGCAGCGTAGGGTGAACGGGGCAGGTAGGGGCTTAACTCATTGAACTTTCCAACCTCGCCCAACGTTCCATAGACCTCGTCGGTGGATACTTGCAGGTACCTAAACTGCCCTTTGATTTCAGACTCATCTGGGAGCCCACTCCAATAGGTCAAAGCCTCGTTCAACAGGGTAAATGTTCCGTTGATATTTGTTTCAATGAACGCCTTGGGGCCTTCAATCGATCGATCCACATGGGTCTCGGCAGCGAAGTTAAAAATTCCAGCGACCGGGTACTTCTGCAGGATCTGCCGCACCAGGTCTGCGTTTCGAATATCGCCTTCAACCAAGGTCACTGAACCCGGACCCTGAACTTCGTCTGGTTCTATATTACCGCGAAAGCCTGCATAAGTCAGCGCATCAAGGACGATACAATCATAGCCCTCTGCTGCGCGCAGGCGCACAAACGTACTTCCGATGAAGCCCGCAGCGCCTGTGATGAGAAGTGTGTTTTTCGCTTGAGTCATGGGGCCTCAGTCTATGCCGGCAATGGAAGGGCGTAAAGATTCAGAAATCTGGGGAAGCCATCTTTAGTCCGCCCACGCTAGTTCTTCTTTCTTTAGGAGAATGGGGCAGACCGGTGATTCACTCGCGCCTTCGATTCGAAGCGGAATGCCTACAAAGAAGTAATCTCCCTCAGGCACTTCCATCAAATCCAGGCACTCGAATATCAACGCACTTCTAAATAGGATGGTATGGATGGGGCGATCACGGGAGGTGGGGTTAAAGTCAGTGGACTTCCAGGAGGTCCCGAAAGTAACGAAGTTGGGATGACTAATCAGCCACTCAGCGGCAGCCTCTTCAAGGACTAGAATCCATTTCGGATCGTGTCCGATATGGGGGTGAGTGGGAATGGCGCTTGCTGATATAAGTAGCCTGCTAGGTGGTAATGCTGAACCCGTCAAATTAAATAGTTTCTGTATGAGTTTCTCTTTCGAGACGCGGAAGATGAAGTGGTCTTCGTAGCCTACTTCACTGCAAGGTGTGAAATCACTCATATCAAACTGAATGACAGTCGCCTTTCCCCACAGTGAGGAAGGCCTGCTATCTGAATTGAAAAAATGATCGATTGTTTTCCCGTTATGAATGACGTGGGATGGGGCATCCGCATGGGTAAGGCTGTGTGGCTTTAGTAGATGCGAGTCATAGTGAACGGGCGGGGATGCGGGATTGGAGTCAGGCCCGCATCCGTCGTAAACCACTTGGCGTTGGTAAGGGGCACCCTCCCTCCAAAGAGGCGGGACGGACTCGCTCATGGGTTTTGATAAAAAATACGGCATCGGGGCTCCTCCTGGGGTCAGTCTCCATCCTGCAGTGCCGTATCCTTTCGTCAACCCCTCGCTTCAAAGATTGAGCCGATCAGGATGACGGAAGCGCGCGCGCGTCCCGCCCGAGGAGAGTCATCGCCATGAGTTAACCGTTCTTGCCGCTTGCTGAATAACTGCTTACAATCATCCATGATGAGCGCTTTGATACGTCTATCTGAAAGTGAGCAGAAAAAAATTGTATCGTCTGTACTTGCTCTTGAGGGTTGTCACCCGCGCGCCATTTATCTTTTTGGCTCCCGCGTTGACCCAAAAAAACGGGGAGGCGATATTGATCTTTGGATTGAACTTGAATCGACGCCTATGGATACGTCCGTGTTAGGGCGGGTATTACGACTCAGCTTAGAAGCTCTTTTGGGTGAACAGAAGTTTGATATTGTTTTCTCGGGTCCGCTTGCACAAATTAAAGACTCTCAATTGGCAGCTTTTCGGGATGCAGTGCTGCCTTCGAAGGTGACACTATGGAAAGCCCATTCGTAAAATTACTTTCTGAGCAATTGAAGTTGGTGGCGGCCGCACGGGTTGCGTTTGCCCAATCCAGCGATCGGGCGGGGGAAGTTTTAAGGCGAGTTCGAGTGGGTGGTCTAGAGGCTACAGTCTCTGAGAAGGAAACATTAGAAGCGTTAACCTCTCGATTTGCGCGTCTTGCTGATATTTTATTTCAAAGGGTATTTCGGACTTTGGATCAGATCGAGTTAATTGACGAGGGTACGAATATTGACCGCCTGAATCGAATGGAAAAGCGCGGTTTGATCAGCTCGGCAGAGTGCTGGCGACAGATTCGACAACTTCGTAATTCAATCGCGCATGAATATTTGATTGAAGCCTCGGACTCAGTGGTAGTGGAGTCTATCCAACAAGGAAAAGAGCTTCTTGCTACGACGGATCGAATCATCGATTATGCGAAAATGAAGGGATACTTCGTTTAGTTTTGCGCGGCTTTCGGCCTCGATCATCCGTAATTTCCTTCAGAAGGGTTTTCCAGCGCCCCGTTTTGGGACTATTTGCCCCTAACCCTACCTATAATTGCCTCTGGTGGACAGTTATTGGCAGGGTTATACTCAAACAGTGCCACACGTAAAAAAACGATACGCGATCGGGAAACTTAAGAAAAAGCTCTCTTTTGCTCGCGTGGTTGCGATTCAGGGCCCTCGGCAGTGTGGGAAGTCTGTTCTGGCCACGCGACTTTTGGGGGAGGCGCTTCCACGTCCCGTGGTCGTGCGTTTTGATGACTTGCGGGTGAGGCGTTTTGCGCAGGAGAATCCTGATCTTTTTTTATTAGAGAATCGAGATGCGCGCCCTTTGATTATCGATGAGGCGCAGAAAGTGCCTGAAATCTTTGATGCTATTAAGCTGCGCGTGGACGAAGATGTTTCTCCCGGGCGATATCTAATTTTGGGCTCGACCGAATTCTCAACGCTTTTCCGAGTCCGTGAATCATTAACGGGGCGTTTGAGTCGGTTGTGTCTGCATCCGCTCTGTCTGGCCGAGAGTCATCAGTTGCCACAAAAAAAATCGGACTTGGCGGGTGGCTTTCTCTCCTTAAAGCCGCGACTTACGCTGACGGATGTGTTGAAGGGATTTGAGCAGGGTGGAATGCCCGGCATATTCACGGTTCGAAGTGAGGAGGAGCGGGACGCCCTTTTTGAGGACTGGGTGCAATTGACCTGCACACGGGACGTGCTGCAGATCCCGCGGTTACGTATCAATCCTGATATGGCAAGGGCTGTCCTCGAGTCCATTGCAACCGCTAAAGCCCCCGAACTAGCTGAGATTTCTAAGGCTGTGGGAGCTACCCCCAAAGTGGTGGAAAAAATTTTGAAGGCATTGAAGGAACTCTTCGTTATTGAGGCCCTTCGCCCGCATGCCACGAGCACAGGTAAAGAGCGCTATTACTTGTGCGATGCGGGTATCGCGCGATTTCTTGGTGCTGATCGGCAGCGAGTGCTCGAGACGTGGATTCTTCAAGAGTTTCTAGTGAAAAAAGACTTGCTGCCGTTACCCAGTAAAGTTCGGTTGACCCATTACCGCAACCCCAAGGGTAGCAGGATTCCTTTCATTATCGAGGACGTCGTACATGGCGCCACTTATGCCGTACGACCCCTATACGCAGAGAAAGCGGATCTGAGAGATATCAAAATCCTTGAGTCTTTTTGCAAGCGGGTGGGTGGAAAAACAGAGTCGTTTCTTTTGCTGGCGGATCCCGCAATTCGTTCACTGGGCGGGGCGAAGGTTATGTCGTGGACGTCTGTGGTTTGAGCAGAGTTTCGGAACTACATATAGATCACTAGAGCTCAGGGACTGAGTCCTCTTTGGGCTTGCCGCCTCATGGATTTTAAAGGTCTCGGCGAGTTGGTCCGTCAGGGGGACCTCATCCTCTTTCCCTGTGAGTGCGCCTTCAGTCCGAGTTTGTCCTAACCTTCAAGAGCGCTCCAGCGACTCTCGTATGAGGCGGAGGATCTCAGTCTGATATCGCTTTCCTTGGCGCTCTGCCTTTGCTCTGAATAACTCAAGCAGGCGCCCGGGAATGCGAATGGAAATTAGTTTACGCGGGCCTTCGTCTCCTTGTACGCCAGGCATAAAGCAGGTCCTTCCCAAACCTGAGACGTGGCTTACTCTGCCTCGTCA
>Ga0169931_10010691_pt1 | contig 13045 bp, 11 predicted proteins | sample Kivu_15m_20L_FD_129675 | JGI IMG/M metagenome (GOLD analysis project Ga0169931, IMG submission 129675) | Freshwater microbial communities from Lake Kivu, Western Province, Rwanda to study Microbial Dark Matter (Phase II) - Kivu_15m_20L... | ecosystem: Environmental > Aquatic > Freshwater > Lake...
CACGTCAGGCATCCGCGGCGAGCGCCGCGGCGCGCTGATTGCCAGCGCACGAAAACGACCCTCGGCCACATGCGGCGCGGCGAGCGCGAGCGTCGTGACCCCAAAAGCAAGCTGCCCGCTCGTTATGTCGGGCAACATCTGCGGCTGTCCCTTGTAGTGAACGTTCTGCATCTCGAGCCCGGTCAGATTGAAAAACAGTTCCTGCCCAAGATGATTCGAAGTGCCGGTCCCGGGGTTGCTGACATTGAGTTTGCCTGGACGGGCCTTGACATAATCGACGAACTCCTTGACGCTCTTGACCGGAATGTTGTTGGCAACAATGAATAGATTGGGCGGCGCGCCGATCAGGCCCAAGCCCACGAAATCGCTGGTCTGCCAGGGGGTATTGGCCGTCAGCAGCGGGTTGGTAGCCAGAAAGGGTGCACCCATCAGGATCGTGTAACCGTCCGCAGGCTGCTTCAGGACATGGCCCGTGCCGATGTTGGCACTGGCTCCTGGCCGGGCCTCGACCACGATGGGCTGACCCAAGGCGCGCGAGACACGCTCGCTGACTGCGCGGCCCACCAGATCGACGACTCCACCCGCCGGATAGGGTACAACCATCGTGATCGGGCGACTGGGCCAGGACGCCCCCTGAGCCCGAGCCTCGCTCGCTACACCACCCAGAGTCAAGGCAAAGGATGCGAGCCCCGACCAAAGCAGTGCCCGTCCAAGGCCAGTCGGGCCGCTCGCACAATGGGGGGCGTCATGAATTCCAAGTCTGTCACGCATGCTGGTCTCCTTCATTCATAGTGGTCGATCGGTCAAGTGAATCAATTCCGTGCGTCGGCTGCCCGGCTCTGCATCTGCCGCATGATGTTCAGAAGATGGATCTGACTGGTGCCTTCATAGAGCCTGAACAGGCGCACATCGCGATAGAAACGCTCGGCGACATTGCCCGCCATGTAGCCCGCGCCCCCCATGACCTGAACAGCTCGATCCGCAACGCGTCCACACATTTCCGACGCAAAGAGCTTGCACATCGAGGCCTCCATCGTCACGTCCTCTCCGCGATCACGCGCGCGTGCCGTTTCAAGCACCAGCGCGCGGGCCGCGTGCACCTCGGTATTGCTCTCGGCAACCATCTGCTGAACGAGCTGAAACTCCGCCACGGGCATGCCGAACTGCTTGCGGCTCCGAGCAAAGGCAAACATCTCCTCGACCAGGCGGATCGCCGGGCCCACGCACAGCGCAGCGAGATTGATTCGCTGCTTGTTCAGCGCCTTCATGGCACTTCGAAAGCCCTGTCCCTCGCGTCCGCCCAGCAAGGCCTCATGCGGAACCCGGCAGTTGTCAAGCAGCACTTCGCCGACCGGCGAACCGTGCTGCCCCATCTTGCGCGGCCCGGGCGGGGCATTCAATCCGGGAGTCGAGCGTGGCACCAGAAATGCGCTAATGCCAGAACCCCCTCGGCGCGAATCATCGGTCCGCGCAAAGACCGTAAACAGGTCGGCGATGGGCGCATTGGTGATGTAGCGTTTGCGCCCATTGATCACCCAGCCCGAGTCGGTCCGCTCCGCCCGGGTGCCCAGCGCCGTCGCATCCGATCCCGCATCCAGCTCGGTCAGCGCGAAGCAGCCTGTGATGCGACCCGACGCCAGGAGCGGCAACCACTGCCGCTTCTGGGCATCGGTGCCATCTGCGATCAGCGATTCGGAGGCGATGCCGGTATTGCCGCCAAACCTTGCCCGGATGACCGGTGCAGCCTGAGAGACCTCGATGTTGATCCGCGCAAGAGCCTCGGTATCGAGGCCGCTGCCACCATATTCGGCTGGAATGCTGTGTCCGAACAGGCCCAGGGCCCGCATCTGTTCGACGACGGGCTCGGGGATCTGATCGTCCCGGTCGATCTGTTCCTCAAGCGGCATGCAGATATCCCGGATGAAGTGCCGAACCTGGGCCAGCATCTCGGTGAAGGCTGGATCATGGGCTTGAACAATCATGAGAACTTGAACTCCAGGGGTTGATGGCTGATCGATCGGGCTCAGCTGCGTTGCCGCTCAAGCAGGTCGCTATCCAGGCAGGCTCTTTCAACACGTGCGACAGCCTCCAGCAGAACCTTCCCCATGCGATTGACTCGCGTCTGCGATTCGATTCTTTGCGACCACCAGGTGCAGTTGATGGCGACCACGCCGGGGTGAACGGATTGCTTGAGCGGGGCCGCCACGGCGTGGATGCCCGGCCGCCAGTCACCGCGGCTTGAGCAAAAGCGCAAGGTGTCGAAAGCGTCGCGATCGCGAGACCAAAGCGAAAAGTCGGCCGCAAAACGACTCGGCTCGGCGATCTTCAACCGGTTCAGCAAGCCCGCTCGGTCGGACATCCGCAGCCCCATCAGCAAGGCTCGCCCGATCGAACTGGTCAGGATGGGCGGTGTGGTGCCGATATCCGGGTCGAATCGATTGCGGCTGTCGGTACGACAGGTGTCGACATACAGAACGGTCAAGTGGTCGAGGATACCCAGATTGACTGTCGTGCCGGTATCGTCAGCCAGTTGCTGCATCCACGGGCGGGCAATCTGGCGGATCTGCATCGCGGCAAGCATAGGATGAGCCAAAGCCAGGACGCCCGCAGCGAGCGCATAGCGCTGATCCACCGTCCGACTCAGGTAGCCGAGGCTGCTCAGCGTGTAGGTCAACCGTGACACGGTTGCCTTGGCCAGTCCGGTTCGCTCGCAGAGTTCACCATGAGTCAGTGATCGATCCTTAGCCGTGAAAGCGCGAAGCAGCGACAGCCCGCGCGACAGGTTGATCGAAAACTGACGATCGCCAGGCGCAACCGTTCCGGACCGGGCACTTGCAGGCTTTGCTCGCATCGCGTCGCTCGAATCAGAAGATCGGATGCTCATTCAGCTCCGAACTCCGGTCAAGCCTGCGAATCTCTAGTTTCGCACAGCGAAACAATTGAACAGCCGAATTGAAGGCTGGCATAAACGCAGCCATGAACCGTATTCAGCAATCAGAAGGTCCCGCCTCGACGGCCTCCGCCGGTCCGCTCGCGGGGGTGAGAATCCTCGATATGGCCACCGTCATTGCGGCTCCGTTTGGCGCCACGCTCTGCGCGGACTGGGGGGCCGAGGTCGTCAAGCTCGAACTGCCGGATGGCAGCGACCCCCTTCGAGCCCTGCTACCCGTTCATCAAGAGCATGCGCTTCACTGGAAGGTCACGAACCGGGGAAAAAAGGTCTGTCTCTGGATGTCCGGACCGAACAAGGGCGTGCGATCTTTCTGAAGCTTCTCCCGCGCTATGACGTACTGGTGGAAAACTTCAGGCCAGGCACACTCGACCGCTGGGGTCTCGATTTCCAGACCCTGATGACTGCCAATCCGCGACTGGTGGTGCTGCGCATGACGGGCTTTGGTCAAACGGGGCCGATGCGGTCGGCACCCGGGTTTGCGCGCATTTTCGAGGCGATGAGTGGTTTTACCAACCTGTGCGGTGAAACCGGAGGCTCGCCCTTGCACATGAACTACCCGACGGGCGATCTGGTTGCCGGAACCTTCACCGCTTTCGGCATTGCAGCCGCGATGGTGCGGATGCGCAGTGACCCGGCTGCGAAGGGTTTCGAGATCGATCTTGCGGCCACTGAGGCGCTGTTCCGTCTGCTCGACCCCCTGCCCGTCGAATACGAGCAGTGCGGCACGGTACGGGGCCCGGCCGGCAACCGTGCGAGCTACACCGCGCCCTCCAACATGTACCGAAGTGCCGACGGGGCACACGTTTCGCTGGTCGCGTCGAACAACGCCACCTTCCGCCGTCTGTGCCAAGTGCTCGGGCGTCCCGATCTTGCGGAGCACCCCGACCTCGCCACGATTGCCCTGCGTGTGAAAAATAGCGACGTGCTCGATCGGCTGATCGCTGACTGGTTTGCCGTTCGGTCTGCTGATGTAGCCTTGCAACAGCTCCAGGGCGCGGACGTTCCCTGTGGGCGTGTGCAGTCCATTGAGGACATCGTGAATGACCCTCATTTCATCGCGCGTCAGGCCATCACGCGAATCGCAGACCCGGATTTCGGTTCGTTGCCCGCCCCCTGCGTGGTGCCGCGTATCGTCGGGCAGCCCGCCCCAAACCTTCGCAGCGGCCCGGATACGGGCGAGCACAATGCCGAACTGCTCCGCGAGATCGGCATCGATGACGTCACACTGGAGCGCTTGCGCGCCGAGGGCGTGATTTAAGGGAAGGTAATTGTTTTTGCCAACGATCGAACCGAGGGTATTCCGATGAGTGAGCGATTTCTGGCTTGGCGGCTCTTCAAGGACGAACAGGGTTTTCGAAGTATGCTGGTCGAGCGTGAACTCGCCGACATCGCAGCCGACGGTGACGTCGTGATTCGCGGCGCCTATGCCGGTGTCAATTTCAAGGACGCACTGGCCGGGCTCGACCGCGCACCCATCGTGCGGCAGTTCCCCTGCACAGGCGGGATCGAACTGGCCGGGGCAGTCGAGCAGTCGCGCGACCCGCGGTTTCGCGCGGGCGATCGAGTGATCGTGCATGGGTTCGGACTGAGCGCAGAACGCGATGGCGGCTTCACCCAGCGTATGGCGGTACCGGGCGATCTGGTCGTCAAACTGCCCGACTCGCTCTCCCTCTTCGAGGCCGGGACGATTGGCGCTGCAGGATACACGGCGGCGCTTGCCATAGACGCGCTCGAACTGAACGGACTCTCACCCGCGAACGGGCCGGTCGCGGTCAATGGCGCGACAGGTGGCGTGGCCTCGCTGTCGATCGACATGCTGTCGGGCCGTGGCTATGCGGTCAGTGCGCTCAGCCGAAAGCCCGACGATGGCTGGCTGCGCGGGCTGGGCGCCGCCGAGGTCTTGCCCCCACCCGAAGTGGGCACCCGGGCGCTTGAGCGCGCCCGCTGGGCAGGCGCCATCGACTCACTGGGCGGGCGGCCGCTGGACGAATTGCTGAGAACGATGAAGCCCAACGGGCTGATTGCCAGCTTTGGCAATGCCGCAGGCAACGAGCTGTCCACCTCGGTGATGCCGCTGATCCTGCGGGGCGTGCGCCTGATCGGCCTCAACGCCAACAGCGAGATGGCGCTGCGCAAGCGCATCTGGGCACGTATTGGGAGTGATCTTCGCCCTCGCCATATCGACCGGATTGCACAGGTCATTGCCCTCGATGAATTACCCAGGGCGTTCGAGGCGCTGATCGAGGGGCGCGGGCGGGGCCGATTTGTTGTCGACCTCAGCGCCACCCCCTGAAGCGGAGGTGCCACGCGCCGCTCAGGCGCCGGTTGCGGCAGGTACGCCGCGTTCTTGCCATCGGTTTACATTCCCCCTACCATGGACAGGGACGGTCAAGACACAGCAAGTCAGCAGAAGCCCTTTGCCCATCAATTTCCCGCACCAGGAGGGAAACACGTGCAAGCAACCGATACCCGTCACCCGGACTATTTTCACCGAGTGGTCGACTGTCAATGGGCCTGCCCAGCGCATACGCCCGTCCCTGAATACATTCGGCTGATCGGACAGGGGCGGTACACCGACGCCTACATGATCAACTGGGTGTCAAATGTTTTTCCGGGTGTGCTCGGTCGTACCTGTGACCGCCCCTGCGAGCCGGCTTGCCGCCGAGGCCGGGTTGAGGAAAGTAACGGCGACAAGCCCGAACCCGTGGCCATCTGTCGTCTGAAGCGGGTAGCGGCCGACCATAAGGATGATGTCCGTTCGCGCATGCCTCAGGTCGCGAAATCCAACGGGCGACGGATTGCCTGCATCGGTGCAGGTCCAGCCTCGCTGACCGTGGCACGCGATCTCGCACCATTGGGGTATCAGGTGACGATTTATGACGGGGAGCGCAAGGCAGGCGGGTTTATCCGCTCGCAGATTCCGCGGTTTCGCCTGCCGGAAGAGGTCATCGACGAGGAATGCGGCTACATCATCGACCTGGGGGTCGAGTTCCGGTCGGGCGAGCGAATCGACTCGATGCGAGACATGCTGCGACGTGGTTATGACGCGGTTTTTGTGGGCACCGGCGCGCCCCGTGGCCGTGACCTCGACATTCCGGGTCGAAAGGAAGCCGCCAGTCAGATCCATATCGGCATCGACTGGCTCGCCTCGGTGGCGTTCGGTCATGTCACGAGCGTCGGCGAGAAAGTGATCGTGCTGGGAGGTGGTAATACCGCCATGGACTGCTGCCGGTCGGCATTGCGTCTGGGCGGCAAGGATGTCAAGGTAATCGTGCGAAGTGGCTTTGAAGAAATGAAGGCCTCGCCTTGGGAAAAGGAGGATGCCATGCACGAAGGCATCCCAATCATCAACTATCACGTCCCCAAGACATTCGAGATGAGAGACGGCAAGCTCATCGGCATGACCTTTGAACGGGTGAAGGCAGTCTACGACGAGCATGGCCGCAGGTCGCTGGTGCCCACCGGCGAGCCCGATGTGTTTTTCCCCTGTGACACGGTGCTGATGGCGGTGGGCCAGGAAAACGCCTTTCCCTGGATCGAACGCGACTGCGGCATCGAGTTTGATCGCTGGGGGCTGCCCAAGCTGCATGAAACCAGCCTGCAGTCCACGCTACCGCAGGTTTTCTTCGGCGGCGATTCGGCCTTCGGACCCAAGAACATCATCACGGCGGTGGCCCATGGGCATGACGCTGCGGTTTCGATCGATCGGTTCCTCAATGATGAGGATGTTCGTCGTCGCCCGTTGCCTCAGACCAATCTGCTGTCTCAGAAGATGGGCATCCATGAATGGAGCTACAGCAACGACGTGTCTGAAGACCAGCGATTCAAGGTGCCCTGGGCCAAAGCCGAAAAGGCCTTGGCCAACATCCGAGTCGAGGTCGAGCTCGGCTTTGACGCTGCCACCGCTTTCAAGGAAGCAGAACGCTGCCTCAACTGCGACATTCAGACGGTCTTCACACGCGAGACCTGTATCGAATGTGACGCCTGCGTGGACATCTGCCCCACTGACTGCCTCACCATGACCACCAATGGGCAGGAAGACGACCTCCGACAACGATTGAAGGCGCCCGCCCTCAACACCGAGCAAGCCATTTATGTGTCGGATACGCTCAAGTCCGGCCGCGTCATGGTGAAGGACGAGGATGTGTGCCTGCACTGCGGCTTGTGCGCCGAGCGCTGTCCGACCGGCGCCTGGGACATGGTCAAGACGCTGATCAACACCACTCAAGCGGGGGCGTCGTGTCGCGACCGCGCCATTGACGAACTTGCGCTGGAGCGGGCATGAAGCGAATCGAATCCATCAACGAATTCGTCATTAAGTTTGCCAATGTCAACGGCTCAGGCTCGGCCTCGGCGAACGAACTCTTCGCCAAGGCGATCCTTCGGATGGGCGTGCCGGTAAGCCCGCGCAACATCTTTCCCAGCAACATTCAGGGCCTGCCAACCTGGTATGAGGTTCGGGTCAGCGAACAGGGCTGGCTGGGGCGTCGTGGCGGTATCGACATGATGGTGGCGATGAATCCGCAGACCTGGGACGCTGACCTTGCGGAGATCGAGCCAGGCGGTTATTTGTTCTACGACTCGACCCGAGCGATTCCCGACTCCAAATTTCGCTCTGATGTGCATGTGATCGGAGTGCCGCTGACCGAAATCAGTAATTCCAACTACCGCGACGCGCGCCAGCGGCAACTCTTCAAGAACATCATCTACGTGGGTGCGCTGTCGATGCTCCTGGGGGTTGAGCCCGAGGTGTTCGAGAAGCTTTTCGCCGAACAGTACAAGGGGAAGGAGCTGCTGCTTGCCTCCAACATGAAAGCACTCCACATGGGGCGCGACTGGGTCGAGCAAAATCTTTCGGGGTTCAGCATCGGGATCAAGGTGCAACGCGCCAACAATGTAGGCGATCGCATCTTCACCGATGGCAACAGCGCCGCGGCGCTTGGCTGCCTCTATGGCGGAGCCACTGTTGCCGCGTGGTATCCGATCACGCCCTCGTCGTCACTGCCCGAGGCCTTTCAGAGTTACTGTGACAAATTCCGGATCGATCCGGCCACCGGGCAGCGACGCTTTGCCATCATCCAGGCTGAAGACGAAATCGCATCAATCGGTATCGTGGTCGGCGCGGGCTGGAACGGCGCGCGTGCCTTTACCGCCACCTCGGGACCTGGCATCTCGCTCATGACCGAATTCATCGGCCTCGCGTATTTCGCCGAGATTCCGGTGGTGATCATAGACGTGCAGCGTGGTGGACCGTCTACCGGCATGCCCACGCGCACGCAGCAGTCAGACCTCCTCGCCTGCGCGTATGCCTCGCACGGTGATACCAAGCATGTACTGCTGATTCCAGAAGATCCATACGAATGCTTTGACCATGCGGCCGCCGCACTCGATCTGGCCGAGCGTTTGCAGACCGTGGTGTTCGTGATGACCGATCTGGATATTGGCATGAACCAGCGGCTCACCCGACCGTTCGATTGGGACGAGACGCGTACCTTTGATCGCGGCAAGGTGATGAGCGCAGCCGAGCTTGAAGCAGGGCGCGACTTCGGTCGCTACAAGGATGTGGATGGCGACGGGATTCCCTGGCGCACGCTGCCCGGCACCCATCCTACGAAGGGCGCGTACTTCACGCGCGGCACGACCCGTGATCCGTACGCCCGTTACTCGGAAAAAGGCCCTGACTACATGTACAACATGGAGCGGCTCACGAGGAAGTTCCAGACTGCCGCCAATCTGGTGCCCGCGCCACTGGAACGCAAGGCGCGCGCTGCCACCCGTCTGGGCGTGATCTACTTCGGCTCCACCAGCCCGGCAATGGCCGAAGCCTTTCATCTGCTCGAGGAGAACGGCGTTTACCTCGACGGCCTGAGGCTTCGGGCTTTTCCGTTCAGCGACGCCGTGCGCGCGTTCATCGACTCGCATGACGAGGTGTTTGTGGTCGAACAGAATCGCGACGCGCAAATGCACACCCTGCTGGTGACCGAGCTTGAGATCGATCCCGCGCGACTGGTGAAGGTGTTGCACTATGACGGCACGCCTGTCACCGCACGCTTCATCTCCAAAGCGATTCGTGAGCGACTACCTGAAAGGCGTCGCCTCCCATCCGAACGCAAGGCCAAGGAGGCAGCATGACCTATATCGCCAAACCGCGTCTCCACCATCCCAGCTTGACCCGGAACAAGGTCGGCTATACGCGGCGAGACTACGAAGGACGCATCTCCACGCTCTGTGCGGGTTGTGGTCACGACTCGATTTCGGCTGCGATTGTGCAGGCCTGCTGGGAGCTCGACATTGAGCCGCATCGGGTAGCCAAGCTTTCCGGCATCGGCTGCAGCTCGAAGACACCCGACTATTTTCTGGGTGCCTCGCACGGCTTCAACACGGTGCACGGACGCATGCCGTCTGTGCTCACGGGCGCCAACCTCGCCAACCGCGAGCTCATCTACCTCGGGGTATCGGGCGATGGCGATTCGGCCTCGATCGGACTGGGGCAGTTTGCCAACGCGATGCGGCGCGGTGTACGCATGGCCTACATCGTCGAAAACAACGGCGTCTACGGGCTCACCAAGGGGCAGTTTTCGGCAACTGCTGATCGCGGATCAAAAAGCAAGAAGGGCGCGCTCAACCAGGACAACCCCATTGATCTGGTCGGGCTTGCCCTACAACTCGGAGCCACTTATGTGGCGCGGGGATTTTCCGGCGACAAGGACCAACTGGTGCCGCTCATCAAGGGAGCACTTGGCCATGGCGGTGCTGCGTTCGTCGATGTCATCAGTCCGTGCGTCGCGTTCAACAATCACAGCGGCAGTACCAAGAGCTATGACTACGTGCGTCAGCACAACGAGGCGGTGAGCCGGATTGACTTCATGCCCACGCGCGAGGAAATCACCGCTGAGTATGAGCCGGGTGAATTGATCGAGGTCGAGCAGCACGATGGCAGCATCCTCAGGCTGCGAAAACTTGATCAGGACTACGACCCCACCCGGCGCTACGCCGCCCTCAATACGATGCATGAGCGACATGAGCGGGGGGAAATCGTGACCGGCCTGCTTTATGTTGATCCGCTGTCGCTCGACCTGCATGCTGGACTGAACACTTCGCATCAACCACTCAACTCGCTGGGACCGGAAGAGCTTTGCCCAGGTATTGGCGCATTGTCCAAGATCAACGCAGCGCTGCGCTGACGACTGCCGGAGTTTCCAATCATGACTGATCGAATCGTCTCGAAATCGCTTGCGGCGCGTCACTTCGCCAACCTGCTGAACACCGCTACGGTATTGGAAGCGGCAGGCGTCATGACGCGTGGCGCGTGCAGCAGCGTACTGATCATGGATGCCTCGGGCACGATGCTCGGCATTCTCACTGAACGCGATCTGGTCACTCGGGTGGTGGCAAAAGCGCTGGACCCCAGGACCACGCTGGTGACCGAGGTCATGACGCGCAACCCCCATTTTGTGCGGTCCCACGACACCGTATCGCAGGCCGTGCTGATCATGATCGAGCGTGGGTTTCGACACCTGCCTGTGTTGGGCACAGATGGATCCATCCTGGGCGTATTTTCCGCACGGGATGCATTGCCGCGGGAGATCGACGCTGCCATGACCATGGCCCAATTTCATGAGCAGATCAACGATGGGCTGGGTGGCGGCTAGATTTTTTCTCGTCGGCCGACCCGGATCAACCGAGCCGGTTGGTCCAATGGCTCGTTCATGCCGACAGAATCAATTTCAAGGCGATCGACCACATCACCAAAGCGATGACGGCCTCCAAAACTCGCCATGCTCTTGGTTGCGCGAAAAACGGCCTCAACCTGCTTGCGCCATAACCGAGTGCGAAGAAAAATAGAAAGGATGCGCTGACCGCGCCTGCGACAAAGGCAAGTCTCTGGCCCGCATATTGAGTCGAGACAGTGCCCAATAGAACGACGGTATCGAGATAGACATGAGGGTTCAGCCAAGTCAGCGCCAGCGCTGTCAGCAGGACAGGCCTCAATGGCTGGCGCGGGGCCGCGCCGGCGATCCAGAGCGCATGAGAAGAGGTCAGGGCGGCGCGCATGTTACGCGCCCCATACCCGATCAGAAACGCAGCGCCTCCGTAACGCATGACGGGATCGATCATCGGCAACCATGCCGCGATTTTCGCAAAACTGGTCACCCCGACAACGATCAGGCTCGCATCCGAAAGCGCACAGATCATCGCCACTGTAAACACATGCGAACCGCTCAGGCCCTGTCGCAACACAAAGGCGTTTTGCGCGCCGATGGCGATGATCAGGCTCAAGCCCATGCCAAGGCCAGTCAGGAATATCGTCAGGTCGTTCATGTCGGCCCTCGTCCGGCCAGATCGGGTCTCACCTTGCAGGCCGGATCTCGCCCGACTTCAGCCGCGCGAGATAGCTTTGCAACTCACGCTTGACGACAGGCATCAGCAGATAGAGCGCGATGACATTGACGAGCGCCATGGAAAAGATCGCTGCATCGGAAAAGTCGATCACCGCGTCCAGGCCAGAGACCGCGCCGATGAAGACAAAGACGCAAAAGATGATCTTGAACGTCAGTTCCTTGCGCTGACCTTCGCCCAGCAGATAGGTCCAGGCCTTGACCCCGTAGTAGCCCCAGGTGATGATGGTCGAAAAGGCAAACAGGATCACGGCGACCGACAGGGCGAAAGGCGCCCAGGTGAAGGCGGATCCGAAGGCGGCCGAGGCGATGGGTACGCCGCCGGTTGCGCCCGAGGCGGTGGCGATCCGCCCGGCCTCGGTGAGGATGTAACGCCCGGTGTCCGGGTCGATCAGCAGTTGCTGCGTGATGATGATGACCAGCGCCGTCATGGTGCAGATCACGACAGTATCGACAAAGGGTTCCAGCAGCGAGACAAACCCTTCGGTGATCGGCTCTCTTGTGCGCACTGCCGAATGGGCGATGGCCGCCGATCCCACGCCGGCCTCGTTCGAAAAGGCTGCACGCCGGAAGCCCTGGATGAGCGCTCCCGCAATGCCTCCGACAATGCCGGTATCGGTGAAGGCGCCACGCAGGATTTCACGGAAAGCCCAGAGAATCATGTCGGCATTCGCGAGCAGAATCAGCAGGCTGACCAGGATGTAGCCCACGCCCATCAAGGGCACGATTTTCTCGGTGACGCGCGCGATCGACCGGATGCCGCCCACGATCACCGCGAAGACCACGACCGACAGCGCCAGCCCCGTCACCCACGTCGGTACAGCGAAGACCGAGTTGATCTGGCTGGCAGCCTGGTTGGCCTGGAACATGTTGCCCCACCGAGCGCTCCCAGCACGCAAAAGACCGCGAACAGTGCTGCGAGCGGGCGGCCGAATGGCAGACCGCGTTCCGCGAACCCCTTGCGGAGGTAGTACATCGGGCCGCCCGAGACCCTTCCATCAGGGTACTCGTTGCGGTATTTCACCCCCAGGGTGCATTCGGTGAACTTCGAAGCCATGCCCAACAGACCCGCGACGATCATCCAGAAGGTCGCGCCCGCGCCCCCGATACTGACTGCCACCGCCACACCGGCGATATTGCCCAGGCCCACCGTTCCCGACAGGGCCGCCGTCAATGCCTGAAAGTGGCTGACCTCGCCCAGATGGCGCGGGTCGGAATAGCGCCCCATGACCAGGGCGAGGGCATAACCGAAGGCGCGCAACTGGATGAAGCCGAAGTAGACAGTGAAGACGACCGCCGCGATGACCAGCCATCCCACGATCCAGGGGATTTCGGTTCCGGGAATCGCCGCAAAGATGAAGCGCACGAACCACCCGGTGGACCAGGCGAACCAACCGTCTACCGTATCGCCAAACGTCCGGGCAAAACCGACGTCCGGCAGGACCGACAACCCGCCCGAAAGCCAAAGGGTCTTACTCTGCATCCGCTCCCTTTCAACCTTACAACCCGCAACCGTCCCTGCCCTCTGCGCGGGCTCTCCTCGCGAGCGCCAATCATGGTAAACGGGAGACCTCAGGTCCGGCAACCCATGATCTGGCAGGGTCGGCCTGTGATCTGCCGTTTCAGCGGCAATCCTTGAGGCGTGCAGCGCAACAGGCACCCGGCGCTCGAGATTGGCAAGACTTCCCCCTCC
>Ga0169931_10010693_pt1 | contig 13044 bp, 10 predicted proteins | sample Kivu_15m_20L_FD_129675 | JGI IMG/M metagenome (GOLD analysis project Ga0169931, IMG submission 129675) | Freshwater microbial communities from Lake Kivu, Western Province, Rwanda to study Microbial Dark Matter (Phase II) - Kivu_15m_20L... | ecosystem: Environmental > Aquatic > Freshwater > Lake...
AAGAAACACTCCTTGGTTTGTTTTTTTAAAGGTTGAATTATACCGAAAAGTATGTTCACCCAACATATTTTCCTTCACCAACTTGTTCACGAAACTATCATTTCCGTGTGAGACTGTTGCAATGGGTATTTACGGTCGTTTCCATCTTTAATCAAGGATTTCGCTACACCACACGATCAGAACACTGCTTTGGGTTAAGGGAAACATGACATATTTATGAATAAGCATTACTAATATTGACTCATTTGAAGTGTAAAATCATAAGTATAAAGATTTTAGCTTAAACTTTTCTTTGTGTTTTATCACGAAATTCATTACAATATAAGTTGATTTCGCAAAGTCAAGGAACTCAAGGCAGCCAGGGATCGATTGGACTTGAGAGTTCGTGACAGAGAGATTCGAGTAAAGTCAAGGAGATCACTCCAACCAGGTTTCGATTTAACTGATCAAGTTTTGAGAGGTCGAGACAGAAAGAGAACAGTGCAAATAGAAATAGAGAGAGAGTTGAAATTCAACATACGAGAATGAGTTTATCGAATGAAGACGGTGACAAAGTTGATACTCGCCTGTTGCCTAGACTGACCAAAGCACATTGGACAAAAAAATATAAGAAAGCGGCTAAGTGCCTAGCGCTAGACTATGGTGAAGCAGGTGAAATTATACCTAAAGGAAAGGATCTACAGTTACCTAAACCCAACAGAAGTGACTACGATACTTATCCTGATAATGAACGAGGAGACTGGAAGTTTAATAAAGACAATGACAGATATCAAAGATTGAAAAACCAAAAGAAGAAGTTTATGTCTAATTTGTTGTCGACAATGGATAATGAGGTCTTCGACCAAGTAAGCCATGATGAGGAGTACGAACAAATAATGAAGGAGTTCGACGTGCTAGACGAGGAGCAGTGTCTGTGTATTCAATCATTACAAGACTTCTAAAATTGAAGCAAGTGAAGAACGACTTGGTCACCTACAACAAAACCTTCAATGAGCTTTTGGCTGATCTAAATCAACCAGGAACCCCTTCTGAGATCCTGAAAAAAGTTATCAATGCTTTGTACATTATTGGGTTGGATAAAGAGCAGTTCAAGGACATATTGACACCCATCTATGGCAAAGAAGATTGGGTAGAGAGAGATGTCTTGTCTAAAGAGTTAAGCTTATACTGTACTCAGTGTTCTGTCACGAAATTCAACAGATGAGCAATCAAGTTCAGCGTTCAGTGGCGTTCAGCACGTAAGCACGTAATATAATATTACTTGATCGTGCATCTTTTGTATTTGCAGGTCCCGGGACCATTTTTATCTATAAGCGATTCTAGATGATGGCTTCCCTCAATACTTTTACAATGACGAGGTTCGGTGTGTATCTATATGATGATCTATATCGAGGGTAAGCCATCCGAGAAAATGAAAAAAATAGACAGACGTGAAAAGAAGGTGCTTATTGAAAACGGAGTTTGGAATACGTTGTATTTGAACTGAAACAATTTCTGTTTCTTCGTTACATCCACGGGCTTGCATCTGGTGGTTGTAGATAGAACTGTCTCATTGCATTTGTTGAAATAATGCACTTAGTAGTTTCATGAGGTGATAGATACTCCAATTGTTCAAAGACTGTATTTATATTATGATTGTACTTTCTATAAAGGAGACTCTACATAAAGCAACTATTGTTACAATCAATCGTCTCTTTTCCATGGTAAAGGCAAAATAAACATGTACATGCAAGATGAAGGCGCTATAGTTACTCGGTTTACAAGGTTATAAAGTATCGTATATACCAATTGAAAACCGAAACATACGTCTCTAGGTAAGCAGTACAGCAGTTTCAGCCTTTTTCTCAATGGTCCCATTTCCAGTAGAAACATTTTCCATCAATTCCATAGGAATTTCTTTACCTTTATCTTCATCAAGTACAGAGTCTGTTGTTTCATCGGTAGAAGTAATCTGACTCAAATCCATATCTTTATTCTCTACCAAAGCCTTTTCCTTCCTCTTCTCCTTGGCACACTCAAGTTCAAGAGCTTGAAATTCACGTTCCAACCATTCGTCCGTATCAAGATCTGTACTATTACTATTACTACTTGTATTGACCAAACCTAATTCTTGATGAATCCAATTGAATTCTTCTGTACACTCACGGATTGAATCCATAAGCTCTTGAACATGTTGAATATTCAATCCAGATCCTTCCATTTGTTTCATGGTAGAATGTAATAATTCATAGGATTGTATGACATGTACATCATTCTTAGCACGCTGTAAGGCTTGTAAACCCGTTTCCATATTGATCCATACACCCTGTAATCGATCTCTTTCTTCTAAAAGCATTTTTCTTTTTCGCATATGTATCAAGGCTAAAGAAGTATTATTTTTGTTTTTCTTTTGTTCAACCAAGGCTTGCTTTTGTGTCATGTCAATCGATGTTGATAGTTGAATGATCCGTTGTTCTAGAATCCAACAAGCATGAGTCAATTTGAAAATAGCTATATCCATGTCATTTATTTGTATAGATGGTATGGATAGTGGTATGGTGGTTACGTTGGACGACTGTATCGATGCAAGATAGGCTTTTCTAAGGATTCCTCGCTGAAGAATATCTGTAGTGGAATCACATGGGGGTAAAAGAATAATCGCATCAGCATCGTCGGAGAAGAGAGCAAAGCCTGAAGCGACTAAGATGTGCATGACTACATCAAGAGATGCCTTGTTATGTATGAGATTTTCTTTGAAAGATTCACTTATATCGTTGTTATTGTTCGATAATGTGGATAAAAGCTTTTGACAAAAGGAATGAAAGGAAAATGGATTGTAAGAATTCCGATGGAGTATAATCCCATGCAAGACGTTTGTAGTTTTATTATTATTAGTAGTAGTTGAAGATGAATAGGTTACACTGCATGGCAGTGGAGAAGACATGGAGTATTCTTGATGCATTGGACTATTCGCTTGTTGAATGGTGCGTTTTGCCATGTTCATAACACATGCACAAGTATCCACGTAAGATACAATATCTGCTTCATCCGGAGGTATGATGGATGAATGTGTTTCCTCCGAGTTTGCCGAGTTACCCTGCAAAGTTTTTACAGTAGGATCCGAGCCATTCCAAGATGACTGAGACCGTACCATCCTAGCATCATCAACACTTGCCTCCAACTGTTCAACATTACTTGAACGTACATGTGCTTGAAAGTAATCATCATGAAGCGCTTCCTGATTCGGATCAGTGTGAGGACGTTCATCATCGACCAGATCCAAGTATTCCAACACAGACCTTGTCCATGACCATATAGACGAAGTAGATTTGGTTGAGGTGGATTTGGAAGCATTGCTAGATCCAGAAGTCGGTTCAGTTGTTGTTATTGGGATTTCATGACTGCTAGGACTGATTTGAGTAACCAGACGCTGCGCAGCTTCACAGATGAGGAAATAATTTCGGTTTGTCTGATTCCCTTGTTTCATGCTATCCGTCCAAATGTGTCCAACATGGAATGGAAAACAACAGAAGATTTGATACTACACACAGCGATTCAAGGAACACACCCACACACACTATACATAGAGGCCTTCATGGAATGAATGACAGTGGGTAGCATTAATTACCATGTACAATACTGGATCTATTTGCAGTACGTACATTCTACAGTACAGTACTCAACTAACATCCCTAGCCCTAAATGTACTATTACATACTGACTCAACAACAAAACAACAAACAACACACGTTGTGTTTTTTTGATCTGCACATAAGATTCCACGTGATGGTGAGAAAACTCCAAGCAAATATGGACTCCTTGTTGCCTTGTGAAATGAGCCAATTGCACAGCTTTTGGTATAGGATGAAGGGCAGTGGTTTCTTGCCCTCTCCTAATCGGGCGCCAGAGGTGGCCTTGTATTGCGCTGATTTTCGCTGTAATCCACCGTACGCTCTCTTGAGGGCTTTGACGAAAGACGGTGGCTGGTCAATACCACATTGACGATATAGGTCGAAAAGGGCTGCTCGTGCACTTCCATACGTGCTCTTGGACAGATAGGTGTTGATTGGTGCGAATAGGGCATCTCTAGAATTCGCCCCAATAAATCTTATTGATCTACGGGCAAACGATTTCATTGCATGTAGCATTGACGAGCCACTGTCTTTCGTCAAAGCCATAAAGAGAGCGTACGGTGGATTACAGCGAAAATCAGCGCAATACAAGGCTACCTCTGGCGCCCGATTAGGAGAGGGCAAGAAACCACTGCCCTTCAACCTATACCAGAAGTTGTGCAATGGGCTCATTTCACATGGCAACAAGGAGTCCATATTTGCTTGGAGTTTTCTCACCATCACGTGGACTCTTATGTGCAGATCAAAAAACACAACGAATATTCATCACTCACACATAAGCTGGGAGAATGATGCTTTAATAATACAGTTTGCTTACAGTAAGACGGACATGGCTGTTAACGCCGAAGCTGTCAAACGTCATATTTACGCCAATCCATCGAACCCGGAGATCTTCCCGATACTGGCTTTGGGGTCTACCTTTCAACGGTTCCATCCCCCAACGATGCGAAGTTATTCGGAGGAGTGACCCAATACGAGCGCTTTCGAAAAACACTGTTGGCGTTGGTTCAAAGCCATTCAGCTGACATCATTTCGCTAGGGGTGGATCCACAGGATATTGGGGTTCATTCCATTAGGAAAGGGTCTTCCACCTACGTCTGTAACGGAAGCACGTCGGCCTCCTCGATTGCAGCAATATGCAATCGAGCGGGGTGGAAGATGGGAAAAGTAAAAGATACGTATATTAGATACGAAGGAGCAATGGACAATATGTGGGAAGAATGGCGACTGGCCTAAATATAAACAGCTTCAAATTTTCAGTTTCTCCGCCACATCTTTTGGAAGAAGAGTGACTTGTGGCCTTTCAGCAAGACGCATCAGATGTATTTCGAATTTCCATTTGTAATCTTGCCATCTTATCAGTTGATTACTAACTTCTGTTATGCTTCTATGTTACACGCGATAGCGTTTCTTCTTGATAAGATTGGAGTTCAAAGCCCCATCCGAGGGAAGATTTTAATGAGTCCAGGTGGTGGCCTCCAAGCAATAGGAACATGGGTGGGCATAAAATACACACACGAGGGGGGCCCGATCTGTTACACTGGGATTCCACCCCATGTCGTCATTCTCATCGAGCTCCAACTTATACGGACCGAAAGTAGGGAGATAAGAATAAATTTGAGATCCGACTTAAGAGCTGAATTGGACGAACGTTCCATAGGTGGTGTTGATATTAGCATGGCCCGTATCCAAAATTTATTCCAGCAATTTAGAGATGAAATAGCTGAGATGAATTGCAGAATAGATAATGGCAACGGTGGTGGAGTTGGTAGACGTAATAGTGGTAATGATGGATCTACTGGACAAATTAATAATCGTCATTTTTGGGGCGGACGATGGCGTGCTGTCCCTGAAGGGTGGAGATTTCAAAGAAACTTATCAATTCTTGCTGCGTGGCAAGCATACCATAACGGTGACGAGACCACACCTCCACTAAAATATATCAAGCCCATCGATCTCACTGACAACGTGAATGTCCGTGGCAAGTCACGTCCCATCAGGGAAACAGAGGTCCGCTGTCTCCGCGATCTCGTTTGGCTCTGCAGCCGTCTTGATACGGCGGCGGGTGTGCCAAGTAAACACCCGACCCAAGCGGAATTGGTAAGTCTTTACCATACTCCAGCAGTCCAGTTAGTCCTGCCTCCATCGACGACGAATGCCTCTCGGGTTCGTCGTGTGGGGGAGATTAACTGGAGGCGTGGAGTTGAAGAATTGAAGAAGGCTAGGATTAACGATAGTGGCGATGAATAAATGTGTTTTCATAGTCCTCTGTTGGAGATTTAGGAATAAATCGAAATGCCCGCCAAAACTCTTAAGGAATCCTGAGTACCCATGAACATGAAGTTGGGAGTTGTGAAACACGATTACAGGGAGCATGGAATTGTTAGTAAATAGACGGTCACTTTTTAATATCATCTAATTGATATAAGGTTACTGAACCATTGACAGATATCGAGCTTTCGAATAAGCTTCCGCAAAGACGATAAATACAATAAATCTTTGAACTACAGTATATTGTTCTCGCGGGAAGAAGAGTATCAGACCGACAAATATTTTCCAGCATACTCCGATCTCACAAGTTTATTGCCCTACATATATTTTCGTATGTATAACTAGTATAGAACACGTATGTAAGGCAATGCGTCGGGTAGACGGCATACGGCAGTGAATTTCCACACAATGGGCTGATTGATGATAAAACCACTCAGCAACTTTCATAATTTCCGCCGTTTATTCACGAAAGCTATGCCCAAGGTCAAACATCCAAACGCCACTAATAGTGCAGTTGAAGAAACTGTGAATACGATCGATTCGACTTATAACTCCATTCATCCCACAAACAAGAAACGAAAATCCATTGTTGATACGGGGAAAGCTTCCACCGCTACCACCATCGTCACCACCTCCAACACCAAATCCACTAAGAATAAATCTCCTTCTTCCAGCTCATCTGGTAATCCTCCTACATCCGTTGCTGAGTTTCGCGCTCGTCTAATTGCAAATAAAGCTGAACTCTATAAAGATCCCCCTACACTTCCATTTTCAAATGAACATGTTCTTTCAACGAGTGACCAAAGTTTTCCACATCGTTTAGAGAATGGTGATTTAATCTTCTCCGATCACAAAGATTTTAGACCCAATGTGTCTCCAGAGGAAATATTACGTCAGGGAAGTTTTGGTGGAACATACTTTCGAAGTATTACCTCATCTGTCACAAATCTTTCCTACCAAACGAAGGATGTACTATCGAACACCGTCGATTCATCCTGGATAACAGGCCTATCCTCTAAAATGATCTCCTCCAAGACATATGATGCAACCATTAATAGATTTCGTGTCAAGTGTGGCGGATCCTTAGGAATGTGGGAGAGTAGTGGTTGGATGTCGAACCTAGACCCATACGGTTGGTTTCAATGGTATTGTCGTTTTTATCAAGGTAGAAGATCTACGGATGACAAGCGTCAAATTGATAGGTGGTTAAAGTCTGCTGGTCCAAAGGGTCGATTCCGATCACAACTTTGTAACATGGTTATAGCCAAGAATACTACCGCCGATGATGCCACAGTGTCTCCAGTCATTCGTCAAACTTTATTTCATTGGGGCTTTGACCTAACAGAAGAGAAAGTTAAGGAACATAAGAAAAGAACAAGAAGATGAGTCATTGTTTGTTTGTTTTTATTTGTGGGTCGGAAAGGAAACGAAGTTGGTGGAAAGGATTACGTTTTGTATAATATTCACGGGACTATGGTTAAATATGTGTTTTTGTTCGTTGGAGCAATGAATTTTTTGTTCTTTATGTCTTTTATATCTATGAAGTTTAGGTTATTGTGTAAGGATTTATCAGGAATGAGAAACCACAATAACTGCGCTGCCGTCAAATGGATAAGCTTTAAAAAGCTTATCCTTATCGTTGCGACGCTTTACAGTACTAGACATATGGCTTGTCGGGCTAAAATGTAAGAAGTTGATGTTTGGAAACATGGATAAAAGATATAGTAGTATGACAATAGTCCGTGTACATATACTTTCGAAATCAGTAATAAGGGACTATACATACCGTAATTAATCTCGCATGGTCCTATGCAGATTTAATTACCGCGTGGGGCGTGGGTGATCGGTGATAAGAAAAAGCCCCCCCAAAAAACATACAAAAAACAACTCGCTCACCTTCATGGGCCGTGTATCGTGTATCCACAAATAGGCTGATCCTAATTTTTATATCATGGACTTGCTTGGAAAAATTGGGACTGATGACCAGCTCATATCAGGTATTTTTCGCCTTGATGAGATCCTATAATGTGCAAAACATATCGCCACTTCACATCCCCCATACTTTACTTCTTTTATTTCTATTTTTTCTATGTGAAATAATTAGCTCGTGAGGAAATCAAGGTCCTTCAAAGCAAAGTCAAAGAACTTACCGAAAAGGTACGAGTCGATCTAAACTATCTTTTTTGTCATTCCATGAATGATACTCAGTTGAAGGCATTTTACCAAATATTGATTGAACTAATACATTGTACTGGACAGGTAAAAGTTCTAACACTTGAAAAGGAAACCTTACGTGCTGAGGTAGAAATTTATCGTGCCGAGGCTGCATTACCCTCATTTTCCAAACTTGCGTTGGGACAAACAGGAGTGAACAATTCATCATTAAAAAATACTGGATTGAAAACATCTAATTATGCAGATTTTATTTCTCCTGGAAATGGGATCTTCCCTAATGAACCGATTGTTACCATCACCAATCCTCATGGAATGACTAACCCTCTATGCTGTGCCTTGCATCCCAACGACTCGATTCTTGCAACTGGGGGAGCAGATTCAAATGTATCATTATCTCTTTGGGGAAGAGCTTTGCAACCTTCATCATCACACTTCTCCTTCCAGTCCTATGCCAGTCACGTGAAATGCACTGCCCCTGTAATCACGTTGTCGTTTGCCTCATCACCACTCTTGCAAGATATCCTTGCTGTTGGATGTATGGATGGTTCTGTTGAAATAATATACTTTTCTCAGATTGTTGGCGGGACTACGTTGAAAGCTCAATTACTGAAAAGTGTGGATGCATCAGGGGCGATTTCTCGTATAAAGCATAACAAGTACATCAAGTCACTTGCATGGTCATCTTCACATTCGTCGAATATTCTTGTTACTGCATCTGCTGATGGTATCGTTCATGTTTCTCGTATACTTCCACAACGAGTACAATCTACATCGGTTACGACACAAGGTGATGATGATACCATGATGATGTCGGTGGATTCGGAAGATATTGTAAGTCATGTGATTATAGAAAAGGTGACATCCTTTTTTCTTCAAGGGGCTGTGGAAACACTTTGTTTCCTCCAAGGGGGTACTCTATGCTTGTATGAACATAATACTCCTTACTTGACATATTTTGATCTCGCTGATGGAAATAAACAAACGAAATATAGTTTGAATGGAAGTGAGTATCAATCACAAACTAATTTTGAATTTTGATACTGCTCCTTGTAATTTTCTCTGTGTGCCCTTTTTTAAACTGTTTGTCCAATAGGCCTCAATGGAGGCTTTGACGATCATGTTTCTTTTACAGTTATGCAGCTCATGTTATCTCCTAATGGAAAGTATCTTTGCGCAGCAACAGACAGCTCTCGTATTATTGTCTTGGATGCCTCCACTGGGGAGATAATCCGAAATTTATACGGTCACAAATCGGATTCCTACTTCACTCCACGTATTGCTTGGTCACAAAATGGGCAATATATTTTCGGAAATACCCAAGAGGATAACAGTATTTGTGTTTGGGACATTGCTTCAGCAGCCATCGTTGAGCGTTTGGATGCTAAATCCAGTGGTGGCCATACTGGTCAAGTTCGTGATATGTACAGCAGTTCACGAAGTAACACATTGATAACCGCGTCATATGATAAGACTGTAAAAGTGTGGACATGTGCCTAGGTTTAATGGGTTTTATGTGTACAAAATCAACGTTTTAAAACTATCTAATGTGAAAAAGGAATGGATCAGAATTTAATGTACAAGCAGATCTACATAAACATATGGCCACCTAAGTCATTCGGTGGACGCTGATGATCCGGATTTGGGTCTCCAGACGAAGGGAAAGGCCTCTGCCCTCGTAATCCAGTAGGAGCTCTTCCTCTACCAAATGGCATTGGATCGCCTCCGACACCCGGAGGATAGAAGGGATCAAAACGAGGCTGCATCCCTAGACCACCTGGTAAGATTAAATTAGGATTAGGACGAACATCAGGATCATAATCCCTCTGAAAAATAGGATGGTTGGGACCCATCAAAGAACCATTGAAACTAGCTTTTTCATTGTCTCGAGGATCTTGTAATAGTGACGGTAGAGCCCTATTAGGAAATAAATCATCTGCAAAGTCTCCTCCAGGCTTTTGACTGAATACTGTCGTCGGGTCCTTTTGCTTATCATCTCTTGTGATATCCAAGGACAAGCTACTAGTATCTTGGGAATTTATAAAGGCAGTGGTGGTGGGGTATTCAACCGTATCTTGAAATTCACAAGCATTTTCATCCATGGCATCTCCTTGTTGAATAACTCCTAAATCAAAATTCTGTGCAAACTTAGTCAGCACAATTGGTAAATCTATGTAATGTAAAGCGGGCAATACTCCGGATCGGTTGTTGCTTGATTTCAAAGCCGAAATAAAGCTTTCCAAATTGAAGCATTCTTTTATATCAAATGTAATTTCTTTTAGTTCTCGACTCGTTGGCAAGGTAGAGCCAAACCGTATACTAATCATAGAATCTCCTAGGTTCAACGATGGCACAGGTAATGTATTTTGAAGTGCAACGCGTAAGGTAACTGCTCCAATCGTATCATGCCGATATCTCAGTAGTACCTTACTACTACTCGATACATCGAATACCTTTGCATGCTGGTCCCACAAGTCCGGAAGGAACTGACTTGGTTTCAATTCACGGACAGGAGCAGCAAATCCTTTTCTACTATTATTATTGGTCGAGGAGACCTTGGTATCAAATTCATCTACGTCAGGTATTCCAGTACATTTAAATCCTACAGAATGACTTCGAAGTACAGCATGTAAGGCTAAAGCGATCGCAGCCGTAGGAGATGACACAAGTACGTGAGCCTTGGAAAGTTCAGAAATGGCAACATTGGCAAGGAACAGACCCAGTGGACTTGAATCTGTCATGGTTAAAACTCCATGTGCTGCAGAATCCGGAATATTCCTCCCCACGAGGACTGGAGATGAAGATGAGGTTCGTGCTGTCGACAATAGTTCGTCTGTAGGAGGAGGAGGCGTTGCGGAAGATAACATGGCTTCGGAAACAGCAATATCCTGCCAATCATTCATGAGTGCTGTGTCATCGTCTAGTTCTTTTGATGAAGAAGCTGAATAATCTTGTTGTGCTACTTCGGATATAATTTGTTGAGACATAAACTTCATACGTAGTTTTTCATCGCGTTCAATTCTTTTGACTTCATCGGCTAAGGCTTGTAAACAAACTCGAACCGCCAATGAATCTTGAGGAACTTCTCTACAACTCAAAATATGCCTTTTCAAGTCTTCTAACTCTCGTCTTGTAGAGTCGACATCGTTCGTTTTAGCCTTTTTACAGCTTTCCATGATGTGATCGTATTTATTTGAGAGTACTTTCTAATTATTATATTCACAACACAATCACAGAAAAAGAAAAAAGACCTGCAGCGAATAAAAAACATAGATTTGTAAGCACGTTTCATCAGCGTCACCCGAAAAGCCAATAGATACCACGATACCACCCTAATCCCTAATGTACAGCCTACAGCAGAGTATACTGTAGTTGGACCTACTATCTGCATGATGCATGATACTATGATATCCCAATAATCCCACTGATCATGGCTTTCTCTTCATCGGACTATCAACAGACTCATTGACGGTATTCGTAAAGAGTTTTATCTCTTTGAATAGAAAAAACTTAACTCATCTCGCTTAAAAAATATCCACTGGTGGAATGAAACGAAGACGAGTATCTTTCCAACTGATCGTATCCTTAACGATTACATTCTACTCCAGTCAGTACATCGCTTCGCCCTTTTCATTCATTCAAAATTATGAGAAATCCTGGTATACCAAAACATTTCTAGCTTCTGTACAGGAGCCACTAGACTTTGTCTCAACCTTCGAATCCAGTGCGAGTTGGTTCCTTCGTCATGAAAAAATATCTAATATTCTTGTGTGTGGAGATGGAGACCTATCCTACTCAGCATCCATAGCAACACATTGTTCCAACTTGGGAATATCCTTGACAGCATCCGTATTAGAGGATGAAGCTACACATAATAGAGTGTACGTTGATTCTCTTCAGAACTCGGCGAGTATCCGCAAATCATCCCCTCAACATTCTGTGTTGTTTGGTATTGATGCAACACAATTACCGATGCACTTTCCTAACGAGGTCTTTGATCGTATTGTATTTAATTTTCCACATTGGAAAGGGAAATCCAATCATAAACATAATAAAGCTTTATTGAATGCGTTTTTTGAAAGTGCAGTTCATCTTCTATCGACAAAAGGGGAAATTCATGTTTCTCTATGTCAACATCAAGGCGGCAATCATGCCAAAACTATAGAAGAATGGAAAGATAGTTGGGCTATTTCAGTGTATGCTGCAGAACATGGATTACTTAATATTGGAATAAACAAATTTCTACCAAACTATACTTTAAGTTCTTTTAGAGGAAGAGATAAAGGATTCTATACAGGAGATCAACCTGATCTGTACATATTCTCTAAACCCAATGGAGTTGATTCTGTACCCAAACAATTGAGATTGTGTTGCCGACAAGAGCTACATGTGCAATTACCGGATCGGAATTCACAAGACCTATCATCGTTCATTCTAGAAGACATTAAGTGGGGAGATTCAATTTTGAATATGGCGAGATCCGTGGTACCACAAGAGATTTCAGTTGAAGTTCCAGCTAGAAAAATTTGGTCCCAGGAAGAGACAGGGTATCCCACTGATATCGCTATATTTTTAGTCGTCTACTGTGGAGAAGGACTTCCGATGAGAAGGGGCGATGCGAATGAATATCGCAGTCGACTCGAATCGAAGGTTTCAGAAGTATTAGCATTGAGGGAGAATAGGAAGGACCGATTCGTTAGCAAACCATTTCCCTATTCCTTGTTGAGTTATATACTGAAAGTGCATTCATCATATGGACACATGAAAGATTCATACCATGAGCAGCTGAACGAAAAAGAAACCATAAATTAAAATTAGACTGTTGAAATAATGATGAAAATTTACGCTCTTCGTCAGCTTCTCAAACTCCTGATAACGCTGATATAAGATGAATACCCTCCCTATTAATCTCCAATAGTAGTATCTAATCTTCGTAATATTAAAGTATGATGTTAAAGTCTATCTAGATCGTCATTGCAAAGATGTTTCC
>Ga0169931_10010694_pt1 | contig 13042 bp, 14 predicted proteins | sample Kivu_15m_20L_FD_129675 | JGI IMG/M metagenome (GOLD analysis project Ga0169931, IMG submission 129675) | Freshwater microbial communities from Lake Kivu, Western Province, Rwanda to study Microbial Dark Matter (Phase II) - Kivu_15m_20L... | ecosystem: Environmental > Aquatic > Freshwater > Lake...
AGGTCGGGAGACCTGCGCCCAGCGCTCGGCGGAATGCGGGATTTGGAATGCGGCTTTAGCTGCCGGGCGAGGTCGGGAGACCTGCGCCCAGCGCTCGGCGGAATGCGGGATTTGGAATGCGGCTTTAGCTGCCGGGCGAGGTCGGGAGACCTGCGCCCAGCGCCCGGCGCGGGTCTCCCGAGTCTTATTAGCGCTCGGCGCGGGTCTCCCGACCCCGCCGCTGGCCAGTAAATTTGACGCGAACAGTTTCGTCGGAGTGAATTGTAGTGCAAAACAGCTTGGCCTGCCGAAAGCCTGCTCGGGCCATCCCGCCTCGGGGGAGTTTTCAGGCGGTCGGCTGGGCGATAGGTTGCGCAGGCTGAAATTGGAGTTTGCAGGAAGAGATTGCTGATGGACCCCCTCAAGTCATGCGGTGTATTGCTGTTTCGCTCCGAGCCAAACCGCTCTTTCCTCTTGATGCGCCACGCCGACCGCTGGGACTTGCCCAAGGGGCATGTCGATCCGGGTGAAACGGAAACGCAGTGCGCGCTGCGCGAGCTTTGGGAGGAAACGGGAATCGAAGCCGACGCGATTCGGCTCGACCCAAAATTCCGGTATACACTCGACTACCAAGTCCGTTGGCGCGAAGCGGGCGGGCAGCTGCGGGATAAGCAACTGGTGGTTTTCCTCGCCGAGTTGACCAAGCCAGCGGAAATTAAGCTGACCGAGCATCTGGGTTACCAGTGGTTCGATTGGAATCCACCGCACCGGATTCAGGAACAAACGATCGACGGTCTCCTCGCGGCCGTGGAGCGGATGAAGCTAGAACCTTGAGGCCCACCGCCGACCCCGGGTAAGAGAAAACAGAAAACAAAAAGGTCGAACCGTCCGTCGCCCGCTTCGGGGCACGGGCGGTTCGACGCTGAACCCTCGGTAGACGCCAAGAGGAGACCGAAGGTCGAGGAATCGGCGAGGTCGGGAGACCTGCGCCGAGCGCGGAACCGGCGAGGTCGGGAGACCTGCGCCGAGCGCGGAATCGGCGAGGTCGGGAGACCTGCGCCGAGCGCGGAATCGGCGAGGTCGGGAGACCTGCGCCGAGCGCCGCGCGCTCAGTTTTATTGCGCTGCCGAACCGGGGGCTGGCGCGAAGTCCCGGCTGACGGAGACGAAGACAGATCGGCTGATTTGTACCGCTTGACCAACTCGCGCTTCGCCTCGCCGTTGGCTACGGGCTAAACGACGAACCGTTGGCTACGGGCTAAACGAAAAGAGGACTTTGATATTCACTTGCCGCTAGGTACGCCGAGCGGAGGAATCGGTTGAGAGAAAACGCTTCTCGCCGCAGGCGAACGTTGCGCAGCCCGTGTTGTACTCCCAGCACTCATGGCAATGAGGCGTTTTGCAGCGGACGCAGACAACCATCTCGCTCGAAACCTGTTCACTGCACACCGGACAGACGACTTCATCGACAACAGTCGCCATGTTTTGATTGACGAATTCAATCCCGCGAATTTCTGCCGACTTCAATTGGTCAATCAACTGCAGCGACAGCCGCAGGAAATCACTTAGCTCTTGCTCTTCGCTCAGGATCTGTGAACGAAACACATAAAGCGAGCCACTGTCGATGCGGAGGCAGACCGAGTCGCCACCCGCGTGTCGGACCAGTTCCCGAAACCGCCAGCGAAAGCTCTCGTCCAGACTGCGGGCGGCGAATGCTCGGTCATTGCAGGTGCAGGCAAACTCGCGGTCGAATTCGGCGTCTCCGGTCAGATAGAGAGCGGCACCACTTTGCCTTAGGTTGTTTGCTAAACCCGCAGCCGATACTTCCAATTTGAGTTTTCTATTCGGCCAAGGAAGCTGGACGAAAGTCGATCGCCCGAACAGGCTGAACCAATTGGTTTGAATCCCCAGCGTGCAGTTGCCATCGAAATAAGGAAACTGAACGTGAGGGCAGAGCGTGCGCGTGACCGAAATGCCATGGAATTTTCGCGCAATCGCATCGAGCGAACGGCCGCGTTGATTCAGTCGGCTGATCCAACTGAAAAACGCGACGACCGCGCCGAACAGCAGCACAGGCAGGGTCACCAGAATTAGTCGCAGGACACTCACGTTAAAAACCGTTATTCAGGCAAAAGCTTAAAAAGGCGAAATGCAAACTAGCGATTATTCTTTGCTCGGCAACTCAGCACCGGAGAGCGGCGAGAGTGGCTTGTCCTCCACAGCCCGATCGCGGACAGGGCGTTTAGTTCGCTCCAGCTCCCGGGCCAGATTCGCTCCGCGCAGCAAGCTGGCGACGAGCCCGCCGACGGCAACGAGCAACCCGCCGATGAGACTGGGCAGCACCCAGCTCGCCCGAAACCATTCGGGCGACGCCGAGTCTTGTTGCCGATTCGTCAGCGCGTTCGCGGATTGACTAACGCGTCGCGTCTCAGCCTCCGCGCGAGCCGATTGCAAGTCTTTGTTTAATCGCTGGATGCGCTGAGACTCTTCCGCAAGTTGCTGCTCAAGCTGCCCGATGCGGCTGACGTGCGAGCGGCTGGCTGCGGTGAGCTGTTCGTTTTCCAGTCGGCTGTCGGCGTAAAGCTTCGCTAGGTCCAGCGGTTGACCTTCTCTGGCGGTCAGCTTGCTCAGCAGCTCGCGGTAGACTTCGCTCCGCGCGTTCGCGGCGATGAGGTCAGCTTCCGCAGTGTCGGATAGCGCAGCGACTCGTGGCTTTTCCTGCGACGGGTTGGCCGCGGTAGTCAGGCTGGGCCCCCGCAGTGCAAACAGCAGCATCGCAAACAGCAGCAGAGCCAAAGTCTGCAGGCCGACTAGTGCCCAACCGATCAGATGCAGTTGGCCGCTGTTGCCGCGTTCAAGCACTTGTACGGTCGTCTGGCCAGCAGCCGGTTGGTCCGCGTAACGCGGGTCGAAGTGAGGCATGGGAGCACCTGAGTAGAGACGAGAGTAATATTCGATTTCACGAGCCCGGTGGCGATGGGCGTAGACGTGCCAGCCGGAAAGCTGAGCGAGTTTGCCGCCGGATTGCCACTGAAACCAGCCGCGCGTTTGTTGCCGCGGGTCGATCACCAGGGCGACATCTTCAGAGGCGGCGAAAAAATGGTCACAGATAAAGCGATCCATTTCCGAAAGGAAAATTCCCCAGCCGGGATGCGTGTGGTACCAACCGACCAGTTGCAGTTCGGGGTGCAGTTTCTCTCTGCGGCGAGTGATCTCGCTCCAGGTCTCGTGCGTGAACTTAAAGCTGCCGCGAGTCGCTTGGTAGTGCTCGGCCCGCAGGCTGTCGACGATCTGCACAAACGGCTGGCCCGCTTCGTCCTTGGCTTGCCAACCGAGCAGCACGCCGCCCAGTTCGACGTCGGTATTGGTCAGCGCGTGGGCTTCCATATCGCGCATCACATCGAGGTCGACGTAAATCGGCAGATCGGACGCGTGCGGCTGGCCGACTGCTACGACGGCGAATTGACCATCGCGATCGGGGCGGAGGCGACGGACCGACGCGCGATTTTGCACGTCGCCGAATTCGATTTCCGAATCAGGTGTCGTTTCGCTGTCCAATGCGTCTCCTCCAAGCGGCCGGTTCGCGCCAGCCGAGCGACGAATCGCCCCTCAGGCAGACATAGCAGCGTTCATCCTGATTTCGAAAGCGGATGATGTCAAAATCGGGGATTCCAAGTTCCCTCAGCTTGCGGTCAATCAGCGGAGACTCACGCGAGATTTCGCTGAGCATTTCCGGGCGACGCGGTTGACTGCAGTAACGGCAAGGAGCCTGCGTCTGAGTCACCATCGCCGCGGGGCGGTAAATGTCCTCTAGGTGATTACAACGATCGCAGCAAAGTCGCGAAACGAGATCTCGATCGAGCTCTAAGCTGGTCGCGGTGAATTTTTCTGCTTCTTCCAGCCAATCAAAAAGCTGGCGGAGCGTGTGGAGACGAGCCTCAAAGGGGGCATCGATAACCTCGTCGTACGTTTCATGCGAGAGGCATTCTTCGCGCCGCGGATAACGCGTTTGGTAGAAGCGGTTCGCGACACCGTTGAAGACGAGCGCCGAGCCCTCTGCAGTGGGCAGCCCATGCAGCAGCTTAAGCGTTTCCTGAACCTGCAGTCCGCCGATGATTGAGGCAATCGTCGGCGCGGTGGGGACTTTTCCTTGCTGCATCTCCTCGCGGCGGAGCAGCGGACAGCTGTAGCGAAGCTGGATCAACCGGTAATCGTTCTCGGTCATCGCGCACTCGTAGCAGGAGCCGTCCGGCGGAATGAAGACCTTCGCAACGCCGTTGATTTCCTGAATACCTCCATCAATCCAAGGCGTGCCGACTTTCCAGCAGAGCCGATTGATCCAGAGCCGCGCCTCGCGATTGTCGACACAGCAGATTACGACGTCGGCTGAATCGACCAACCCCAGCCCAATGTCGGTAAGCACATCGGCCTTTTGTCCGTCGATCCAGCAGTCGGGATTGAGCTGCTTTGACATTTCCGCGGCCACTTCGGCTTTCGCTCGGCCGCGATGCTCCGAGCGAAACAGCACCGAGCGGGAGAGATTCGAAAGTTCGATCCGATCGAAATCGATCACTTTGATTTGACCGATCCCGAGCAGAGCGAGATTTTTCAGGACTTCGTTCCCGAGCGCTCCCGCGCCGACAACCAGGATGCGGGCTTGGGCCAGACGGTCTTGGTCCCACCAGCCAATCATCCGGAGCCGGGAGTAGCGATCTTCGTCATCAATCCAGATCGGCTCGGCAGAATTGTCTTGGCCGGATGCACCTTCATTATCTGTCGGTTGGTCAGGTACGGCGGTCATCGGCGATTTCGACTGGAGTGAGCGGGGCAGGGGAGTGGCTGGTGCGAGTTCAATCGAGGAACTGGATGTCGGGTGGCTCTGGCGGGGGAAGCGGCGGAGGGTTGGTTCGGCCGGAACTGGGAACCGTGTTCACTTGCAACACTTGTCCCACTGCATTTCGCAGGGGGCGGGGATCGAGCGGGAACTCGTAGGCGGTTTGCGTTCGAGCCCACTCGGCAGCGTCGCGATTGTAGGGGCTTTCGATATTGAAGTTCTTGTAGCGGATGATGTCCCAAAGCATCGTGCAGAGTTCGCTCAGCGTCAGGCTGGGGACCCAGTGGGTGCCGTAACCGCCGAGGCAGACGATGCCGTTAGCCGAAATGTTCGGATGAAAAATCGGCGTCCGCCAGGTGAGCGTCGGCATCATTCGCGGATAGGCGGCTCCCAACTCGACGATCACCTCATGTTCGTCGCGCGGGGCGATCTCGCCTTTGGAGTTCAGCCCGATGCCCCAGCCTTGAAAGCGAAAACGATATTGCTGGGGCGGAGTTCCCCTCGCATCAGCTTGCAGGATTGTGCTCTCGGCGAGCAGTTGGGCTATCGAGCGATAGTCGGCTGCCAAGCGGCGATCGCGGGGTGACAATCTCATGGAAGGCGATTGGCTGCGGATGGGGTGAACCTGTGCTAGAGCAGAATGAAAACTAACCAGCGACGATCTCGGGGTAGATGATCAAGTGGTCGCCGTCGCGGACATTTCCCACGAGCAGCGTCTCGTCATCGAGCAGTCGACGACCGCCTTCTTTGTGGTCGAGGCTGTAGCTCATCGGATTTCCGTCCGGTCCGATCATCGGCAAGTTCATCTTGGTGATGATACTTGGAAGGATCCGTTTGACAGTGACCGTATCGGAGACGACTGCTTCCACGCTTTTCGCGCCGGTTTGGTCGAGAAACGTGACGCGAGTCCCTTTGTTGGTCGGATTTCCCGGATCGGCTGACATTCGATTTACTCCCAGAAGACAAGCGGATAATTGGAGGCGTCCCGTAAACGGCTTACCTGCCGGTTGCGAGCCGTCCTGCATTTGGCCGCGAAGCGACTATTTTTCCAGTATTCGCTGCGTGAGTCAAAATATTTCAGGAATTCGCGGTCCGGAGGGGCTCCAATCTTCGCGGACTAGGCCAAATACGGCCACATCGTGAAAACGGCCCCATTTTTTCGCGTGTTGCCGCAGCAGACCTTCGGGCCGGAGCCCAGCCTTTTCCAGAACTCGCCCGGAAGCTGGATTGTGCACCATATGCTCGGCCGATACCCGGTTCAGCCCGAGTTGGCGGAAAGCGAAATCAACGAGCGCGATGGCCGCCTCCGTCGTGTAGCCCCGGTTCCAGAACGCCGGGTCCATCCAGTAGCCAAGTTCGGCTCGCTCATCGGCTGCATCGATTTCCAAACCAGTCGCTCCGATAACCAGCCCCGAGCTCTTCAAACTGATCGCGAAGATGGCAGCTCGCCCCTCCAGCCAGGCAAGCGGTTGCTGGGAGATCCAGCGCGAGGCCGCGCCATCGGGGTAGGGGAAATGCAAAGCTCGAGTCGTTGCGACGATTTCGAGATCGTTGACCAGCCTCTGAACCGTTTCGGCGTCTTCCTGAGTAAACGGACGAAGCCGAAGCCGGTCGGTCTCGAGACTAGGGCGCGTGTCGACGAGGTCTGCTTCTGAACTCGGTGTGGAAAGTTCTGTCATGGCCAAAAAGTGGTAAGGCGTCTGCCGAGCGAGAGTAGCGGTTGGTCCGATTATAAGGGCAAGACTCACCGGCAAACGCAGGGCTCGCTTGAATTTTTACCCAGACGGGAAGGTCGTTTCCTCCCGCCCCCGATTCGTAACCTAGCGTTTCGATATCCGTCCGGTCGGGCGTGAATCGTTGTTTGTCCCCAGATTAAACGCGTGGATTTCTCATGGGCCTGCTGCAAGAGTTCTTTCGTAATGTCTTCGAAGAAGCCGCTGCCTACAAACCAAAGGCTTCGAGTTTCGAGCAGGCTAGTCCAGCCGAGCTGAATCGACATTTCGAAAAATCTAATTACGGCGACTTCCAATTGACGAATGCCGTGCGTCCGGCGATTGACTTGAAGGTTAAGCCCCAGCAAGGCTACCGTCACGACGTCTATGTTGACGAGGAGACTGGCACTCGCGTGCCAGTGATCATTGCTTCGGCTTCCTCGGAAATCCTCTTTCAATTATTTCTCGACCTCGTTCGCCGCTTGGGTGAAACGGTAGATGTGGTTTTGGAGACCAGCCACAACCACGATGTCTCCGGTCATGTCGATCTCTATCGCGAGCAAATCGATATGCCGGTTCTCTCGAGTATCTTGAGCGAGTACGAGGAACTGCTCACGCATGATGGCTGTACTGGGATTGCAGTCTTGAACCCGCGGATTCCACAAGAAGTCCAATTTGATGAGCACAAACTGCTAATCATTTACGGCAATCCACTGGAAGGCTTTGAGCAGCTCTTGGAGTCCTATGGCGTCCTTTGCCAGACCGAACTTCACTTCCTGACCGAAGCCGAGCATGTGCACTCGTCAACGGATGCCTTCCATCAGCAGTTCTCGATGCTGCAGGCCGAACTGGGTCTGGAGCAATCTCGCGAAGAGTAGAGAGCCGTTCTCCTTTTTGACTTTTTCGTCAGAGGGGTCTTCGCGCCAGCCCCCGGTTCGGCAGCGCGATAAAACCCAGCGCTCGGCGCAGGTCTCCCGACCTCGCCGGTTCCTCGACCTCCGGTCTCCTCTTGGCGTCTTCTGAGGGTTCAGCGTTGAACCGACGTTGGCTTTCCGGTCCGATCGCAGCTGGTGCGTTGATTTCCACTTCAACAGGCAATTCGTCGAGACTTTGGGGCGTGCCGAACGTTTGAGGGCTGTGATTATTTCAGCTGCCGAACCGGGGGCTGGCGCGAAGCTCGGCTGAGTAAGAGGGGAACTCTCAGGAATTTCCTGGCCGACCTCGCTCTCGCATCGCGACGCCCTTCCCGATACCTCAGGGACGGGCCACCCGGAAGAGGCCGCGTTCTTCCTCTTCGTCAGCCGGTTCCTCGACCTCCGGTCTCCTCTTGGCGTCTAGTGAGGGTTCAGCGTTGAACCGCCGTTGGCCCAAAGCCCACACCGCGGCTGCGAACCACCCTGCAGCTACAAGCCCTGTGCCCGCTGTCGTCCCTCCGCATGTTGTTGCTTGAATGTCTAGAATGGATGACTGCGCGTTCGTTTTCGCTGGAACCCAACTCGCGACCCACGCAGGTGCTTTGAGGAATGAGATGCAAAAACTGGAAGTGGAACTGAAATTTGTCGGCGCGGAGCCTGATCGGCTGGAGCAGCAGCTAATCGAACGGGGCGCTCGACTTGGTGGAACCATGTCACAAGCCGACGAGTATTTCGCTCACCCCCAGCGCAATTTTGCCGAGACCGACGAAGCCTTGCGGGTCCGCTCTGAGGGGGACCGCCGCGTGCTGACTTACAAAGGGCCCAAACTGCCCGGAGCAGTCAAGATTCGGGAAGAGATCGAAGTCGATGTTGGGGCAGGCCAAGAATCCGGATTGAAAAGGATTTTGGATCAGCTCGGTTTTCGTTCGGTTGCCGTCGTCGCCAAAACGCGGCGCAGCTGGCAGCTGACTTACGCGGGCAGGGATCTAAAAGTCGAAATTGACGATGTCCAACATCTCGGGAGTTTCGTCGAGATCGAGTCGGTTACCGATGCGCAAAGCGTTGCCGCAACCGAAGCCGCCATTTTGCAACTGGCACTGGAATTAGGGTTGGGCCGGGCATCGAAGGCAAGCTATTTGGGCTTGCTGCTCGGCGCGAAACGGGAGGACAGGGGAGACCAAACTTAATGCTTCGTTCTCCCGCGTTTGGGAAAATAAATGGCGTTGAGCTAAAGGTAGCTCGCCCGTCCCTTTCTACGCCAGCCGCGCGAGCCGAGCCCGCAGGTCGGGAATGATTTCAGCTGGGATGAAGTTGGCCAGCTGGTCATCGTCAGCCAGCGGAGTGATCTGTTTGATCAAGCTGCTGGAGACGTGAGCGTAATCTCCGTCGGCCATCAGGAAGATGGTCTCCATATGCGGGTCGAGTCGCCGGTTGGCCATTGTCATCGTGAACTCGGCGGCGATATCTGTCAGCGGGCGGACGCCGCGAATCATCACGTTCGCTCCGCACGATTTGACAAACTGCACCGCCAAGCCGCTGAAGGTCCTAACCTCGACATTCCGTAATTTCTTAGTCACGCGAGTCACGAGTTCTAAGCGCTCATGCGGCTCGAACAGTGCGCTCTTCTCGATATTCTCGCCGATCCCGACGATCAGTTTTTCGACGAGCCGGCTCCCTCGCTCGATCACATTCAGATGTCCCAGCGTGATCGGATCGAACGAACCGGTATACACGGCGATTCGCATGGAGAGTCTCTGCTAAATGAGAGGTGGGGGGAGTTCAGTCGGCGACAACCGCTCGATAGTCTAAAGCAGGCAAATTGTGGGGGAAACTGGAAGCAAGCAAATGAAGTTGTAAATCTTTATTTGCCCGTCAGTTTATGGACTGCTGCAAACAAGCGGTCGAAATCGGACTCGTCATTGAAAGCGTGGACAGCGAGCCGCAATTTCCCGCCGCGGAAGCTGAGCACGACCTTTTCCGAGTGGAGTTGCTGTTTCAATTGCAGCGAGTCGCAGCCAGGGATTTCAAACGAGAGAATTCCCGATTTGACCGCGTCGCTGCTTCGGTCAGAAGCGAGCGCCCAGCCCGCTCGAATCATCCGCTCGGCGAGAACGTCGGTCAGTTCCAGTACTCGCTGGCCAATCGCCGAGTGTGTTGGCCCCAGCCCAAACTTGGCGAGCGTCTCGAGGCTGGCACCCAGTCCAATGAAGCCAGCCATGTTTTGCGTGCCGCTTTCATAACGCGAAGCCGCACGACGGAGATTCAAATCGACCCGCGAAAAATCATTCCCTTGCGCGACGCTGTTCCAGCCAATATTCAGCGGCCGCAGCAGGTTGAGATGTTCCTCGCGGAGGTAAAACAGTCCAGCTCCTTCGGGGCCGAGCAACCATTTGTGTCCATCCGCTGCAAAAAAATCGATCGGCGTCTTGCGGACATCCAGCGGGAAGACGCCGAGCCCTTGGATCGCGTCGAGGAAGAACAGTGCACCTCGCTCGTGCACGCGTTCCGCTAACTCGCACGGATCGACTCGATAACCCGAAGCGTAGCCGACCCAGCTGACGCTGACGATCCGCGTGCGCGAATCGATTGCGTCGAGCAGTGCGTTGACCGGCAGCCGCGATCCATCCAGCGGCACGACTCTGAGTTCAACGCCGCGGTCTTGCAGTTGCATCCAGGGATAAATGTTGGAAGGGAATTCATGATCGGGAATGACGACGTTGTCGCCGGCTTTCCAAGGGAAGCCCTCGGCGACGAGGTTGATTCCGAAACTCGTGTTGGGGACGAGACTGATTTCGCTGGGTTGTGCGTTGAACAGCTGAGCCGCCGTGTGACGGGCTCCCTCGTGCAGTTTCTGCCAGCCACCCCAAACTGCGTCGCCATCGAGAAGTGCTTCGCTGGCCCAGCGCAAGATGCGGTCGAACGCAAGCTGTGGGATGGCTCCCACGGCGGCGTGATCGAAATAGGCCCAGCGCTGTGTGACGGGCATTTCCTTGCGGAACTGGCTCCAATCCATGGGCTGGTCCTTTGCGAGGTTGGTTTGATGAGCGGAGCCGGAAGGGGAGGTCGCTTGGATTTCGAGCATGTTGATTCAGGTGTCGGATGAGATATTTTGAGCCAAGACTCGGGGCGTTCCTTGTTGAACAGAGCGGTTGGCTGATGAATTTTTCGATTTTCGGCTCGACCCGCCATTGAGCTTGATTGAGTATTTCCCAGCCCACCGCTAGTTAATCTCCGCGGTTCACAGAGACTAAGAGCGAGCGTTTTGGGCCGGAAAAGACGGAAAAATCGTTCTGGGTGGCAATGCCGTGGCGGAAGGAGCGAGGATTGTCGAGGCTTTTAAGCGGGAAGCCGTGACCCACGGATGACACTTTAGAAAGCCCAATTATACTACCGTCTAGGTCTCGCTTGAGAACGGACCTTTTGAGGTGCGGTTGCCCGCGAGAGTTTGTTGTCTGTGTCGTTTTTCGGCCAAGGTTGTTTTCCGGCCAATAGAGGATGCCTGCGGAATGCAGAAGATATTGTGCTACATCGCGCTTGCCGGAGCGGCTCTCGTCTTCCTGCTGTTCGGAGCTGACCTGCTCTTCGGAATGCTCGGAATGGTGAATCTCGCCCCTTTCCGTTACACCAACCTGCTGATTGACGCGGTTTTTGCCGCTTGCGGCTTGGCGATCGGCATCATGAGCTGGTTCACGTTGCAGGAGCAGGTTTAACTCGGCTCCGCTTCTGACTCGCCTCCGCTTCTGACTCGCCTCCGCTTCTGACTCGCCTCCGCTACCCACTCGGCCAGGCTTTTGTTCAACTGGCCATGCTTCGATTCGGGCTCTCTGCCGCCCTCCACTTTGGATAGCTCTCTAGGCAACTTCTACATGTCGCTCGGCAAAAACCGAGACTTTGTGGGCTTTTCTGGTTCCCTTTTCGCTCTTTGAGCAGCCAGTCGCACCGAAGGCTCTGGACATTTCTCAGCAAAAAAGGGATACTTACCCCTCGCAAACCGCGGGAAAGCAGTCCAATCGCCCCGCGACCTTTAACATTTCGAATGAGTCATTTACTTAGCCAGTCTTCACGAAGCCATGCCTAATAAAAAAGCTGCCTCCAAGCACATGCGTCAAACCCGCGTTCGTTCCAAGCACAATCGCTCGGTGCGAAGTGAACTTCGAACTCTCTCGCGGAAGGTGATGACGGCGGCGGAAGCAGGCAAGATCGAAGAAGCCGAAGCTGGCTACAAGGTTGCCTCCAAGCGACTCGACCAGGCAGCATCCAAGAACGTAATTCACAAGAATGCCGCTTCGAGAAAGAAGTCGCGACTCTCGCACGCGATTGTTAAAGCCAAGGGCTCAGCCAAGTAACTCGTGGCGAAGTAAGCAGACTGGCTCGCATTTGCAGCCGTGCTGGCCGAGCGCAATTTCAAAGCTTAAAAAAATTTCAAAGCCGGTGTGATTCCGATCACGCTGGCTTTTTTGTTAGCCGCTCAAATAGTCGATAAAGAATTACTTGCACCAGCCGCGGGTGATCGCAACACGTCACTCGGCTGGTCGACTAAGGTTGCTCCGGCTCCAAATTTAGTCAAATCTCGAATCGATTTCTTGACCTCGGCTGTGCGACCACCGAAACTTGGGGGCCTGTAATCTATCCCGTACACCCCGGAGCTCGACCATGGATTCCTCGGACGACCTCTCCAGTTCGCTAGGCGAACTCCTAAACAAAGCACCGCAAGAAGCCGAGGCGATTTGGGCCGAGTTCTTTCCGCGGATGCTCAAGCTGGCCAAAGTCAAGCTGGGCGGGATGCAGCTGCGAACATTCGATGAGGAAGATGTGGCGCTCAGCGCGATGAACAGCTTCTTCCGCGGCAAGAATGATGGCCGCTTCGAGCGACTCGACAGCCGCGATGAAATGTGGCGACTGCTCGCGACGATTACTGTCCGCAAGGTGACCTCTCAGCGGCGCAAGGCGATGGCCGACAAGCGCGGAGCAGGAGCCATTCGCGGGGAGTCGATCTTTTTTAACCCGGCGAATGCCGACAGCAGCATGATTGCCGGCCTCGGCAATTTTTCGGATGATCGGCTGCTCCCCGATACGACTGAAGAGATTCTGAAGAACTGCGAACACCTGCTGGAGAAACTGGACGACGAGAAGCTGCGGCGAACGGCCATCATGCGGCTGGAGGGTTTCAGCAATCAGGAGATCTCTGAGGAACTCGGCTGCAGCGTCGCCCGCACCAAACAGCGACTACAGCGAATCCGAGAACTCTGGGGCGATTTGCCCGAGACCGAATAGGTCGCCGAGAGATCGTAGAACGATTGTCCTCAATGTTGGGGACAACTGTTCTACGATCAGCTCAGAAAACGAACTCGGCCGCTGAGGAGTTGGTTGCTCCTCGCGGCCGATTCTGTTTTGTTACTGCCCGTTGCACCGGGCTGTGGTTATCTCATCGGTTCGCCCTGCGGCACCAGATGGCCCTGCGTTACCAGATGATGATGTTGCCTTGCTGACGGTACTCTTCGCGGCGGTCGTAGCGGAATTCCGGTTGAGCACCCAGCATCAAACCAGCTCCGATTCCGTTGAGGATGTCACCAGCGGCACCGTTCTTGCCCTTGTCCTTGTTCA
>Ga0169931_10010696_pt1 | contig 13038 bp, 5 predicted proteins | sample Kivu_15m_20L_FD_129675 | JGI IMG/M metagenome (GOLD analysis project Ga0169931, IMG submission 129675) | Freshwater microbial communities from Lake Kivu, Western Province, Rwanda to study Microbial Dark Matter (Phase II) - Kivu_15m_20L... | ecosystem: Environmental > Aquatic > Freshwater > Lake ...
AAGTGTACTAATCGAAAGGATAGATGCCGTTTTCGAGAGATATTATGGTCTGCATTCAAATTTTTATCTATTGCAATATTAATGATATTGATAAAGCTTGAAAATGTGTAAAAATTAATAAAAAAGAATCCATTTTATTCATGAAGATAAGGTCTTAAATCGTTGAAATTAGTCGATTGGGTCATAGGTCATATAAAATTTTGATACATTTTTGAATCGATACAAATAATATATATATAATAACTGTTTATCAAAATCATTATTTTCCACAAATATTTTTAGATCGGGATATTTTTTCTTACAAAAAATACAAAAATGATCATCTCCCTAGTTCCTAAATGACATCTTTGGCTTAATCTATATCAAAACAAAGCATCATGTTGACATTTTTAGCCAAACACTAAGACTGCACTTCAGATATTCTCCTTACTTCTTAAGCAGATTAGCTCAAAACTAGCACCATAAGACTGTTCTCGGACTATATATTAGATAGTATTTGATCTAATTTATGATGGACAAAGGTCGGATGTGAGCAGTGGTAGTCCATGGGTACATACATTATGTAATAGTTCGAGTTGTTTCTTCGTTTAATCAGTATATCGGGAATCTGGGCTTAGACTATAGTGTATTTTTGTGGATTGTCGGTCACTATTCTTGATTTCAGCATGAAACTATTAGCCTGCATCTTGTTCATCGTCTCTTTTGATGTTTATATGCCGCAATTATAAAGTAACTATCACTAAAATCACTTTGAATACTCAACTTTTATGGTCTAAATTAACAATAGGGCCTTCTTATAAACCTATAGCTTATAATTTTCTTTATTCATTCTCGTCTTTTGTTTATTTTGCTTCAACTATTCTAAATATAGTTTCTTGCTAAACAACCTTACTTTTTTTTGGCTCCAAAGGATCTTCCTTCTCCAAATGCTTCTAAGTACGATTCTCAACCATTTTCCCATCTCTCCAGACTCCTTTGACCTATCTACCTCCAGGATGTATCAATACTCCTTCTCCATTTCTACATATAACAAAAAATACTTTTTATCGTTCTAAAAATGACCTTCGAATAAACATCCATTCTGCCATTTATACTTACCGTATCCGTGTTTTTTATCGTTATTGTAGCCGCCTATAAATACCTACCCTTGTTAGGATTTCCATTTTCCTTTGCCGTGTTTGCAGCCTTAGAAGAAACTTCCTTCGTATATTGCTCCTGAAGACCATACGTATATGCCTTTGCCTTGAAGTCTGCCTTTGACGTACTATCCTTTGTAAGAATCCCCAGCTGCGAAATCTTAGGTCCCAAAACCATGTCTATAATTATTTTGAAAAGTGCCCTAGTACCTGCATTGCTCTTATATTTCATAGTATCCATATCCATCTCTTTTTCCGTCTTTCCACTCCCCTTAATAAATCATTCTGATCGATGGATCTCTATACTTGCCTCTTCCTTATTTCTACCCTTAAGCCCATTGACCCTCATATACACATCCGTTAGTCTGCACCATAATACCGCTTCCATTCCTTTTTCCTTTCAAAAACTGACCATTATAGTAATACTTTTCAGGCACATACTCCATCCCAGATCCGTGTTTCAACATGTATTGTTAATCCCACTCCCCCAAGTATATCTTACCAGTGTAGTGCCACACCAAGGTACCTTGAGCAAGATCGATCATTATGCAATTTTTGTATTTTTTCATCACTGATGAACCGATCTAACTGTCGTCGATTCGAATAGAAAGAGCTTTGCCTATTTTTCTGATCAATTAAATCATGTTTTATATACTTACGTTGCTTAGAGGAGGCTATGGAAATTTAGGGATTTAAGTGGTTGAAAATTGTATATTACGTTTGGGTACTTTAAATCCAGTTATATGTTTGATTTCTTATGTGATGTCTATATCTAAAGAAAAGATCTGTTTCTGGCTTTAATTGTCGATACTTATGCTTTAATTATTGTAAAGTTTGTTAAGGAGAGGCACTACTACGCAATTTTATTGACTTGGAACTCTCTTGTTGCTGACCACCGAACGACTACGAACACTTTTGCTGTCGTTTCGTATATTTTTAACAGTCTAGGTCTATTTTTTGACTCTAAAGTTTATTTTGTTATTTTGTTATGCATTTTATACTTTGCTGTTAACGGGCATAGTTTCATACTTACTTTTGGTCAAAGTAGAGTCCACTTTACTTTTATTCTAGGGTCTATCTGCCTTGCTCTGATTATTGATTCTATCTATACTGCTTTTATTTTATGGCCTTTAGCTGCCTACGTTCGATACTGTCGCAGGTTTTGCTTTCTAAACAGTCCATACTTTTCTCCTCGAAACTGACTCGATTCGATTTACTGACTTGACCTATCTTAAAATAAAAATACTTAGCTTGCTTTGAGACTAATACGTGAAGCTCGTTATCTAGGCTTCAAAGGTGGATTTTGATGATTCTGAGCAGGTTGCATTGCAGATGCTTTCTCCATAAGCTCAAATTAATCCAGCAATTTTTTCTTGATAAGATTCTCATCGTTTTTTTTGTTACTGCTCTGACTATGTATTTTGAACTTGGGCGGATTCGAGTATCGACTTTTACTTAAAGCTTTAGGCATTTACGATTACATATCAGTCTAAACTTTCTGAGAGCTTGTCTAGGGAATCTTTTATATTTTGCTCTTGTTTTAGCGTTAGATAGATTTTTATCTGCTTTAATCTTATATTCTTATTTCAGAACCTTTCGATTTTTGTAAATTAGAAGCTTTAAGCTGTGAGTTAGACTATTGCTTTATAAGACTGCTTGATTATTTTTTAAACTCTTCTTTCGAGGTTCGTGGCTTGAATTCATCAGATAATTTAGCCATTAAAGACGAGGGATTTTCTTTTTGTTCTTATTTTTGTTTAGAATCTACAGCTATGGACTTTTGATTTGTTAGTTATTGATTAAACTTAGAGGGATTTATAGTAACGAATTAAATAGAATTCTGCTAATTCTAATGCACTACTTCCTTAATACACTCCTGTTTTGATTTTTACAAAGAATTAATTCTAGAATGATATGTCACATTTCCCCTTCTTGAAGGACTCAAGTTTTTAACTATCTTCCCTGAAAATCCCATCTAAGCATTTGATCTTTTTATGTTCGATCCTGGGAACTAAGTTACAGCTGATTCTGCGATATTGTGCAAAACACTTCCGTTTCTTTGAGTCAAATGACCTTTTTCGGTGTGAGGGGGAGGTGAAGGTCTACGAGTGTAAGGTGATATCATGCTCAAAGACTATTCTGTTAGTTTTTGTTGGAGCTATGACTGCACAACATGATATTTGAGTTTTTAGACCCGTAGCTAGCTTATTGCTTGTCGCAGCATAGTGATCTCTTGAGTGAGTTTGTTTTTCTAAGAATCGTTTTGGGAAGTTTAGGAAGTTTGAGGTTGGGCTTGAAGTGCTTGAGGTGCATGTTGGATTGTTATTTGGTAGTTGAGGATACTTGGCATCACTGATAGATTTGGAGTTTTTCGAATGCTAAGACTTTGATTTTCTTTTATTTATGAAAAATCTTTGTGATTGAGAAGGTTCATGAAGGACTATTTGTCTTATACGTTGGAGATTTTTGGAGAAGTTTGCTACTTCTATTACGGTTCTTGAATAAATTTTTATTTTTACATTGATTTTTATTCTTACTTTTTTTACACAACGCATGCTATCTATTCTTTTTATTTTTGAACATTTTATTATTTTTTTTATATTTTTACACTGATTTCAAGCTGCTTTTACTCCACAATTTTTTCTTAAATTTTAGTATTTTTGTGTTATACTAACTATTATTTTGCTTGTTTTTGTGAGCGTTAGCTTTCTGAAACTGCGACTAGCCCATATTTATTCAATTAGCTATTCATCTGATGCAGCAACTGTTTGGTTGTTTTCATGACCTCACTTTCTTTATATTTCTATACATATTCTTTTTAGGAAACATGATGAGAATGTTCGTGTTAAATGTTATGCATATACTGATGTTGTCCTTATCCTTACTCATGTTAAAACTGTTCGCCCATTTTTTATAGTTTAAGCCTTATTTCGTAAAAAAACTTATCTCCGATTCTTTCAGCTAAAGGAACTTTTTCACTAATTTGCTTTATTTAAGCAGTAGGCTTGTCTGTTTATTGTTCTATTTGAACATTATTTTAATTTATGACTTCTTTTAATTCTATTGCTTTTTGTTCATTTGCTTGAAATTCTTGCTTTTAACCTAACATTTTGGTCCCATTCTTATTCCTTTACATCGATCTATGAAGATTCGCTTCTTCTGTATCATTTTCCTACTAAGGCTTATATCCTTTGGTAGATTTATAGTCATTTTTACCTTGTTTTGTAGTCACTATATTAGTTCCTACTCTTTTTCTTTGCTACTTCTTTTTCTCCCTCGCCTAGGCAATCTTCCTAGCATAAACATCTTCCTAATACTACAACTACTTATCTATTTTCATTTTATTTTTAAGCTGCCTGTTGCGATCGATTACCGTCACAAAAGACTTATCGACTACTTCATTTTGAACCTATCCATTCAAACTAGCAGCTCTCTAATTCAACTCCTACGTGTACTATAGTGCTCTTTGTTGTTATTATTATAGTTATTTTTGGACTGCAACTAATTTGCCGATGGTTTACGGATCGTCCATGTAATACTTACCCTAGAGGTACACTGTGTCCCATAATATTTTGTCTCCTTAAAGATTAGAAAACATTTTTGAACCGTTATTATTGTGTTTTTTTTGTATATTAGGTATATTGCTATCAGTTTTTTTCATTTGCCCAAAAAAGTTTTATTATTTATATACAAAACCTGTCACCTAAACTGAACTAACACAAATTTATTTAATTCCTTTTAAAAGTACAAGACTAGCTTATAATTATAACTATGCCCACCTAAATAGAGATATTTGATTATTTTTCATAATGAGCTCAAGAGACGATCGTTTCAATCCAGTCTTCTAGCGATAATAAGATGATTTCTTCAAGGATCCATAGGTTCATTCTGATCGTCATAGCTCGCTTGCCCCTAACAAGGACGATCTCTAGCAACGTGACAATGATCTAGAGGATTTGCTCGGTTAGAACTATTAAAATAGGTTGAAAATACCTGAGCTTAACCTGATGGTGTCTAAGTTCAGCCAGGAGGAATAAGCGATGAGAGACAAATTATTTTATAGCATCAGGGTGGAAATTTTGAATAACAGAGATAATCTAGATGCGTATGACTAGAGCATTTAGATGATGGTTGATTAAGATTCGCGTCTAACCCCTGAGCGTATGATCGGACTAGTAAATTGCTTATTGGGTGTAAAAAGTGACAAACACACATAGCTACCTTACTTCGTAAAAGTAATTGCCTACCTGAAGACCCTATGGTAAAAGCTACGTACTGACACATAGATCTAAAAACAGAGATGGTTGATTTCTTAGATTCTCAACGACAAACATCCTTTCTATAACATTCGAATCAACTAATAGATCACCCAGATGTTAAGTATATACCTTTCAGAGCCGTAAGTTGATTTGGACGGACTAGAAAACATACTTTTGTAGATTTTTAATGACTATTTCAGGCATATTGAGGAAGAAATGGCCGGAGAGGGATAGAATGCCTTCTATAAGTTTATTCATATGCAGTTTGCAGGCAGTTGCTTTAGAGCGAACACTACGAATTTACAAATTAACATGATGATTGTAAATAAGGCATCCACTCCTGAACTAAAACAACAATTTATGAAAGAGTTTTAACAAGGAATACTGATAACTTAGTTTGGAACTATGGACAAAAATGAGCTAGAAACATACTTTGTTTCGGTCATGTAAGTCGCCAGCTAAAATCCAGAACTTTCTGATCTATACATATTTCGAATTATTTAGTGGCTTTTAGGCTAAAACCAGCAAATGGACAAAAAAATACTAGGTTTGAAGCTACTCACCTAGAGTGTAACTTTAGCCAAAACAAAACCTCATTTCAGTAAACACTTGATAACCTGGATAAACAAACACAGACTAATCGACAACTACCTACGCTAATCAACTCATTCGAGAATAATCCAGCAATTGCCTCAGATAATTCACTTTCTTTACGACAACAACGTGTTATCTAGCTAGTACTTGGCATAGCTCATGCAATCAGCTCTGCATTCTTAAGATATTTTCAGAATAGTCCAGAGTATGCTGAGCTGGTTGAAAATCAATCATCTAGAATAAGCATTCGGGGTGCTCATGAACTATCAGGATAGACTTTCAACACCTTTTAGCCAGTTTTTAAGTGCATTTGTGGGTAGTACTGCTCTTCAAAAAGGAAATAAAAGAAAAAGGACAGTCATTTTGCAAGACAATCGGAGAGAAATAGACCCTTAAGCAGAAGATATATAAGTTTAAGGGCCTGGAGATTTTTTAGTCAAAAGACTTATGAAATTTTTAGTAGATTTGGCATCTCTTGACCAAAATTTATTTATGCCTGCTCTGTTGAGACTTATCTCGACTCACTTCAAGTTACTTAGACCTCAACTGTAGACTTAGATAACAAATTTGCTACGAAACAACATCCCTTGCGCAGTGTGGATCCTCGAACATTGCTTAAAACTCTAAACTGCTCACGATAGAGGTCAAGGCAAATACGACTTGATCATTAGACTAAGCGCCTAAGGAGTCTACTAGCTCATGCTTGCCCTCTTAGCTAGACACCGCTATTCCCGTTCAGTAGTAGACAAACTACTAGCAGTCATCATACTTTTCTGCCGTTTCCACAAACCTTTGTAGCGTAATGCAACTTAGTTCCTCTGGAAGGTCTTGGGGCAGTTCGCTCGAGATGAGAGAGAAAGATAACAATTTTTTGTATTTTTAAAGGAGATAGTCAGATTCTAAGGCACAGTCAATGAATAGAGCGTCAATTTTATTTTCTTTTAGATACTTATGGGGCTGTCGGCTTAGTGGTTTTCGCTTAGGGTCTATGATTGCTTAGAAATGCTCTTTTTGAGACTCAACGAAGATTGCAAGTTGCTTATTTTTGAGACAGATCATTACAGAGTGACTCAGCCTCCTTTGATTGGTACTGCTAAGTTTTGGTACATATATTTCAACTGCCCTGACCTCAAAGTGACCAGAAAATGCAGAGATTTTATTCACAGACTGATCACCCACTCTAGCTAGACTCAGACTTAGCTACTTACTCAAGCTTTGTTTAATCTTCGTCGACACTTATAGGTCGCACTGTAACTTAACGATCCTAACGATCATAACAAGCAACAGATCCTTATGATGCGAGGATTCTAGATGGGCGAAAAACTTTTATTGTAAAAGTAGCGAGTCGAGTAGCAAGTAAGAGATGGACCTTTGAGTCTCATAATCAAGGACTGTACCAAAGGAGCTTTAGGAGGCTAGTCAAGCCAAACTCTATAAATAAACTAAAAACTTACTCTTTGTGATCTCAGAGCCTATATAGGAGACAATCTGAACCCTCCTCGCAAAAATCACTAGATTTAACTATGGAACAAAGGAAAATCTCTAAAAGGCTAGCAATTGACTCTTCGATAGCTGAAACTTGAGAACAATAATACTCTCATTGTCATGATGGTCGATACTTTGCCTTTGCAGCCTAAGGAATAAATCAGGAAATAACAGTTTTAGTAGTTGAGTCAGCTGGTCGGAAATTCTTATAGTGCAGATTTCTTAGGTTTTGTTGTCTAAAAATTTTAGGGGGAAAATATTGATACGATTGCTAATTAGTTATTTGATCCAGATCGAGTAGCAGCTCTTCAGGCTTAGTTTTCCATCAAAAAATAAAAATAATAAACTTAATAGCAAGTTTTGAGCGTATCTGCTCAGAAAGTATAATAAAAAAAATTCGGTTAGCTTCTTGCCTAGGATCCTTCGCAAATCGACCTTTTGCTAAAATGTTTGAAAGTGATGATAAACAAGCGATCTGGATGGTCTTTAATGAAAAAACTGCCACTTAACCAGCACTACATGAATGAGGTCTAAACCTACGTCTAGCGGGGGTAATGGTAAGGACTTTTCTTAAATAAAAATTAGTAGCAGACGATATATATCATACATATTTTGACTAACTATGCAAGACAATCACCAGCTAAAATGACTTTTTTGTTCGAATAAAAACAACTAAGAAGGTATTTGATTGATAAAATTTCCGATGTGGTCACAAATAATCCTGAAGATATTGGCACGTACTAAGATTCTTTGAAACTTTTGTTGCTTTCCATCAGTTGTCCGCTATTTTCGCATTTGTAGACCTACTGCTCGTCGAAAGTGAAAGAAGAGGAAAGTTTACTGGATAAAACATAGAAATACATAGAGTAGTAGATGAGCTAAGATGGATATATCGGTGGATAGTTTTGCGAAAAGCTTATTAACTGTCTTCTTTTGAATACTTTGTCAGATAAAATGGCTTTAAATATTGTCAAAATATACTTGCATCACTTTAACTGTCCCACTTCAACTAGAATATTTTCTCTGCTTAAGCATTCTCAACTTTAGTGGCTTCTGTTGAAACACGGAAAACCTGTTTTGTTTGGCGTTGTGATGACTGCACTTAAATTGAAAAAAATAGATACCCATCTTTAACCTGGTAAATTTTCATAATTGGCATTGGATTTGCTTATTAAATTCAAAGTATAGCCCAAACACAAGCAAAATACTTATCATTTTGGTGAACTTTTTGAATGCATTGAGTCACTTTTGGGACTATGCCCTGTCCAAGACTCAGAGTTTTAAATTTAGTCTTTACAAGATATCCTAGAACATCTTCAGAGCAATATATCCCAAATGCTTTAGCCATAGATCATAGGATTCTTAAAAGTTGGCTGGAAATTGATACATAGACACTTGAAATCGTAACATGGAGAAAGACGTAATGACCAGCTGGGCAGATTCGCAGTTTGGCTGTTTAAATAGTACCTTTTCGGTCTCAAGGACACTCTTCCTTTCTTTAAAAACAAAAATGTAAGAAAAGCTGCCTACAAACTGTTATTGAGCCTTACAGGTTACCACTCGATTGCAAGGTAGATAGTCGGTTAAATAAAAAAACTAATAAGCGGCTTCCAAGGATCACCAAAGTAAGAAGGTGAGTTCAGAAATACTTAATTCATAGGACTACGCAATCTAGGCACAACTTGCTACATAAACTCTCTTATCCAGCAACTTTACCATACAATTTTCTCAAAATTACTGCTTGAATAAGATCGTGCAGACAATCCAGAACCTATCAAGATGCTTTAATTCAAAAAAATATTTGCAAGTCTATACAAAGGAATGCGTTCCCCAGTGTCACCCAAAGACTACGTTCAAACTGTGAAAATAAACGGAGAGTTTATCAAAACTTACATCCAACAAGATGTGAACTAGTTTTTCGCTTCACTCATGCACTAAGTATAAGAAAGAATTGGAAAATAGTTACTAGATAAAACTATAAGTGGCACTGTATGTCACTAGATCAGAGGGTTGTAATAAGGTGCATAGGTCAAAAATGTTTCAGAGAAATTTTTGACGATGATGGTCGAAATGAAAGGAAAACGTAATCTACATTAAGCTCTAGCTGCATTGACCAAACCTCACGTGCTCTAAGGTGATAACATGTATTATTCTTAGTTTTTGTGCAGGAAAATCAGAGCTAGTAGTAAACTATTTCTGGATCAACTGCCTGATCTCTTAGTTATCACTTTGAAAAGATTTTATTGGAACTATTAAACAAATATCAGAAACAAAATCAACGACTACTTCGAGTTTCCTCTCTAGCTAGATCTCAGTCGATATTCAGTTCAAGGAAAAAGATAGGATCCAGCTTACTTCTAGTACCGACTTTGTGGCATTTTGATCCATTCTGGTAGTGCCTAGAGTGGTCATTACTACTCTTTCATTCGAGTTTAGAATAAATGGCTGTAATTCAACGACAGAAAAGTCACCTAATGGGACATGCAAACTAACCTTAAAAATGATTGTTTCGGTGGCCTTGACTAACGCAGCAAAAATGCTTACATGTTATTCTACTAGCGAGTCAACTCCAAAACCCATGGCAGTTTTTTGAAATAACTACCACCTGATAACAAGCTATTACAGTTGGTTTAGCAAGAAAACTAACATTTTGTAAGAAACCGATTAATCTACGATGCTAATTTTGTAGATTTTGTTAAGTAAATGAGTACTAACGAGCACTGCAAATCTGTTTTGGATGTTCTTGAGACTTTGAATATCAATAAATAACCTGTTGTCGTTATGGGACCTGTATAAGGGCCTACGGATGCACTTAACGATGCGATGATACAAGAAGGACCTCAAAATGTAGATTCACAAGATAGTCAAAAAGCTTAATCTGAAGCGAAAAATACATCGATGAGCAAATAAAACGAAAAACGCCTGATAAACATGGTCCTTTAGAATCTGCCTTAGCGATGATGACAAATAGTAAACAAATTATCATAACCATATTAAATATTGTATGCAAATTCAAATCAAATAACCTTATCATTAACTTTCAGCTTGCTTTGCATCTGATCTATTTCCATCAGAATAGCTTGACCTTACTAACTGACATGGTCTGGTAATTTCTACTTGTCCAGACAATCAGTTACACTTCTCTTGACGATTTAGAGTGTAAACTGATTTTATTCGATATCCGTATCTTCCATGGAGTTGAGGAGTTGTCTTGTTTCCTGCATCAGTAGAAAACTATTGCGCAAGACGATCTGGTAGGCAAGTTTCATCAGTTTAGCACCTTTTGGATTGCGCATATTCTGCACGGGATTTTCGGTATATTGCGGGTACTTCTAGTGTCTAGAAATGGGATACTGTCGCATTTCTTATTCCAAATATTGTTCAAGATTGGCATCGATGAGTTCATCCTAGACACATACGATACGATTGACAAACTCCTGTGCGTTGTTGGTATTGATGAGCACTGGGTTGCTTTTGTTGACAACCTTAAGCAACACGTTTTGAATTCTTTTCATGTTTCTATTGTTATATTTTATTGTATGACCGATCGGTAACCAGAAATACATTATAGTTTAAGTATTTGTGGCCTATCAATCACAATTATATATAACCGTCAGATAGATATTATATGTTAATTATTGATGAGTTGTATGGTATATTGTCTTGCTGATAGTTTAGTTTTTGGAGTTTATAATAATACTTGCGCCATGTAGGGTCAAAAAGAGAACAAAGATAAGATATTAGTCACTATAATGGAGGCGTCTTCGGGATTTGGGTTGTTCGGGGGCAATAAACATAGGTATGTATGGGGTAATATAGTCTGCATGTACCACGATAGGCCAATGTTCACTATCTCAAGTCATGTCTGATGCGTAAATCTAACTCAAAAGATTCAATATTTCTATTTGCCTATGGAGTTATACTTAACAATAATGAGACTGTGGGGTCACTTTGTTAGAAATTTAAACAAAAGGTGAAGTAGAGCTAAGGACTTAAGATCGAAGTCGCAGCATTGGCCTCTTTCTGATATCATACTTATCATATAGCATACATATAAGCAAAATTTAATCATTTGAATATAAGGGAGATCTAAGATAGATTGATCCAGTTAAGAAATCCTATGTATTTTTAAGGATTTGGCTAAGGAATGACTTTTACGCTTACCCAGGGGTCTATGGGGTCATTTTTGAAGCCTAAGCGTTTAAAAAGCCAGTTTAAAGGAATCTAGTGAAAGCTTTTTTTGACTATTGATGATAGCTTTTCACTTACACTATTGATTTTTCTCCAAAGCAGAAATTTCACTAAAATTTACTTGTTTTCTAAAGCACAGTAGTAACTGTGATAGTTTCCGTTCTAAATCTTCAATCTCAGCTGTAAAATATCTCTTAATTATTGCTACTACAGACACAAAGGATGCTCTATCAGTAACCTTTACAGCCCCATTCTATTTATCGAAAGAATTGCTATTTTAAGTGCTTCTTTATACTAATTTTTGAATTTTTGTACCATAATTTCTTGATTTTAGGGCAAAAGTAATTGCTAGATACCCACCAGATCATTACTATTTCCTTGATTTTCTTTCATTATTTACACTACTACAAATCCTTTACAAATTCTTAAAAGTTCCCTTGGATTGATGATCCCCTGTACAAAATACTAACATCTTATTGCTTTGAGTCTTTCTTCTATAAAAATAGCAACAGACCATCTGATTTATTTCTCAACTGCTTCTGCTAGCATGATCGGAAAGATGTTTTATGCTAGATAGTCCATACTTTTGACAAGAGATTGCTGGGTTCTAGTGTTTAAGGGTGTGTAGGTTATGTTTCTGAGGTGTTTTGCTATCGGTCGAAAGGGAGGTTTTTAGTATTTTTAGATATTGCGCATGAGTGGTTATTAAGGTGAGATCAGCTCGGTGCATTTGCCCTAGACTGAGTCTGCCTATTCTACTCTGAAAAACTAAAAGTTCTCTTACATTATAAAATATAGAGTAAAATTAAAATATATTGATGCTTCTTTTTTTAATGAAGATAGTTAATTAACTTTAAATTTGATATTTGTTAAGATATATTGCTCAATAGAACAAAAAGACTCCTTTGACCTAAAACGCCTGCTTAGCTTACGTGATGTTATTCCTATCCATCAGCAACACATCCAAATTTTTGAACATTTTCAATATCTTTTTCAGCCCCTCGTCCGATAAATTGTTTCTAGCTACTTACACCCAAAAATACACAATTTAAGGTAGTAAATCTGGAACGTTTTAAGTGATTTAAGTGTGTTGAGAGACTCGTCGTTGAGTTGGTTGCCGCCCAGACTCAGACACTATATACTCTAGAGTTTGTCGGAAAGCGATCGAAGGCCTTAGGTGGTTATTTGGTTATCGTCTGTGTAAGTAAAATGAAACTTAAAGACAAGTCTTAGATGAGACTCAGGTCGGCACCTACCAGGAATTTCACGCCAACGTCTTTGATCTTGTTGTGGTCCAGCTAGAGCGTGTTTAGTTTTTATATCAAAGCAGATCCAGAGAGTTATCTGCATCCTAGAGGACCCAGCTAGTTATG
>Ga0169931_10010698_pt1 | contig 13037 bp, 11 predicted proteins | sample Kivu_15m_20L_FD_129675 | JGI IMG/M metagenome (GOLD analysis project Ga0169931, IMG submission 129675) | Freshwater microbial communities from Lake Kivu, Western Province, Rwanda to study Microbial Dark Matter (Phase II) - Kivu_15m_20L... | ecosystem: Environmental > Aquatic > Freshwater > Lake...
CCTGACCGCGCGGGCAGCGGCGCTGGGGTGGCACGCGCGGGCGCACGCCGGCCGCACCGTGTTGCTGCTGCCCGCCGAGCTGAGCCTGCGCGAGGTGGTCGATGCGCTCGACGGGGTCGGCCTGCAGTCGGCGAGCGTGCAGCCGGTCACGATGGAGTGGGCCTATCTCGATGCGCTGGAGCGCGCCCGCTGAGCGAACCGGTCCGCGGCTCGGTTATGCTGGCCGCCACCCGGCGGCAGTGCCCCGGCCCACCCTCCCGGCGGGCCGCGCGGCGCCGCCCGGGATGCCCCTGGAGACATTGCCCGTGAACGCCCCCGACGCCCTCGCCGCCGACGCTCCGTCCCCCCGCGTGGACGGCCGCCGCGGCGTGCTGACCTTCGACCGGACCGTCTACCGCGACGACCACGAGATGCTGCGCGAAACCGCCCGCCGCTTCATCGCGCGCGAGTGCGTGCCGCGCCAGCACGCGTGGGACGAGGCCGGCCGGGTCGACCGCGAGACCTGGCGCAAGGCCGGCCGCGAGGGCCTGCTGTGCATGACCCTGCCCGACGCCTACGGCGGCGCCGGCGGCGACTTCGGCCACAGCGCGGTGTTCATCGAGGAGCTCGCCTACGCCGGCGTCTCGGGCCCGGCGTTCTCGCTGCAGAGCGACATCGTCGCGCCCTACCTGCTGCGGGCCGGCACCGAGGCGCAGAAGCAGCGCTGGCTGCCCGCCTGCGCGCGCGGCGAGGTGATCCTCGCGATCGCGATGAGCGAGCCCGGCGCCGGCAGCGACCTGAAGGCGATCCGCACCACCGCGATCCGCCAGGGCGACGAGTACGTGATCGATGGCGCCAAGACCTTCATCTCCAGCGGCCTGAACTGCGACCTCGTGGTGGTGGTGGCCAAGACCGATCCGCAGGCCGGCGCCAAGGGCATCTCGCTGCTGCTGGTGGAGACCGACCGGCCCGGGTTCCGGCGCGGCCGCAAGCTCGACAAGATGGGCCAGCGCGCGGCCGATACCGCCGAGCTGTTCTTCGACGCCGTGCGGGTGCCGGTGGAGAACCGCCTGGGCGAGGAGGGTCGAGGCTTTTCCTACCTGATGGCCGAGCTCGCCCAGGAGCGCTTCGCGATCGCGGTCTCGGCCGCGGCGCGGGCCGAGGCGATGCTCGCCGAGACCATCGCCTACACGAAGCAGCGGATGGTCTTCGGCAAGCCGCTGTTCGAGATGCAGAACACCCGCTTCGTGCTGGCCGACGTGAAGGCGCGCGTGACCGCGATGCGGATGATGGTCGACACCTACCTCGCGCTGCACCTGCGCCGCAAGCTCACGCTGGAGGAGGCCGCGCTGGCCAAGCTGCACGTCACCGAGGAGCTCAGCCGGGTGCTCGACGCGCTGCTGCAGCTGCACGGCGGCTACGGCTACATGATGGAGTACCCGATCGCCCGGGCCTACGTGGACACGCGGGTCGCGCGGATCTACGGCGGCACCAGCGAGGTGATGAAGGAGCTGATCTCGCGCGCGCTCTGAGAGCGGATGACGCTCAGCCTGATCGTCGCGCCCGGGAATCCGGCCGGCGTGGAAGGGATGATCCGCGAGTGCACCCGACAGTGTTCGCCGGGCTGCCGCGCGGCGAACACTGTCGACCGGGCGGGGTCGCCCCGGCGCGAGCCGTCGAGCCGGATCAGGCGGTATGGTGCACCGGCGCCAGTCCGTACACCGGCGTCGGCAGGCCCTCCATCCGGGCCTTCAGCTGCAGCGCCACGCACAGCGAATAGTGCCGGTTCTGGTGCAGGTTGCCGCCCTGCATCCACAGGTTGGGCACCTGCGTGGGCTTCCACATGTTGCGCAGCTCACCCTCCCAGGGCCCGGGGTCCTTGTTCGTGCCCGACCCCAGGCCCCAGCACTTGCCGAGTTGGTCGGCAGTGGCCTGGTCGACCAGTTTCGCGACCCAGCCGTTCATCGAGCCGTAGCCGGTTGCCCAGACGATCAGGTCGGCGGGCAGTTCGCTGCCGTCGGCCATCCTGAGTCCGTGCGGCGTCACCGATTCGATCGCGCCGGTCTTCAGCTTGACACGGCCGTCGGCCACCAGCTCGGAGGCGCCCACGTCGATGTAGTAGCCGGAGCCGCGGCGCAGGTACTTCACGAACAGACCCGAGCCGTCCTCGCCGAAGTCGAGCATGAAGCCGGCCTGCTCCAGCTTTGCGTAGAAGTCGGCGTCGCGCTCCTTCATCTGCTGGTAGACCGGCACCTGCAGCGACGGCAGCGCCTTGTAGGGCAGGCTCGCGAAGATCAGGTCGGCGGTGTCCACGTCGATCCCGGCCCTCACCGCAGCCTCCGAGTACAGTGCGCCCAGGGCCAGGTCCATCAGGGTATCGCTGCGCGCGACGTGCGTGGTGGAACGCTGCACCATCGTCACGCTCGCACCGGCCTCCCACAAGTCGGCGCAGATGTCGTGGGCGGAGTTGTTCGAGCCCACTACCACGGCCTTCATCCCCTTCCAGGCCTGGCCGGTGCGAAACGCGCTCGAGTGGACCTGCGTGCCGCGGAAGTCGTCCATGCCCGGATAGCTCGGCAGGTTGGGCACGCCGCTCATGCCGGTGGCGAACACCAGGTGCTTGGGGCGCAGCACCACGGTTTCGCCGGCGCGCCGCACGGTAACCTGCCACTGCTGCTGCGGTGCATCCCAATGCGCCCGGTCGCATTCGCTCCCGGACCAGTAGTCGAGCTCCATCAGCCTGGTGTAGCTCTCCAGCCAGTCGCCGATCTTGTCTTTCGGCGAGAAGACCGGCCAGTCCTCGGGGAAGGGCAGGTACGGCAGGTGGTCGTACCAGACCGGATCGTGCAGACACAGGCTCTTGTAGCGGTTGCGCCAGCTGTCGCCCGCGCGCGGATTCTTTTCGACGATGATGGCCGGCACACCGAGCTTGCGCAGTCGGGCACCCAGGATGATGCCCGCCTGGCCGCCGCCGATCACCACGACGTAGGGCTGCTCGGTGTAGCCGAGCGTACGCTCCTCGTGCTGCCGGCGCTCGAGCCAGGTCTGGCGGCCCGGGCGAACGCCGTGCTCGACGCCCTTGTCACGCCGCTCCCGCTTGTGCTCCTCGAAGCCCTTGAGCTCCTGCAGCGTGGTGAGCAGCGTCCATGCCTTGCCGCCGATCAGACGCAACTGGCCGCGACCCCGGCCGGTGACGGTCTCGAAGGTGAACCAGCCCTCGACCACGCCGTTCGCCTCGCTGCCCTCTCCCTGGATCGTCCAGTTCGTGGGCTGTGCGCCGGGCGTCGTCGCGGCGAGCATGTCGAGGATCTGGCCGGGGCCTTCGGCGGTCTTCAGGTTCCAGGTGAACGAGACGAGGTCGCGCCAGTAGGACTCCGCGCCGAACAGCGCGGTCGCTGCCGAGAAGTCGTTGTGGGCGATCGCCGCGCCGAACTCGTCGAGCCACTGCTGGATCTGCCGGGTGGGTGTGCTCATTCCTGGGTCTCCGGTGTAGGTCGTTGTCTGAGGCTGTCGGACACCGCGTTCTCGAGGCCGTGGAACGTCAACGGCGAGCGGTGGTCGGCGAACGGGTCGATCGCTGGGAACCGCACGCCGCCGACACGCGCGGCCCGCCCCCAGTATACGGTTCGGCCCGGCCCGGTGTCGGTCCGGCCGCCGGCCGACCCGTGGGCACGGACGCCTGCCCGACCCGGGACGCGAGGCGCCAGCGATTCGGCGCCGAGCAAGTGCTCGCCGGATCCGTCTTCGTCGACGGCTGAGGGCTTGACTGGAGCGTTCGTTTCAGCGGGAGAAGTTATCTCTGTCGTAATCGTCTTTACCCAGACAGAATCCAGGCGCAGAATCAGCCGAGCTCAACAGTCCGTTCGGTGCCGCCATGAACCCTGTGTCCCGGAATCTGTTCCGCCCCGCTCCGTTCAGCCCGCTGCGACGCGCCGCGCTCGTGGCCGGGGCCTCGGGTTTGGCCGTTGCGCTCGCCGCCGGCCCGTCGGCTGCAGTCGCACAGTCGGGCTACCCGACACGAACCGTCCGGCTCGTCGTGAACTTCCCGCCGGGCGGCGTGGCAGACCAGATCGCGCGGGTGCTCGCGCGGCAGATGCAGCAGTCGCTCGGCCAGCCCTTCGTGGTCGAGAATCGCGCCGGCGGCAACGGCAACATCGGCGCTGGCGAGGTGGTGCGCGCGGCCCCGGACGGCTACACCCTGTTGCTCGCCCCGAGTGGCGTGATCACCGTCAACGGTCTGCTGTATCGGAGCCTCGGCTTCGATCCCATGAAAGACCTCGCGCCGGTGGCCGCACAGCTGGCAATCAGCTCCTACCTCGTCGTGCATCCCAAGGTGCCCTCGACCACGCTCAAGGAGTTCATCGAACACGCGCGTTCGAACCCCGGCAAGCTGAACTACGCCACCCCCGGCAGCGGCAGTTCCTCGCACCTGGCGGCCGAACTGCTCAAGCGCGAGGCGGGCGTGGACGGCGTGCACGTCCCCTACAAGGGCGCAGCACCGGCGTTGAACGGACTGCTCGGTGGCGAGATCGAATACATGTTCGATCCGGGTACCGGTCTGCCCCATGTCAAGACCGGTCGGCTGCGCTTGCTCGCGGTCGCCAGCCCCACCCGCGACCCGCAGTTTCCCGTCATCCCCACGGTCGGGGAGGTGATCGGCAGGGAGTTCGACGCCAGCACGCTGTTCGGTGTCCTCGCGCCGGCGGGTACGCCACGCCCGGTAATCGAGACGCTGGACCGCGAGATCGCGCGGTCGATGCAGACGTCCGAGATGAAGCAGGTGATCGAACGGCTCGGCGCGAACCCTCGCTATCTGGGCCCGACCGAGTACTCGGCCCAGCTGCGGCGGATTCACGAGACGATGGGCGTGCTGGTGCGCCAGAACGGCCTGACGGCCGACTGAGGTGCAGGCGCCGATCGGGTCGACGCCGCCGATGGGCGCCGACCGGCGCGACGACGACACCCAGGCCGGCATCGACAGCGTGGAGACCGGCATGCGCGTGGTGAAGGCGCTCTCGCGGCTCGGTGGCAGCCAGACGCTCACCGCGATCGCCACCGCCTCGGGGCTGCCCCCGCCGCGTGCGCACCGCTATCTGGTGAGCCTGGTCCGTTCCGAGATGGTGGAGCGGGATTCGGCGCGCGGCTACCGTCTCGGCCCGGCCGCGATCTCGATCGGCGTCAGCGCGCTCGCGTCGGTCGATGCGCTCCAGCTCGCGACCGAAGCGATCGGACCGCTGCGCGACAGGTTGGGTCATGCGGTGGCGCTGATGGTCTGGGGCCGCGACGGACCAGTGATCGTGCGTGCCGAGGAAACCCGCGAGCCCGTCTCGCTGCGGCTGCGGGTCGGCGAGTCGCTGCCGGTGACGGCCTCGGCCAGCGGGCTCGTGCTGGCGGCGTACCGGCCCTGGGCCGTGGTGCAGACCGTCATCGAGCGGGAGCTCGCCCGGACTGCGCGAGCCGGCGCTCCCGCGCCGTCGATGCAGCGGATCGAGCGGCAGCTGGCCGAGGCCCGGCGGCGCGGGATGGCCCGGATCGTGGGCTCGCTCACGCCCGGGATCACCGCGCTTGCCGCGCCGGTGCTCGATGCAGCCGGTCAGGCAGTCCTTTCCGTCAGCATCGTTGCACCAAGCGCCGGACTGGACAGCACCTGGGGCGGCGTGCCCGCGCGCGCGCTGCAGCGCACCTGCGCCCACGTGTCCGCCCGGCTCGGATACGAGCCGCCATCACCGACGGGCTGCGCAGTGGCCCGGAGGGTCGCCCCACCGGCGCCCCGCCGCGCCCTGGGCCACCCGAGTCGCCCGTCCCGTTCCCGCCAGGAGACTGCACGATGAAGCACCATGAAACCACCGATTTCCGGGGATTCCTGGAGTTCCTGGAACACCAGGGCGAACTCGCGATCTTCGACCGGGAGATCTCCCTCGAGCACGAGATCGGCGCGTTGTGCCGGCTGCTGTCGGACCGCGACGGTCCGGCGGCGCGGCTCGACTCGATCCGCGCCGCGACCCCTCCGTTCACGCGGGCGGCGGTCAACGTCTACGGCACGCGCCGGCGCCTCGCCTTGGGACTCGGTGTTTCGGAGGACGGATTGCTCGACTTCGTCGCGAGCCGGATCGGCCGACGCATCGCCCCCGAACCGCTGGCCGGCGGCGTCGCGCCGTGCCAGGAAGTGGTGATCGAGGAGGCGGAGGTGGACCTGCGGCGACTGCCGATCCCGCTGTGGAACGAAGGCGACGGTGGCCCGTACATCACCGCGGGGCTGTGGATCGCCCCGCATCCCGAATTTGGCTGGAACATCGCCCACCATCGCGGGCAGATCTACGGGCCGAAGGAGATCGGCGTGTGCGTGGCCCCCGATCACCATCTCCGGATGGCCACCGACGAGGCGCGCCCGACCGGCAAGCGTGTCGAGGCGGCGATCCTGATCGGGGCCCGCCCTTCGATCACCATCGCCGCCTCCTCCGACTTCGCGCACGGCGATTACGAACTCGAGGTCGCCGGCGCGCTCGAGGGGCGCCCGATCCGCACGACCCGCTGCAGGACGGTCGACGTTCACGTGCCGGTCGACACCGAGATCGTGATCGAGGGCTACTTCGACGGCGAGACACGAAAGGAAGGCCCGTTCGTGGAGTTCACCGGCTACCAGACGCCAATCGTCACGAGCCCGGTGTTCCGCGTCACCTGCATCACCCACCGGCGCGACCCGATCTTCCATGGGGTGTTCGCCGGGATCCCGCCCTGCGAGACGAACACACTGTGGCGCGAGCTCGAGGAGGCGCAGGCCTACGTGACGCTGCGCAGCAAGTTCCCGATGCTCAAGGCCGTGCACCGTCCGCCCCAGGTCGGTCGCGACTTCTGGGGTGTGCTGCAGGTCGACAGCAAGCGCTACCGTGCCGGGATGACCACGACCCTGCTGATGGCCTCGGCCGCGGTGATGCCCAGGCTGAAGTTCGTCGTCGCGGTGGACGAAGACATCGATCCTTACGACATGACCCGGGTGATCTGGGCGATCTGCACGCGCTGCGATCCGAAGACAGACCTGCAGACCGTGAACGGAACGATGACCTCGTGGCTCGACCCTGCGAGCGGCGGCGTCACCGGCAAGGTGCTGATCGACGCCACCCGCAAGCCCTCGTTCCGCGGAGAGCGGCCGGCCTTTCCGGACGCGGCCATGAATCGCGCCTCCGAGCTGCTCGACGCGGCGATGGCCGGGATGAAGCGTTGAAGCGCCGGGTGATCGTCGGCATCTCGGGAGCCTCCGGCGCGATCTACGGCATCCGCGCGCTGCAGGTGCTGCGGGCGACGGCCGATGTCGAGACGCACCTCGTGCTCACGGCGGCGGCGCGGCGCACGCTGACCGAAGAGACCGAACTCGCCTCGAAGGACGTCGAGGCTCTCGCCGACGTCGCGCACGACCATCGCGACATCGGCGCCTCGATCGCCAGCGGATCGTTCAGGACGGCGGGCATGCTGGTCGCGCCATGCTCGATCCGGTCGCTGTCCGCGATCGCGAACGCCTCGAGCGAGAACCTGCTGACCCGGGCGGCCGACGTCTGCCTGAAGGAGCGGCGCCCGCTCGTGCTGATGCTGCGCGAGACACCGCTGCACCTCGGCCACATCGAGCTGATGGCGCAGGCCAGCCGCTACGGCGCCATCCTGCTGCCGCCGGTGCCGGCCTTCTATTTCCGGCCGCAGTCGATCGACGATCTGGTCGACCACTCGGTCGGCAAGGCGCTCGACCTGCTCGGCATCGAGCACCGGCTGCTCAAGCGCTGGAAGGATCCGGAGCAGGGCTACGCCGCGGGACCGGGGATCCGGGACGCCTGACCGGCCAGACCCTACATCCGGAACACCCCGAACCGCGTCTCCTGAATCGGCGCGTTCAGGCTCGCCGACAGCGCCAGCGACAGCACCCGCCGGGTGTCCGCCGGGTCGATCACCCCGTCGTCCCAGAGCCGCGCGGTCGCGTAGTACGGATGCCCTTCGCGCTCGTACTGCGCCAGCAGCGGCGCCTTGAACGCCGCCTCCTCCTCGGCGCTCCAGGCGCCCCCGCGCGCCTCGATGCCGTCGCGCCGCACCGTGGCCAGCACCGAGGCGGCCTGCTCGCCGCCCATCACGCTGATGCGCGCGTTCGGCCACATGAACAGGAAGCGCGGCGAGTAGGCGCGGCCGCACATGCCGTAGTTGCCGGCCCCGAAGCTGCCGCCGATGATCACCGTGAACTTGGGCACCTGGGCGCAGGCCACCGCGGTGACCAGCTTGGCACCGTTGCGCGCGATGCCCTCGTTCTCGTACTTGCGCCCCACCATGAAGCCGCTGATGTTCTGCAGGAACAGCAGCGGGATCCGGCGCTGGCAGCACAGCTCGATGAAGTGCGCGCCCTTGAGCGCCGACTCGGAGAACAGGATGCCGTTGTTGGCCACGATGCCCACCGGCATGCCGTGCAGGTGCGCGAAGCCGGTGACCAGCGTGGTGCCGTAGCGGGCCTTCCACTCGTCGAGCTCGGAGCCGTCGACGATGCGGGCGATCACCTCGCGCACGTCGTAGGGCTTGCGGGTGTCGGTGGGCAGCACGCCCCACAGCTCGCGCGGGTCGTACTGTGGCTCGCGCACGGGTCGGCGCACCAGCTGCTCGGGCTTGCGCCAGTTGAGGTTGCCCACGATGCGCCGCGCGATGGCCAGCGCGTGCCGGTCGTCCTGGGCGAGCCAGTCGGACACGCCCGACAGCCGGGTGTGTACGTCGCCGCCGCCCAGGTCCTCGGGGCTCACCACCTCGCCGGTGGCCGCCTTCACCAGCGGCGGGCCGCCCAGGAAGATGGTCCCCTGGTTCCTCACGATGACCGACTCGTCGCTCATCGCCGGCACGTAGGCGCCGCCGGCGGTGCAAGAGCCCATCACCACCGCGATCTGCGGGATGCCCTGGGCTGAGAGGTTGGCCTGGTTGAAGAAGATCCGGCCGAAGTGGTCGCGGTCGGGGAAGACCTCGTCCTGGTTGGGCAGGTTGGCGCCGCCGGAGTCCACCAGGTAGATGCAGGGCAGGCGGTTCTGCGCGGCGATCTCCTGGGCGCGCAGGTGCTTCTTGACGGTGACCGGGTAGTAGGTGCCGCCCTTCACGGTGGCGTCGTTGCACACGACCATGCACTCCACGCCGGCCACCCGGCCCACGCCGGTGATGATCCCGGCGCAGGGCGCCTCGTCGTCGTACAGGCCGTGGGCCGCCAGCGGCGACAGCTCGAGGAAGGCGGTGCCGGCATCGAGCAGGCCGTCCACGCGGTCGCGCGGCAGCAGCTTGCCGCGGCCGGTGTGGCGCGCGCGCGCGGTGTCGCCACCGCCGAGCGCGGCCTGCGCGATGCGGGCGCGCAGGTCGTCCACCTGCGCGCCCATCGCGCGGGCGTTGGCCTGGAATTCGCTGGAGGAGACGTCGAGTCGGGATTCGATCGGGTGCATGGCGGGCTCGGCGGGCCGGTGGCGGGCGGTCAGCGGGCGATCAGCGCCGGCAGCCGGCGCATGTCGTCGAACACCGCGCTCGCGCCCGCGGCCAGCAGGTCGCGCGGCTCGGTGTGGGCACAGAAGCCCAGCACGGTCATGCCGGCGGCCACGCCCGCGGTGGTGCCGGTGGGGGTGTCCTCCACCACCACGCAGCGGGCGGGCGCCACGCCGAGCGAGCGGGCGGCGAGCAGGTAGACGTCGGGCGCAGGCTTGGGCTGCTCGACCATGTCGGCGCCGAACAGGCGCGAACCCGGCGGCGCCTCGGTGGCGTAACCGGGCGCGTGCGCGATCGCCTGCGCGGCGTCGGTCTCGAAGCGCCGGAGCAGGCCGGTGGCGCCGAGCGTGACCCGCATCTTGGCGCGGTCGGCGCCCGAGGCCACCGCGTGCGGCAGTCCACTGGCGGCCAGCGCGTCGATCACCTCGGCCACGCCGGGCACCGCCCGCACCTCGCGGGCCAGCGCCGTGTCACGGCGCTGCGCGAAGCCGGCGTACCAGCCCGCGGGCAGCGGCCGGCCGATCAGCGCCTCGATGATCGAGAGCTCCACCCGCAGCGAGCGGCCCATGAAGGTGCGCAGGGTCTGCTCGAGCGTGAACGACAGGCCGAGTTCGTGCAGCATCTCGGTGAGCACGCGGTTGGTGATCGGCTCGCTGTCGACCAGCACGCCGTCGCAGTCGAGGATCAGCGCGTCGACCTGCACCGGCTCAGCCTCGGGTGGACAGCGGGTGGCCGGGCATCAGCCGGTACGGGTGCTCCCAGCCGGGCATCGCCTCGATCCGGCGCAGCCAGGCGCCGATGGCCGGATGGTCGGCCCAGTCGACGCCGAACTCGTCGTTGAACCACAGGTAGCCGCACAGCGAGAGGTCGGCGATGGAGGGGCGGTCGAGTGCCACCCACTCGCGCCCGGTGAGGCGCGCCTCGAGCACCTGGATCGCGGCCATTGCGCGGGCCCGGAAGGCCTGCACCACCGCGGGGTCCGGGTTCCGGTTCAGCGCCATCTGGAAGCGCAGCGTGGCCAGGTTACCGGTGAGCTTGTGATTGTCCCAGAGCAGCCAGCGCAGCACCTCGCGACGCTCGTCCTCGCCGTCCCACTCGAAGCGGCCCAGGGTATGGGCGAGGTAGTCGAGGATCACGCCCGACTGCGACAGCCGGCGGCCGCGGTGCTCGAGCACCGGCACCTCGCCCATGGCGTTGATCTCGCGGTAGGCCTCGGTACGGGTCTCGCCGTCGAAGAAGTCGACGAAGCGCGGGGTCCAGGGGGTGTCGCACAGGTTCAGCATCAGCGCCGCCTTGTAGGCGTTGCCCGACTGCGCGAAGCACCAGAGCTTGAAGTCGGCCACGGCCGCGTCTCCTCAGAAATCCATCACGCGATCGAGGCCGCGCACCACGCCCACCAGCCCGGGCACCTTCCGGATGGCGAGCAGCGCGCCGGCCACGTAGGGCTCGGCGCTGCCGCCGGCCTGGTGGTGCAGGTGCAGCCGCTGGTCGGCCGCGCCGAACACCGCCTCCACGCCCAGCACGAAGCCGGGCACGCGCAGCGCGTGCACCGGGATGCCCGACAGCGCGGCGCCGCGGGTCTCGCGCGGGCCGCGCACCGCATCGGCCGGCGGCGCCGCGGGGCGGGCCTCGCCGCGGGCCGCGCCCAGCCGCCCGGCGAGCTCGCGCACGGTGCCCGAGGGCACGTCGAGCTTGCCGGCCTTGGCGTAGTCGATCAGCTCCACGTCGGGCAGCCAGCGCACCGCGATCTCGGCGAACTTCTGCAGCAGCACCGCGGTGATCGCGAAGTTGCCGCAGGCGAGCACGCCGCGCCGGGCGGCGCGGGCGCGCGCGTCGATGGCCGCGTAGTCGTCGTCGGACAGGCCCGAGGTGCCCACCACCACGTGGGCGCCGGCCGCGAGCGCGGCCATCACGTGGCCGAGCGCCGCCTCGGGCTTGCTGTACTCGACGAACACGTCGCAGCCGCCGGCCAGCGCGGCGGCCGCGTCGGCGTAGACCGGCGCCGGGAGATCGAGGCCCAGCGCCTCGCCCAGCGTGCCGCCGGCGGCCCGGCGCGCCACCGCCGCCACCAGCCGCAGGTCGGGCTGGCCCGCCAGGCCGCGGGCGAGCGCCGAGCCGGCCCAGCCGGTGGCGCCGGCGATCACCACGCGCAGCGGCTCAGTCATGGTGCAGGTGCTGCAGCAGGAAGGCGTGGGTGCGCTCGAGCGCCAGCGCGGCGCTGTCGGGGTGCCAGTCGGGGTGACCGTGCCGGTTGAAGCCGTGGCCGGCCGGATAGACGTGGCAGGGCGCCTCGGCGAAGGCGGTGCTGATCCGGCGCACCGCGTCCATGGGGATCAGCGCGTCATGCTCGCCGAAGTGCAGCATGGCCGGCGCCTGCAGCCGCTCATGCAGGAAGGCGGTGGTGCGTCCGCCGTAGTAGCCCACCGCCGGCAGCCCGAGCCGGGTGGCGGCCAGGACCGCCACCGAGCCGCCCCAGCAGTAGCCGACCACCGCGGTGGGCAGCCCGCCGCCCACCTGCTGCTGGGCGGCGCGGATGTCGCGCAGCGGCGCGTCCATGCCCAGGCGGTCGACCAGCGCCCGGCCGCGCGCCGCGGTCTCGGGCGTGTAGCCCAGCTCCACGTCGGGCTCGAGCCGGTCGAAGAAGGCCGGCGCCACCGCCAGGTAGCCGGCCGCCGCGTACTGCCCGGCCATCACCCAGCGGACGTGGTCGTTGACCCCGAAGATTTCCTGCACCACCACCACGCAGCCGCGCGGCTCGCCCTCGGGTCGGGCCACGAAGGCGCGCACCTGCCCGCCGTCGATCGCCTCCAGCTTCACCGTCTCCATGCCCTGCTCCTGTCGTCTGCGCGGGGTACGAGCCCCCGCGGGGCGCTCAGCCCTCGTTGGCCAGCGCCCGTCCGATCAGGATGCGCTGGATGTCACTGGTGCCCTCGTAGATCTGGCAGACCCGCACGTCGCGCCAGATGCGCTCGACCGGGAAGTCGCTCACATAGCCGTAGCCACCGTGCACCTGGATGGCGTCGGAGCAGACCCGCTCGGCCATCTCGGAGGCGAACAGCTTGGCCATCGCCGCCTCCTTCAGGCAGGGCCGGCCGGCGTCCTTGAGTGCGGCGGCGTGCAGGATCAGCTGGCGCGCCGCCTCGATCCGCATCGCCATGTCGGCGAGCCGGAACTGCACCGCCTGATGGGCGAAGACGGGCTGCCCGAAGGCCTCGCGCTCCTTCGCGTAGCGCAGCGCCGCCTCGAACGCGGCGCGCGCCATGCCGACCGCCTGCGAGGCGATGCCGATGCGCCCGCCCTCGAGCCCCGACAGCGCGATCCGGTAGCCCTGGCCCTCCTCGCCGATCCGGTTCGAGGCCGGCACCCGGCAGCCCTCGAGCGCGATCTGCGCGGTGTCGGAGGCGTGCTGGCCCGCCTTGTCCTCGAGCCGGGCCACGCGGTAGCCGGGCGTGTCGGTGGGCACCACGAAGGCCGAGATGCCGCGCTTGCCGGCGGCCGCGTCGGTGACCGCCAGCACGATCGCGACCTGGGCGTTGCGCCCGGAGGTGATGAACTGCTTGACGCCGTCGAGCACGTAG